>JAEEGL010794497.1_pt1 | contig 10211 bp, 8 predicted proteins | sample 9134231 | NCBI WGS metagenome assembly JAEEGL01 (sample SAMN16246548, study PRJNA631951) | gut metagenome | biome: gut microbiome; feature: rumen; material: fiber-attached | host: Bos | place: Iran: Karaj | collected 2018-10 | reverse complement strand
GACCGTTCGCGACGACGTTGTCCTTCGGACGATGCGAGAGGTTTCCGGCAGCCACGCAGAGTCCGGCCGAATTTTGCAGGAGAAGTGAAAGCATCCGCCGTGCGAGCCCGGTTGTGGCGGGGTCTCCGAGGAAGAGTTCGAGCCCGTCGAACACGGGAATGCCTTCGTAGAGCGGAGCCGAGCGAAACTTCGGTTCCGTCTTCTCGTTTCCGTCCTGCGACCAGACCTCGTAGACGAGTCCAACCGTCGCAAGCGGAAGCGGCGCACGGAACTCCGCCAGAACGGGCGTCGTGCCCTTCTTGGCCTTTTCGCCTTTCGCCAGTCTGGGCCATTTCCGGACGCGGATGTCGGGGATGTTCCGTGCGCCCGTGAGCCACTTGCCGACGGCTTTCTCAAGCATTCCAAGCGAGTAATTCCGGTAGAACACAACCTTGCGCCGGGCCGTGTCCGCCTTCTTGATGGCGAACACCTCGATTTCCGTATTCGGGGAAACACCTTGCGAAAGAGACTTGATTCCGCTCAAAGCAGCTTTCGCATACTCTTCGAACCGGGCTTCCGTCGCAGCGCCCTCCTCTGCGGAAGAGCGCCCGTTGCCGAACAAACGGGCAAGAAGCGGAGGCGTCTTCGGCATCGATTTCGGATAGGCGAACACCAGTTCGTTCGCGCCCGCGACGGCCCATGTCTTGCCCTCCCGTTCGGGTGACGAAATCCAGGCAAGGGCCGACTTGGCGGCTTTTCGGACTTCGTCGCCGACAGGGAACGATTCCGCATCGACCCGCCCGTATCGGATCTGGCACTTGGATTCGCCGCTCATGCTACGCAGTTTCGTATTTGCGAGGACGCCAGGCAGTTTCACTTCGGGGAGCTTGCCGGAGAGTTCCGCGACCGAGACCGCATTTCCGAAAGCATCCGTTTCGGTGCCTTTCGGAGTGGCAACGGATGCGCCCTTCGTTGCAAGGAGCTTGGCGTTGATCGTCCGCATACTCGCCTCCGATGCGATCGGACAGTCGCCGGGATCGGCGAGATCAAAGAAAAGGACGACGTCCAGCGATTTCTTGAACAGAATCGAAAAGAGTGTCGGTGGATCTTTTTGCAGGACCATGTCTTCCGTGACATGGCGGTGAAGATGCGCCAGCATCTTTCGGTTGAACGATTCGGCGCTCGATCCAGCGACTAGCTTTGACACGGCATTGCGAAGCCGAACGAACGGATCGGTTGGAGGTAGCCCGTTTGCCACGATTGCGAAGAACGAATCGGCGATGGTACCAAGGCACTTGGTCGTCTTCCGGTCGGCCTTTTTCCGGCTCGACAGCACGATGGGGCCGACCTCCGTTGGAGGCTCGCCGGAAGACAGGAATGCCGCAACGAACGCCTTGATTGCCGTTGTTTTCTGGGAAGGTGAAAGCGATTTCCCCTTGACCTCGTCAAGCTCGTAGAACGGGAGGAAGTTGAAGCTAGGAAAACATTCGCCGAGACTTCCGCCCTGCCAAGTCCGCAGAACCTTCGCTTTCTCGGGCGCAAGAAATCGAATGTCGGTGATTTCGCCTTCGTTCGAGAGGGATACGACGAAGCACGGCGATCCCTTGACCTTGATCTCCTTGAACTTGTCATCCCATTCTTCGCCGGAAATGCCGGCGGCCCGAATGGAATCGGAAAGGGCTTTCAGTTCGTTAAGCATGATCGGCCTCCTGCGATGCGGAAGCGAATCTGAGGATGCCGTGTTCGATCTTGACGTTCTGGTCGAACGAATAGCGAAGGACCTTTCCTTCGGGCCCGTAAACGGCCTCGCGGAACATGGACGGTAAAACCGTCGTGACATCCGTGGGGTGTGTTTCCTCGCGGATCGGTCCGAAGTAGGAGACGACGAATTCCTTCCAGCCGAGGAACGGCGTGTGAAAGCATTTGCCGGAGGCAAGACGCCGATCGAATATCTCCTGGTATGCGTGTCCGGGAGACTTGGTTTTCATTCGCCATTCCCGCGTCCGCTGGCTTTCGGAGTCCGACGGCGGAACCTCGACGACATCGGCGAACAACCGATATCGTACATCCGTGAGAACGGTCGCAAGCAACTGGTAACCGCCACCCGATTTGACAACACCAGGTTTCCGCAACGGCCCGCCGTAGTTCGTGTTGTAGGTGTGAAACTGGAGCGGAGCGCAGATGTCCACCTGTGTCGGGATGATTTCGACCGCCTGTCCCCAGAGGATGGACTGGAAGATGTTACGGACGGCCGAGAAGGTCGGAGCCGGATAGCTGACGGGACAGTCGCCCGTGTCGGGGCGCGTCCACATTGCCGTCGGACCTACGACCTCCATTTTTACCGGGTACTTTTTCATGAAAACTGTGTCTCCCATAAACGATGACTTCTCAACAAGTGGTCACGCAATCATTATTCCATTTTCTGAAGATCCTGGCAAGACGGCCGGACAAATAGCGCAAGCCGGCAAGTGGTTTGCCATTGTAGGACAGCTCGCCATTTGCCGCGTCGATGTGCGACCCGGTGCCTGGAAAATCCGCGCCCCTGCCATGCGCAGTCGGGGACAGGGAGGAGCGGCAGGGAATGTGACAGCGAAAATCATCGGCAACCATTATTTCATATCCCCTATGAAATGTCAAGAGATTCTTGGAAAATATTTTTATAGAAATTTGCAAAGTTTAAGCGATTGACAAATTTCTCAATTTTTGGCAGAATTGATGGCCATGAAACACAAGGGGATCGCTATCGGCGAGGAGTTGACGGCCGGGGAGGCCGTCCGGAAGTGGAGGGCCTTCAAGGGCCTGATCCAGAAGCAGCTGGCTTCGGCCGCCGACATGGACGTGGCCCAGCTGTCGGCCATCGAGGCGAATCGCAACAGCCCGTCGCTGCGAACGGTCTCACGCCTCGCCGCCGCCCTCGGCATCTCGCCCGTGGAGCTGCTTTCGACACCGCCCGACAACGACGGCCACAAGGAAGCGTCGTCACCATCGGAGCAGGGGAGGGAGGTCCCGTCGCGCGGCGACTTCTTGGAGGCGATCCCCATCATGCGCCCCGGGGAAAAGGACCGGCGCCTTCCCAAGCGCGACATCCTCCGCATGGGAAAGGCCATCGCGGCCGCCGCAGCTGACGAGACCGCGCGCCAGGCAGACGTCCAGACCACGCTGCCGCTCGCCTTCCCGATTGCCGTGAGCGAAGGCGGCGCCGAACAACTGGCCCATTTCCTCCGCTCGCACCTCGACGTCGGCTCGGCGATTCTCCGCGACGTCTTCTCCCTCTTCGAGTGCCATGGCATCCGAATCCTCAAGGACGCCGCGCTTCAGGAGAAGAAGCCGCCGGCCGCCACCTTCTACTCGCGGCGGAGACGTACCTTCACCGTCTTCCTCTCAACGGCCCTTGACGGTGAAGGAAAGGGGCCGCGCAAGGCGTTCGTGTTCCTGACGGAGATCGGTCGCGCCTTCCTTTTCGCCTCGCGCGGATTCGAGCCCTTCCTCAACTCCGACAGGAGCCGGCGCTTCGCCCACCATTTCGCGGCGACGTTCCTCATGCCGGAGTCGGCGGTCAGGATGATGGTCTACAGCCGGCGGATCAAGCCTGGCGACTGGACGTTCGAGCGGCTGCTCGATTTCAAGGAGCGTTTCGGCGTGTCGGCGGAGGCTTTCAACATCCGCCTCAAGGAACTTGGCCTGATCACGCTGGCGAAATACACGGCCTTCAAAAAGACCATCGGCGACCACTACGCCGCGACCGACCACGGCGAACCGATGCCGTAGGAAGGCCGAACCGCTCACCCCTTTCCATCACCGTCCGATGAGACTTTTTTTATCCGGAAAAAATTTTACTTGACAAACGGTGTCAAAAAGTGTTGAATAGTGGCATGAAAAGTCAGGAAGTGTCAAAGGCGGATGCCACCGTGAAGGAGCCGGAAAAGATTGGTTCCCTTCTTGGCACGTACCCGCATCGCCTTGACCCCAAGCGGCGAATGACGATTCCTTCCGTGCTTCGCAGCCGCATGGGGATGCCTGACATCGTCTACGTGATGCCGAGCCTCAACGGGCGCAAGTGCCTGGAGCTTTTCCAGCCCGCCGCCTTTGAAATGCGCCTGGGCGAGCTCAACCAGGCGGCGCTCACCGACGAGGCGGCATCGGAGTTCGTCACGATGATCGGCCGCGTCTCCGAGACGATCGACGTAGACGTGCAGGGGCGCGTACGCATCAGCGACCAGCTCCTGCAGCACATCGGCGTCGACCGCGACGTCGTGATCATCGGCGCGGTGAACCGCCTCCAGATCTGGGCGGCGGGCAACGAGCCTTCGCTCGACGAGGCCTTCGGCAAACTCACGGCGTCCGCGAGGACAATCCACTTCTAGGGGGTCGGCCATGCATTCGCCAGTCATGCTGCAGGAAACGGTCGACCGACTCAACGTCAAATCGGGCGGCGTCTACCTCGACTGCACCGTCGGCGACGGCGGCCACAGCGCCGAGATCCTTCGCCGCGGCGGCCGGACGTGCCACATCTTCGCGCTCGACCGCGACGTCGACGCGCTGGCGCGCGCGATGGGGCGGCTCTCCACTTTCCCCGGCCATGTCACGTATGCGCATTCGAACCACGCGCACGTCGCGGAGAAGTGCGAGGAGTTCGGCTTCGACACGTTCGACGGCGCGCTGATCGACACGGGGGTCTCGTCGGAGCAGCTCGACGATCCGGAGCGGGGCTTCAGCTTCATGGCCGACGGCCCGCTCGACATGCGCATGGACGTCTCGCACGGCGAGACCGCCGCCGACCTGGTGGCGACGCTGGGCTTCGACGAACTTGTCACGCTCTTCCAGGAACTCGGCGAGGAACCCGACGCGCGGACCATCGCCGCGGAAATCGTGCGCGTCCGCGCCAAGGAGCCGATCGTGACGACGGGGCTTCTCGTCAACGCCGTGAAGCGCGCGCTGGGGCCGGCTGCCTGCGCGCGTCGGCGCCATCCCGCGACGCGCGTCTTCCAGGCGCTCCGGATGCGCGTCAACCACGAAGTGGAATCCCTTTCCATGGCAATCGACGCGATCCTGCCGCGCCTCAATGTCGGCGGCCGCCTCGCGGTGATTACCTTCGAGAGCATCACAGACAGGCTGGTGAAGCACATGTTCGCCGCCCACGTCGGCCGCGAGGTCTCGCTCCAGAAGGGCGGGTCGGAGTGGCAGGGCGAGGAGCCGCGGGTCGTGAAGGTCGACCGCCACGCCGTCGTGCCGACGGAGGAGGAAGTCGCCTTCAACCCGCGCTCGCGCAGCGCGAAGCTCAGGGTCGTCGAGAGGATCGACCCCGAGGCCCTGAAGGACAACGCAGGCAATTTTGGAATGAACAGACGGAGGATGAGACCATGAGGCAGAACAGAAGACGCTACGCAAAGCTTTCGGTCAGCAACAGGCTGGTTGGGATTTTCATGCTTTCGGCAGTGCTCATAACGACGGGCGCCGTCGCGAGCGTGACGATCCGCACGTCGATCTCGAAACTGGGCAAGGAAATCAAGCGGCTTGAGGCGGAGAAGACTGAGCTGCGAAACGAGATGCGCCGGGCCGAGGCGAGCTGGTCGAACTGCGCCAATCCGGAGAACCTCGCCGCCGCCCTCGCCCGGCATGGCATCAACATGGAGCTCGCGAAGGGCGAACGCATCGTCTCGCTCCGCGGCATGACGCCCCGCAGAATGTCCGATGCCCCGGCGGCGGAGGTGGCTGCAAATGATAAGCAGAAGCGCGTCCGCTAACATCCGGTTCCTTCTGATTCCGTGCGGGCTGGCGGTCTGGTTCGCGCTGATGCTGGCCCGCCTGGTCCAGCTCCATTTCTGGGGCCCCGACATCAAGAACAAGATCGGCTACCGCGAGGAGCTGCCCGCGTCGCGCGGCGCGATCTACGACAGGGGCGGCAACCCGATCGCCGTGAGCGAGCCGGGCTGGCGGATCTACCTCGACCCGCTGGCCCCGAACCGCAAGGCGACCAAGAAGCGTCCCGCCGCCGACCCCGTGGCGACGTGCCGGCGCGTCGCCGACCTGACCGGGCGCGACTTCCGCGAGGTCTATGTGGACCTCTACACGACGAACCGCATCGTCTTCAACCCCGTCTCCAACCAGTATGTGCGCGTGCCGCGCCGCTACATCGTGCAGGGCGAGACCTTCGACAAGTCGGCCATCGACCTCGTGACGAACAAGACGCTCTACGTGAAGAACGTCAACCTCGAGCCCACCCAGCGCCGGAGCTATCCGCAGGGGCGGCGCTTCGCGCACGTCCTGGGCTTCATCACCGGTCGCGACCTCATCGGCCAGAACGGCGGCATCGAGCAGCGCTACGACCGCGAGCTGCGCGGAACCGACGGCTACGTCTCGGGCGTGCGCTCCTGCAACGGCCCGGAGATCCGCGAGCGGCGCACCGCCACGGTCAACCCGATCGACGGCGCCTCGATCTACCTCACGATCGACCAGAACATCCAGATGGTCGTCCACGAGGCGCTGAGCGCGGCTGTCGAGAAGTGGGGCGCGGAGGGCGGCCGCGCAATCGTCGAGAAGGTCGACACCGGCGAGATCCTCGCGATGGTGAGCCTCCCGGACTTCGACCCGGCCGACTGGCACGACTCCGCGGCCAGCGCCTGGAAGAACCGCGCGATCACCGACATCTACGACCCGGGCTCGACGATGAAGTCCGTCACGGTCTCCGCCGCGCTCAACGAGAACATCGTGACGCCCGAAACGACCTACGACGTCGGCCAGGGCTACTGGGTCTACGGCGGATCCACGCTGCGCGACCACCCGAAGGGCGTCATCAACGTCGAGACGATCCTGGCCAAGTCGAGCAACATCGGCGCGGCCAAGATCGCGCTGGATCTCGGCAACAAGCGCTTCGAGCGCTACCTCCGCGCCTTCGGCTTCGGCGCGCGGTGCGACATCGACCTGCCCGGCGAGGCGACCGGCATCCTGACGCCGTGCGAGAAGTGGTCGATGATCAGCCCGACGCGCATCGCGATCGGGCAGGGCATTTCGGTCACGCCCCTGCAGATGGTCAACGCCTACTCGACGATCGCCAACGGCGGAAAGCGGATGCGCCCCTACGTGATGCAGCGGATCGTCGCCCCGAACGGCGACGTCATCCACCGGAACGAGCCGCTCGTCCTCGCGCGCCCGATACGGCCGGAGGTCGCCAGCAAGATGCGCAGGATGCTCACCAAGGTCGTCTCGCCGCAGGGAACGGCCCGGCGGGCGCGCGTCCCCGGCTACGTCGCCGCGGGGAAGACCGGCACCGCGCAGATCGTCAAGCCCACCGGCGGGTACTACGACCACAACCACTGGGCCTCCTTCGTCGGCTTCCTGCCCGCCGACAATCCCGTCTTCGCGGTGATCGTCGTGCTCGACAACCCGATCAACCAGGAAAACCCGCGCCTCAGCCACGACGGCGGCGTCTCCGCCGCGCCCGTCTTCGCCGAAATCGCGGCGGCGACGGCCCAGTACCTCGAGCTGCCCGTTGAGGTGGAGGAGGGGACCGTCGCGGGCAACCCGTAGCCCGCCGGCACGCGGGCGCCAACCACCCATGGAAAAAGGACAACGACCATGAAATCCAGAATGGCGAGCATCGTTTTCTTCTTCGCGCCGGCCGCGCTCTTCCTCTGCGGCTGCGCCACGCAGGGGCTGACCAGCAGCCAGCGGATGTTTTGGAACGGCGCGCAGCCCGTGGCCGAGGGAATCTTGCTCGAGAAGCTCGAACTCGACGAGCCGCGGCTGATGAAGGCCTACGTGATGCGCGTCGACCTCGCCACCAAGGGCCTCGCCTTCACGGGCACGGGAAGGGACGAGAACTGGGGCAAGCAGATGCCCGACTACACGAACCGGGTCTGCCTCATCGACACCCGTCGCGAGCGGACGGCCGACTTCGTCCGCAGGATGCGCGCCCCGGTCGAGGAGGGCGGACGCGGACTCGACCTCGTGGCCGCCTTCAACACCGAGCCGTGGGGCCCCTTCGAGAGTCCGTGGACGCACAAGTACGCCAACGTGTACAGCCCGATGTACTGCGACGGCGAGGTCGTCTCGAAGAAGGCCTTCGGCAAGGGCGCCATCTTCGTCGTGTGGAAGAACGGCGACGCCGACATCGTCGGCGAGATCACCGAGGCGCAGACCAACGACGTCTGGATCGCCCACACGGGCTTCAACATCATCATGCGGCAGGGCGAGGACATCTGCAAGCCGGGCGGCAGCCTTGCGCCGCGGACGGCGGTCGGCCTCTCGGCGAACCGCCGCTGGCTCTTCCTGCTGGTCGTCGACGGCCGCCAGGAGGAGTGGAGCCTCGGCGCCGACATGCACGACCTCGTGGACATCCTGCGCCGCGCCGGCGCCTACGACGCCATGAACATGGACGGCGGCGGCTCGTCCACGCTCGTCTACTGGGACGAGAACCTCGGCCTCCCGATCGTCTGCAACCGGCACAACGAAAGCGGCGCCACGCGATCCGTCGCCGCGAACGTCGGCATCTATTTCAAGGAGCGCCCCCGGAAGGCGCGGAAGTAGCGCAGCGCAGGCCTGGCCGCCTCTCGATTCGGCCCATCATCCCCCCGTGCCGGCCGGCCCGGCCGGGCCGGCCGCTCACTTGGGCGCGTTGAGTTTCTTGGCGGTCAGGAACTCCCAGATGCGGTCCATCCAGGAGTAGTTCCCCACTCCCTCCCTGGCCACCATCTGGAAACAGTGCGAGCATTTGGCGAGCGTGTGCACCTCGCCCTGGACGCCCATTCGGCGCATCCGCTCCCACGCCTTGACGGAGTTCATCGCGGCCCATCCGTCGGCGTCGCCGTGGATGAAGAGCACCGGGGGCGTCGCGGCGTCGAAGTCGAACTCCGGCGCGAGCGTCGCGGAATCTTCGTTGCCGCCGGTTTTGTTCCAGCCGTCCAGCCCGTCCGTGAGCACGTAGGCGGGATAAAGCGCGACGCCCCACTGCACCTTGCAAGGCGTCTGGTCGATTTCGTCGACGGGCTCGTAGGCGTTGCGCATGGAGCTGGCGGCCCCGAGGAGCGTCAGGTGCCCGCCGGCGGAGCAACCCATGATGCCGATGCGGTCCGGGTCGAGCCCGCGCGCTGGGGCCTCGGCGCGGACGAGGCGAATCGCGCGCTGGAGGTCCTCCCAGGCGGACTGGTGCTTTGGCAGTGGCGGAAGGGGGCGCGGCGTGCGGTACTTGAGCGTCACGACCGCCATGCCCTTCTCGTTGAGGTAGCGGCGGGCGGGCGCGACCTCGAAGCCGTCGGGGTCGTTATAGCAGTAGCCGCCACCCGAGTAGATGATTTGAATGGCCCGAGTCTTCAGCTCCTTCGGAATGTGCCACTCGATGTAGGGAACGCACTGGTTCGTCTGCGCGTGGGGCATTTTCCCCTCGGGCCAGACGGACTCCTTCGCGTAGTCAGCGCGGGCGGCGTCGTCAGGGAACCGTGACATGAGAATCACCGGCGGATTTCTGTTCGGAAATGGCAGATAGCCCATTGAACGCATGAACTCGACGGCGCGGGCGAAGCCGAAGGCGCCGTGCCCCTTGTCGGGGTAGAGATGGACCTCCGCCGGCACCTTGAGCTGCCGCAGCCGGCGGTAGACGTGGGTCGAGGCCAATGGCGAATAGTCGTCCTTGCCGCCGTGCATCATGCACATCGGGCAGGTCTTCGCGTCGAACTGGAAGACGGGGTCGAGCGTGACGCCCTCGGCGTCGCCGCCCTGCGTGTTGGAATGGCCGATGCCGTCGGTCATGCCGTAGGTGATCGCGAAGGTGCATGCCCAGTTGATGTGGCAGGGGGTGGCGTCAAGTTTGTCGACGACCTCGTAGGCGTTGGTCAGTGAAGAGGTCGCGAGCAGCGTCGCGAGGTGCGAGCCGGAGGACATCGACATAACGCCGATTTTCTCAGGGTTGAAGCCGCGCTTCGCCGCCTCGCTGCGCACGAGCCTCACGGCGCGCTGACCATCCTCCCAGGCCGACTGGTGGATGGGAAGATTTTTCGGGCGCGGCGTGCGGTGGACCAGGAAGACGCAGTTGGCACCGAGGGCCGTAAGGTCGCGCGCCCATTCCCGGACGAGAGCGACGTCGCGGAGTCTGTTGTAGTCTCCACCGGATATGAGAATGATGCACGAGTCGGTCTTGACGCCGTTGGTCGGCGACTCAGCCCACTCGATGTATGGCCGCCGCCATTCGTCGGGGTTTAAGTCCTTCTTGCCGGAGACGTCGGTCATCGCGGCAATCT
>JAEEGL017301085.1_pt1 | contig 10212 bp, 9 predicted proteins | sample 9134231 | NCBI WGS metagenome assembly JAEEGL01 (sample SAMN16246548, study PRJNA631951) | gut metagenome | biome: gut microbiome; feature: rumen; material: fiber-attached | host: Bos | place: Iran: Karaj | collected 2018-10 | reverse complement strand
TATTGTACATCGGGAATATGTAGTCCGTGTATTGACCTACCTGGATATAATTACGTCCGAAACGGCTCAAATCCTTGCAGAGTATCAGATTGATCCTGCCGTTCTTGGCATCGTCAAGCATTCTCTGCACACCTGGGCGATCAAATGTCAGTCACTCAAATGGAAACGCTTACTCTTAACAATTACTTATACAAATTGCTATTGTCATTCATCGGCTCATCGAGCAGTTTGTAGTGGATATAAATGTCCCTCGGTGCAGTGGGAGATACATAGCTGTCAACCTTGACATACTCGATCAGCTCATTGCACATCTCGCGGGTAAGGACTTCGGCATTTTCAAAACTTCTCAGCCGCCTGATAAACTCATCAATGTCAGCGGTATCCTGCTTAACAGCTTCAATGTTCTGTCTGAGCATATCAAGCTCTGAGGTGAGTTTTTCCTTTTCCTTCTGATAGTCATTCAGGAGAGAAATGCACATATCCTCCGGCACTCTGCCCATGACCTTATCCTCGTATGTTGCGTGTATCAGTCTGTCAAGCTCAGTAAGACGGCGTTCAGCCGCACGAAGCCGTTTCATATCGGCGGCATTTTGCTTTGCCTGCCGTCCCATCTTATGTGCGAGAAAAATCTGCTTTGCCTGTTCCTCATCAACGGTAAGGCTGATTTTGGAACGAATATCACACAGTACAATTTCCTCAATGGTCGCAAGATGAATATGATGCGAGGAACAGAATTTCTTTCCTGCACGGGCATACAACCCGCAGACATACGCTTTTTGGTTTGTCCGTCCGCTTTTCTTCATTTTGTTGCCGCAATCGGCACAATAGCAAAAACCGGAAAGCGGATTCATTACGCCGTTACTGCAAGTTTTCCCTCTGCTGACAGACTGACCAAGCTCCGCACACTTATCCCACAATTCCTGAGATACAATAGGTTCATGTGTGTCCTCTGCTATCACCCACTCTGACGGGTCTTTCTTGATCTCCTTATGGTTCTTGTGAGATATTGTTGTTCTTTTCATCTGAGCAAGAACACCTTTATAAACCGGATTCTGTATCAGTGTTTTCACAACACAGCTATCCCACACCTTAAAGGTGAAGCGAGGATTCTCTCTGCCAAGCCTATGATAGCGATACTCCGAAGGTGTCAGCACGCCCTCCTCATTCATAACCTTTGCAATGCTGTTGTAAGTCATTCCCGTTGCTCTCATCTCAAAGATACGGCGGACGATCTCAGCAGCTTCGGGGTCAATTACTAGCGTGTGATGGGGCGTGTCTGAACGGACATATCCATACGGTGCGGTTGAACCCATGTAGTTTCCTGCTTTTGCATTTGCAAGGAATACAGCTCGAATCTTCTTGCTTGTGGAGCTGCTGTGCCATTCGTTGAACAAGTTGACGATGGGCATCATCTCCAGAGCTGCGCTGTTGCGGTCGGCAGTATCAACACCGTCATTCAGAGCAATAAAACGGATATTGTTCATTGGAAAAATGTAATCGAGGTATCGTCCCACTTCGATGTAATTCCGCCCAAATCTGGACAAATCCTTCACTACGATGATATTGATTCTTCCGGTCTGCGCATCACCGAGCAATCTCTGGACACCAGGCCTTGAAAAATCAGTTCCGGTGTAGCCGTCGTCGATATACTCATCCACAAGATTCCAGCCCTTTTCCTGCACAAACTTTGTCAGTATCAGCTTCTGGTTGTCAATGGAAAGAGAATCACCCTCACGCATATCCTCCTGTGACAGGCGCAGATAGATTCCCACATTGTTTTCGGTCTGCTTTGCCATTAAAAACTCCTTTCGTATCAAAGCAGAGCCAATTCGATATTACAATTATACCGCATAATACCGAATCGGTCAATACTTTTTTCGGGATTCTTTACGCTGTCATTGCTTCTTTTTCATTCAGAGCATACTGCATCGCAAGACGCTCCATCACCTCATTGATGTTTTTATTGCCGACATGATAGGAATGCACGGTATAGGTCACGCCGTCTATCTCATAAACGGCGGTATGTTCACGGGCATTCTTATACTGCTCGTCAAGTTCCTTTACATTTGTTGCTTTCATCATGATCCCTCTTTCTCTCTATATAGGATAACAACTTGTTATAATGGCGTACCGGCGTATTTTTGGCTTAGATGCGGCATTCTCGGCGTATCCTTTCGGCGTACTGCTTTTAGAATGGCGTATCTGCGGTACGCCGCTGACTATGGGATACGCCGTTTCGGTACGCCGATTTTCCCGATTCTGCACAGGAGATACGCCGGTACGCCGTTTTTATCAGTCAGCGTATATTACTGGTAACCGAATGCAAGTGTGATACCTTTGAATCCACGAACATTCTTACCTCCCGATGCGATTTTCGTAGAGTAGCAAATGCTGTATTTCGTTTCATTTTGCCTGATCCACGAGATAAAAGTCTCACGTTTCAGAGCGGTCAGTGCATTATCCTCGCACCAACGGCTGTAACTGTCATACAGTACCGATGAGGTCACACACAGCCTTTCCCCATAAGTGACACGGCTGCTGTCCGCAAGATAATCAGGAATATTACAGCTATCCTGCATCGTTTCCCTGACATTCAGCTTTGCCCTGTCGGAAATCGTAAAGCAGAAGTTATTTGCAATCAGCCGCCGCAGTCCGTCATACATCCAACAGAAAATCTTGTCTTTCTCTGCGATAAACTTGTCGGCAATGTGCGGATCAACAACACGGTTCTCCGGTGGTGTCAGCGTAGTCAGAATAATCATACGGCGAGAAAAGCCCTTGCTCTTGTCATACAATGCTTTCGGGCTGCCGTTGCCGAGACACAACAGACGGGTATATAATAATGCCTGTTCGCTTTGCTTGCCTTTGGCTTCGACATCTATCGGAATTTCAGCGGTCACAAGGTTCTTGATGTAGCCTGTGGACGGCAGTGCCGACATCTGCATATCGTCATCGACCATAAGTAGCTTGTCTTTCAGATTGTAACGGAAGAAACGGTCATTCTCGATACGCTGAAAATTGCCCGTGAGCATGTTCTCTCTGAAAATCTCACGGAGAACGATTGCAATACGGGATTTTCCCTCGCCGCCCTGCCCGATAATAAACATCATCTTCTGCCCTTTGGTGGACGGTATCAGCAGGTAGCCGAGGTATTCCTGCAAGGTGTTCACATCCTCCGGCGTGAGAAGCTCCAGCAGGAATTTGAGGAACAATTCTGGATAGTATGCAGGACGGTTCCATATCTCAGGATCATACCATACATTCAGTCTGTTTGCGCAAAATTCCTTATGCGGATAGAAGTTACCGTTCAGGTCGAGCTTACCGTTCAAAAGGTGGATGTATTGTGTATCCGGCGGCAGCGGTTCGCTGAAACAGTAGTGCCGGAGCGTGTCCATGATCAGCGTCACCTTTTTGGAAAGCCCGATCCACACGCCCTGCCGGAGCATACAATAAATCTCGTTGCCGAGTGCGTCTTCATCCACAAGCCCGTCATAATCATAGAACCGTCCCTTGATGCATTTCAGCGGGTGCTTCTCCACGAAATACTTGCAGAATTTCAGCTCGTTGACCGTGGTCTTATCGAGCATCCAGTCCGGCAGCTCACGCTCTTTTTTCTTTTCGGGCATCGGTTCCGGCAGGGATGCATCATCTTCGCTGATCTCTGCTGACACACTCTCAGCAATCTCCTGTGCAGGCTCAGTCTCCTGCAATTTATTCTTGGGATTCTCTTGCATTATCCTCAATATCCTCCTTCATGGATAATCTCTTTTTCTTATCGCCTTGCAGAAATCCCTCTGCGGTATACGAATCATGACTTGAAACTGATAGCGTTTGGTGATATAATATAAATTGTAATTTTATGTGATAGGAGCGAAAAGCGATGCTGTGTGATATAAAGAATGTGATCGACACACTGATACGGAATTTCGGTGAATCGGATACAACGCATAACAACAGCGTGATGAACTCGCTTTTCGCTGCCTTTCTTCGTGACCGCCAAAGGTATTCGTTTGATGATACGATCATTTCAAAGATGCTCAGCGGCATCGCCCGTATCTCACCTGAAATGAGCGGCTATTATCTGAATGCTGACCGGAATATCCTGTGCGGTGATATACGGGTATTGCTCCAATATATTTTCGATAAGCCGAATACGCAAAAAGAGCTGTATGAGCTGATCCAGTATGATGATACGCTTTCCGTTCCGATGCGGAAAAGTGTTCTGAGCCGTGTATCATCGCAATACCGTGACGATGACGCCCTTGTGAACATCATCTATGAAGCGGTGTATATTGCTGTTACACGAAAATATGAGAATGTCGGGAACGGCTATGCTGCGATGAAATATTCAAGCGATATTGCCCTTGTCGGTGATGCCCTCTTTTCAAACAGTGAATATGTTGCTCCCTGCAAGCACTTTTGCGGTCGGGATGCGGAACTTGACGAGCTGCATTCTCTGGTGCAGGCTCATTCCTGCGTGATTATTACGGGCATTGCCGGCATCGGTAAAAGTGAGTTTGTCCGAGCGTATGCCCAGAAGCATCGGAGCGAGTATGCTCATTTCGGATACTATTTTTATAAAGGCAGCCTGAAAACGATCATAGCAAATATTATCAGCAATCCCGTTATCATGGATGAAGATTTACGCTATCGTAAAAACTTGGAACTGCTGTCCTCTCTCGGAAAATCCGTATTGCTCATCATTGACAATATCAATGCCACGCCCGAAGAAGATGAATGCTTTGACGATCTGCTGGAACTTGACTGCAAGATCATTCTCACATCGCATAAGCATTATGACGATCTCTGCACCTATGAATTGCAGGTGTTCCGGTCACGAGAATATGCACTTGAATTGATCGGGAAGTTTTACGATTATCAGGAACATGATAAATCCGCACTGGAGCATATCATGATGAATGTAGGATTTCATACCTACTGCATCGAACTTTGTGCGAGGATGATGAGCAAGGGATTGTATACGCCGAAAACGCTGTCACGAAAACTGTACGGCGGTTTCAGAAGCATTGCGGAACGGTTCTCTGCTACCAAAGATAAGCATTCCAGAAAGAAAACCTATTACGATCATATCAAAGACCTGTTTGATTTCATGGAACTGCCTGCGGAGCATCAGAATGTACTGCGTATGCTGATCGCTGCGCCCTTTGACGGTGTACGCAAGGACTTCATAGCGAAGCTCATGGGATTGCGGAGTATGGTCATCATCGAGGATCTGATCGAGGTCGGTTTAGTGCAGGAATATAACAACGGAACGGTCACGCTGCAAACCATTATCCGAAGCCTTGTCAAATCAGAGCTTGAACCGGACAGCAATAACTGCGCTCCGCTGATTGCTTCTATCCGTGCGGTCTGCGTGAATGAAGCGCTGGACGTAGAGCTTGACTGCGCTAAAATGAACGAGATCATCTTTATCGCTTCGTCAATGATCCCTTTCAAATCCCGTGATGATGATTTTTATTTTCATCACGACTGCTACAAATTCTATGAGCGATTCGGTATCACAAAATATACTGAGATCATGCTCTCCCATGAGGAAAGAATATGCAGTAATCATGATGCCAAACAGAAAACGCTGTATCTCTCCGATGCCGCATCTTTTGAAATGATGCAGGGCAATCAGGAGAAAGCTCTCACCTTGCAGGAAGATGCCGTAAAGCATTCACGGGACTGCGATGATGTTTTGTTACAGGCAAATACCGTGAACACCTACGGCTATTATCTGAACCTTGCCAATCGGAAGGAAGATGCACTAAAAGCGATGCAGACAGGACTTGCCCTGTTCGATCAGCTTGACGGTGACGGCGTGTTTTATTTTGATAAGTACCGTGCGATCATCAATTATGCCGATCTGCTGTTCTCTCTCGGTCAGAACGATGAAGCAATCCGTCGGGTATCCGCCGCAAAGATCGAATTGCAGGACAAGAACCTCACCGAAACAGAAATCTATGCTGACTGCTGCTATGCCCTCGGTCTGTATCATCTCTGTCAGAATGATGCCTCGGCAGGAGATGAGCTTTTATCTGCGTTCCATATTTTTATTGACCTCTACGGCAGGGATTCCGACTTTGTACAGACGAGAGCTGCGGAGCTTCAAGGCTACATCGAAAATGCCCATAATGATATTATGGAATATGAGCCGCTAAAGCAACTACTCGGAGAATGATGTCGATCAGTACCAGAAGTGGTGCAGCGTGATACAGCAAATCACCAATGGTCTTGACTGTCTGCAATCGTTTTGCTGATTGCATTGCACTCTGCGTTGCTTTTTTGACCTCGGCGGTGCAGGCATAAATGGATTTCTCCATTTCATCATTGGTGTCGCTGAGATACTTTCTGACCTCGGTAAATGCTCTGGTCTGTTCGTCCTTGAACTGATAGTAAATATCCCTCGTAATGCTAACGGTCGAAGCCTTTACGCTTTCTGCGTACTGGCTTTGAATGTTCAGGTTCTGCATCTCTCTGTCTGCGATCTTCTGCATTTCTGCGCTGGTAGTCGCTGAAAAGCTCTGTAAGAGTTGGCACATTTGCAGGGTCGCTGCTGCCAACAGGCACACTCGCTCGTCCCGTTTGGCTGCTTCTGTAGTCGCTCCTGCCTTCCGTGCGATCTCCCGAATCATTAGCTCCAGTTGTTCCAGTGTTGGTATTGCCTGTTCCTGTTCCGGCATTGTTTCCTCCTGTGATGTAGATGCGGTCTTGGGTTTGATCTGCTTGTGCTTGCCAAACAGACGCTCTTTCATTTCGTTCGTGAGATAGTGCGGTTCTTGTGACTTCTCCTCCGAGATTGGCTTGCTTGGCTCGTTGTATCTTGGTAAGCTCATACTCGATTCCTTTCACGGTGTATTGCTCCCCCAGCTTACTGCCCCTGACCGAAGTAGGCTTTCCTTTTTTATCTGTAAAGCTGGGATGACGGTAGGATATAGTGTTGCCCTTAACTCTGCACTCCACATGATAGTGCTTCATCAGAGCATTCACCACATCCTGTAAGGTGCGGTTGTTCAGGTCGGCACATTCGATGCGGATTACCTCCCGAAGCTCGTCCTTGAAAGTTTCCTTGCCCCTTGCTTTCATCTGCCGTTCTGCAAAGGTTTCCTTATCTCGTTGCTTAGCGTGATCGTGATTATAATAATCGGCACGGACGGAATGCACAAGTCCACGCTTCATACATTGCTCCCCGAAAAACTCGCACATATCATGCAAGTCTCTTTCATTTCGCCGGAATGCCCTGCCTGTTTCAATGTGGCAGTTGCCAATCAGGAAATGAACATGCTTATGCGGTTTGTCTGTATGTATCGCAAACAGTACCTCATAGCCTCGAAAGTATTTCTCTGCAAACTCCTTTGCGATGCGGAATACTTCATCATAGGTGAGCTTGTCATTGTCCTCCGGCGAAAATGAAATGGACATCTTGAATGCAAGGTTCGCATTGCCCGACTGCTTCTTCCCGAAAAGATCTCTCGTCATGAGAACATCACGGGCGAAGTGATCTCTGTCGCAGTTGATGCCCCAATAGAGATTCGGTGCAGTTTTGATTACTCCGTCCCGTATCTGCTTTGCCTGTCTGCCGAGAATGTAATCGGCGGCACGATGCAGCTGTGCAGAGGATTTGCAGGGCTTGTAGTCCACATTGACATTACCGAACATCGGCTGCCGCCTTTACGGTGAACTGCGGATGTTTCAGATAATCGGAGAGCTGTCCCATGACAGCATCATTGGTGCGGCGTATCGCTCCGATCTCCGCTCTGACCTTATCGTCCTGCCCGATGTGGGAGAAGTAGGCGAGCTGGTTCAGGTTCGTGCCGATCTTCCTGATCTCATGGATCAGCGGTGCGATGCTGTCCTCGATAGAGTAGATACGCACCTCGCTTCGGCTGATTGCCCTCATGAGATAGTCGGTCTTGTTCAGACCGCTGGCTGTCTGCTTGGCAGTCCAGAGAGCATATTCCTCATCAGTAAGTTTCAGACATATAGCATGGTTACGCTTGCGATTTGGCATTGTTGCTCCTTTCCGCCGCTCTGCGGCGGCTGTTAGGGGAAGGTCTCGGAGGGGGAACGTCTCTGAGCAGGTAGACCGATGTGTCAATACATCGGTACTACCTGCCCGCCCAAAAACTGAGGGCGGCACACCGCAGTTGTACACGTTTTGCTATGCAAAACTGTGCAATGCTTTCGGCATCAGCCGAATTGTTTGCCGCGCTCTCCTGAGCGTTCGGCAATGCTCCTGCGCCTATTCTCCGTGATAGGTGCAGGATTGCATTTTTCACGCAAATGCTATATGTCATTTTTGCGTGAAAATCTGCATATAGCGTTCTGCCTCCGAAATCATATACCCCGATATATGTTTCTGTGTATTCGTAAATCAACCGCCGATAAAATCAAGGTCAATGTCGGGGTAAGCCGTGTTTTCGCCGCCCTCGGCATTGGTGCTGGCTTGATTGATAAGCGGTACAGGAGCTTGAACGGCATATCCTGTGTTCAGACTGAGCATCAGACTTGCAAGGAATTTCGGCATTTCAGCGATAAACGCCTTGCCGACCTCGCTGACGATCTGCTGAACGAAACGCTCCTCACGCTGCCGTGTCTCAAAGTACGGGTCATCGGAGAGCTTCTGCATACGGTCAAAATACTCGTTGACCGCCTTGACAACGGCGGTGTTGCCCGACTTCACCTTATCCCTGTCAAAATCATGCAGGTAGCCCCATGCCTTTGCGTGCTCGGGGTTATCCAGATTGAAGCGGAAACAGGTCATTTTCACCATATCACTTGCCCTCCCTCCTGAGCTGTGCAACAGCAAATTCCTCGTAGCCCTTTGCCGATGCGCAGATGTCCTCGATGATCGTCACTCGGTCATGCTCATAAGTGCCAAAGTTCTGGATCAGCTTACCGCCGCCGCCCGTGATGTAGAGCCGCATCAGCTTCGGATTATACTCATACTTGCGGAGCAGAGAGAAGATGCTGTCTGCATATTCGGAAATTGCCTGACGGAGAACCTCTGCATACTCGTTGTCGATATCTGCCTTGCCGTAACGAATCATGCTTTGGATAATTGTCTCGTCAATAGTCACGCCGAGCTTGTTCATCATGGCATTGGATGCCGCCTTGACACACTGGTTCACGCCCATTTTCTCGGTGTAGCTCTGTGTGGTGATCGGCTTGCGGTTGCTGATCTTCATGATGTTTACTGTGCCGTTGCCGATGTCGGCAAGCATATTCAGTCCTGACATTTCCTTGAGGTTCGGCACAACAGCGGCATAGCCCTGCGGAAATACACTGCACCCGATGATACGGACGGAATAGAGCTTGTCCTCATACTTGAAGTCCACGCTCTCCCTCTGGAGCATATACTTGCGAAAGTCCTCACGCTGGCGGTTCACCCATGTCAGCGGCAGTCCTACTGCGAGGTGAACATCTGCGGAAGTGATACCCTCACGCTTCAGCTCACGGGCAATGCCCATAAGCGTGAACAGGTAGTTGTCGTTGTCCTCCCACTTGTCAGTGAGATACTCCTTGTGTCCCTCACCGATGAGGTAGTAGCTCCCGTCATAGTAGAGTGTGTTCTTGGTGAAGGTCGGCGCTGCATCCAGCTTGGTGATGCCTGTTGGCGTGACTGTGTTGGCGGTCTTGATGTTCCCATAGCCGTGGTCGATACCCACGATCAGGAAGTTGTTGTATCTTTTCATGCGATACCCTCCATATATAGATATAGTGTTCGGCTCTGAGATACAGTCGCTATCTCGTGAACCTGAAACCATTATAGCTTTTTTCAGAGGGTTTGTGGTTGCATGAATGTTGCATGGAAGTTGCACGGAAAGGCTGTAAAAAAAACGAATCCTACAAGATACCATGTTGTTATCGCACAGGGAATTGTTCAGTTTGCATATATAATGTGTGCAATGTTCGTTTGTCACTCCGATTCAGCCTATTATATTTCATGCATTGTTTTAGACACAAGATGATATTTAGCAATACGGCAAGGAAAAACTCATTCCTTGCCGTATTGCTTTGAAATGTATCGTTTTTTGCATTTTTACTGCGAAAGCGTCTGGCGGTGAATTTGACATTTATGATCATCATGCAAACAATGTACTTGAAATGCCCGTAAATCTGTGCTATAATAGTAAAAAAGACGAGGTGAGCCTATGCCGAACATTTTGATAATAGACGATGATGCAAGCATCAGTGATATGCTCTCCG
>JAEEGL016698346.1_pt1 | contig 10212 bp, 10 predicted proteins | sample 9134231 | NCBI WGS metagenome assembly JAEEGL01 (sample SAMN16246548, study PRJNA631951) | gut metagenome | biome: gut microbiome; feature: rumen; material: fiber-attached | host: Bos | place: Iran: Karaj | collected 2018-10 | reverse complement strand
TGGCCAATCTGGTAGCTCATCGGGAAAAGGCCAGTTTTCCAATGATTGGAAAATATTGTTCCAATGGTTGGAAAAAATGGGGCGATTTTTCCAATGATTGGAAAAATTTTTCGCGCGTTTTCCAATGATTGGAAAAGTTTTTACTGGAACGATGATTCTTTTAATTGGTCTGTCCCCTTAATTCCCCCCTTTTAAATCAACAGTATATTTAGTCTTCTTCTATGTATACTTGTCCACTGTCCCTGTCGACGAGAACCCTTCTGGACTTAGCCGTCAGGATTTGGGGGATGTGGAAAAGGAAGGTTGCCAAGAACAAAGCAAACAGACCGGCAATTCCTAACGGAACCGAAATGAAGTGAATTCCAGCACAGGCAGCGACGAATACCGCGAATGTGGTAAAAATGAGATATGGAAAATATAAACATTTCCGAAAAAATCCCGGTACCGACCACAGCTTGAAGAAACCGACGAGCGCAAGCAATCCAAGAGGGAGCACCAGTGTGTACTGTGCGGCATCCAAGAAAGCGGAAACTAGGCGATTGACCGGAAATGAAAGCGGATAATAGCTACAGGTCCAAATGGTGTGAAGATTCCAATCGGATACGGTTGCGCTCAGCATAGTCTTGACCGCTTCAGGCTTGAAGCCTGCCTTAGTCATTTCCCAAGACAAACGGAGCATGCCACTAGGAAAGGCCATCCATATTCCGTTGATGGCACCAGCGACCAGAGTCAACCAACCGACAGCAGCCAAGGAGGTGGAACTAGTCGATTGCTTATTGAAAAGAGCCATTTCGCCCTTCACAAGGAAAAGATATATGAAATAGGCTAAGAAGAACCCGATTAAGGCCAAATAGAACAGAATTACGGCGACAAGGCACAACACGACTATCACAAGGACAATTATCCCGATGACTTTCAGTATTTCCAAAACCCCTGGATCCATATTTTCCCACTCCACAAGCGAATTCTACATGTAACGGGATGTTACTAGCTATTTTTCAAACGGAGGCCGAACTTACCTCCAAAGCTGATTTTTTACAGATTGACAGATTGAGGGTCTGGCCCCTTTTTCTGGTTTTGCGGTGTTCATGGGAAGCCTTTGGCATGGGGTTGCAAAGGGTGGAAAAGGGGACGGCCACCTTCTGGGGAATGCAGAATGAACATTTCGAGGATGGAATTGGTTGTTCATCGCAGAGAGTGAATCTATAGGAGACAGGTAGTTGCGTCAACTCTTTTGGGAATGGAAACGAATCGGATGGGGGAAAAAAAAGAATTACTATAGGGTCTGTCCCCTGAATTCTCCTTATTCGCCCATTATTCTCACCCGATATCAAACTATGGCTCGTATATCTTTCCACTACCATTACACCGAGAACACGAATGAGTGACTTGAATCCGTCCTTGCCCATTACAGGAACCGCAATTGATTTCTCGCGCAACACGAGGTGCCTCTATCCGTGGCATTTTGCCCCCACCAAACATGGATGCTATTCCAACGCCCATATTTACTGCATCGGAGACTTGAGCCGCAGGATTGGACACACGCCCTCGTCCATTACATGATGAACATACTTCAACACTCCGGACTTGACCACTCCCCGAGCAATTGCCACAACGGACTACGCGCATAGCCCGCCCACCAATCATGACTCGCCCAGCGTCAGGTTCCCACGTTCCCTCAACATGTCCACTGTGGGTTCCATCTCCACGGCTTACGCCAGAGTGCCAACGACAATTCAATTCAAATCTCCGCATAGCATCCGTAGCCGCATTGTCATAAGATTTTGCCTTTACATAATCGTCGCGTCCGATTGCACGCTCAAAATCAATAATGGCAGACCTTGCCGCTTTGGTTACAGACGGAGCGCAATGATATGCTGGACAGGATGTCTTACTGTCAAATACCTTCTTCATGGCGTTTAGTCTCTCAACACAACGCCTCTTTCCTCCATTCTGCCATTCGCTTGCAAGCTGGAAGCGGTCTTCATCATCAATTGTACCGTCATCATTGTCACTATACACTTCAGAAATTTGGCCTGAATCTCTGTGTTCTGCAAGGAAGTCTTCTGTAAACGATTTTATAACATCCCACTTGAAATAGGCGATGGCACAGAGAATGCCAACAACGAATAGCATAAAGTTTTTCATGATTTGCGCGGCTGGATTTCGTTAGTATGATTGATTCAGAAGATATTGATTCTCCGCATCATATCGACCTTGCATTTGTTGCAAATTTCCCATGGCAGCACCAGCCGCTTGTCTATCTTCTTCACGCCATACGAGACGCCTAGCCGCATCACCAGTAGCTTTAGAGACAATAGCATTCATTATACGATTGTCTAATGCTTGCAATCTATCGTTCAACCTATCTCTACTCGTCTTTACGGCAATATATCGCGAGTCCGTTTCCGGGACACCTCCGGCAAGCGCAATTTTACGTTTTAACTCAGCAAGTTGGCGATCTGCCGTTCCAAGTGCCACCTTGAAGTTGTCTCGTGTATCCCTGACGGTTCCTCCCCACATGCCACAAGACCTCAGATAATCATTGATGATTCGTTCCCTGTCTCTCTGAATAGTTTTGCCGTAAGCGTCCTGAAACCCCGATCCCGTTGCAGATGGATCGGTAAAAGAATATGTAGGTGTAACTACTGTCTGAGGTCTGGATTGGGTAGCTTGAGGCTGTTGGGTGTACACAGGTGAGCGAGAATAGGACCTATTAGCGTAATTTCCCTGATGCGCATAATTTCTTTGGTATGACCTTCCGCCACTCGTACACCCACAAAGATACACGATGCAAAGCACCCCACCGCAAAAAGCTAAATTTCTCTTCATAGACACCATTATTCTGTAAATGAATTCACTGTATGGGCATCTCTGTCGCTTCCGCTGGTGAAACCCGCTGGAAGTTGTTGTACAGCTTCTTCTCCATCTGCCACAATCACATTCGCCCGAGCCTCCAAGGATGCAAGTTCCTTGTTGATCTCGTTAAAAACATTTCCATTCTCTTGAACTTCCGCTAATGCCAACCTTGCATCCAACAACTCCATAATCTGATAAGCAATATCAAGGCGTTTTTCGATATTAACTGTCAGGGCCTCCCCCTGTGTAGGGTTGTTTCCTGTCAGAGTAGATGCTCTTTTTAGCGTTTCGTACCTTCTAATCGCTTTTGCGGCCGCCGATTCCAGTTGTCTCCTATTCGCATAAGAGAATCCCTTTATGGTCGCAGGATAAGTTGCTGCGGGGTCTTTCAAATACGCTTGTGCCGCATGAATGGAGTCCAACAGACCATTCATCTCTTCTTGTGACTCTGATTTCTTGTACTCCGCATTGGCAGTCGACACTTTGTTCTTCAATCGGATTGTTTCAAGTTCATCTATCACTTTTTGGAGCCGCGCTTTGCCTGCCTTGACCGTGGCTACTGGCTTCTTCCCAATTTCCGTGATATCCCATCCCAACGCTTCTTTCGCAAATGAATCATTGGATTGACTTGCATTCGCTAACCCCAGTGTGTTCACGATAGAGGCACTGGTCTTATCGACAAGTTCCCCTTGTCCTGACATCTTGAGCACGACAATCGCCAACACAGCAATTATCAGCACGAAAGAGAAAAACGACATCAACTTGGTCATTGTTTTGTCCTTTTATGGTTATGGTTGTTTTAGAAAATGATCATTTAATTCCACGACGGGTGAACACGTCATCTACATTTGGCTCCGAGGATGGTTCGTTAACGATTCCTGGCTGCACCCCTTCGACACCTGGCGTAGCATCGATATTGCTGAGCAATGCGTTCATTCTGGCATTGAGGCCATCTACTGCCTTGCTAAGATTCCGAGCCTTTGCGTGTGCGATTCTCCCATCGAGTTCGCGCAACTCGCTCTTGACTCTGTCACGCCCCTTGGTGAGGTCGGAATGCGTTTTTTGCAAATGCTCAAGCTGTTCGTTCCGCATTTGCACCAAATTCTCGGACTCAGACAGTTTCTCATCCGAAGCCAATACCGCCGCTTTCAAATGGTCCGCATCTTTATATGTGAATACGCCAACCTTTGCAGGGTACTCAAGACTTGGATTTGCAAGAGCTGTTTTGGCTTCTTTCAAAAACCCAAGCAATGGAGCCGATGCCTCTTGTGCGTCCGATATTTCACGATGATACAAGTTGATGGTAGTATTGACATCAATGATTGCGGCATCATATTGCTCTTGAAAATGAGTAAGTGTCTTGACGCAATGCTCCAAGTACAGGTCGGGGTGTTTGTTTATGTTATCAAACGTCCATTCCCGATTGTCGCGTTCCAGTTGTTCCAACATACTCTTGCGAATGACTATAGGCTGTTCTCCTAAGCTACTTTCCTCAATAGACATACTGACATTGTCTACCGTGTTTTCAACGGCTCTGGAAACACGACCATCTTTGTTAAGCATATGCCATAGCCAAATAACAGCAACCGCTGTAATGGCAAGATACATCAGGTTTTTCACTTTGTTTCTCCTTGTTCCCATGGTTGTTAGTTAATACAAAGTCTGCGTCGCTGTATGACATCACGACAGGCAGCTTTCCAGTCTCCATTAAATTGTGGCATAAAACGACGCACTCTACCGACATCTGGGGGATGTACATCCATACAATTGTGGAGATTCAAAGAACCTTGCATACGAATATGTGACATAATCATCCCATCAGGCATTAGCATGGGATCTGAAAGCAATTTTGCACCTATGCCATCAGCCATATATTCCGCCGTATAGCTTTTCCACCATAGCAGACCCTTAGCACATGACCATGGAATAAAACCAACGAGCATCATAATGACTCCCAATGCCAGAAATAGTCCGGCATTTAAAATTGCAATATATATTGGAGTGTCCGATGATCGGAATATTAGACATTCCCTAGTTCGCTTACGATAAAATTCATTTCCTTTTACAAATGCAAAACCAAATGTGTCGACAATTAAATCCAAAATCCAATCCGTCTTACAATCCTTGTTCACGATATGCCCGATTTCATGCGCCACAGTAGCTGTTGCAAATGGTGCAAGCATCGGATCTCGCACTACTTTGTCAAAAATCACTATTGCATTTTCCTTTTTTGTCGAAAACGTAAATGCGTTGTCAATATCTAATGAACACCAAAACATGCGTGGAGTATTAATATTGGCCTGTCGTGCCATCTGAACCATACTCCGATATAGATAGTCTCCCGCCCCTAATTCATTCCATGTAAATTCTTGCCCGCCGGCTTCCCTCGCCATGCGAGCAATAGCTTCCTGACGAATATCGTTAAATCGCCACTTCTTGTATTGCCAAACAATTGCAATAGTAAGCACCACAAACGGGATTCCTACGCTTATTCGAGAAAACTCCCAACTTCGCAAATAATGCAATGAAATAGGGATCCATTCAGCGTCCGACAATGCAGACAACATAGCGCCAACCACAAATGAGAATGCAACATGAAGCGACAGGAACATGCCCATTATGGCAAGCAACAACAACTGTATTGTCAACGCACCACGTGCTTTCAATTCTTCCAAATTCTCGTCAAGATTGATTGCCATATAAGCCCAATCTCCTTTCTCTTGTCCTCTTCAATAGCACCAGAAGTATTCTCTACAGCCTTTTCGTCACCTGCCCCCTCCCAATATTGAAAAATAATCAAAGGGATGGAAAGATGCACCGGTCCCCTTTGAGGTGAAGCGTATTGTTGGGGAGGGGTTTGGAGTTTGGGGTGTATTCTTCATTTCGGGGAATGAGTTTATAGGGAACAAGGTAGGTGCGTCAATTCTTTGATTGGTTCGCTTGAGCGGCGCGGAAGGTGGAAATCACTGGTCACGAGGCTTCGCGGACTTTCCCAGAGCGCTCGCCGCAATAATCGTGCTGGCTTTTCGGACGGTGCGTGATGCTCGGCAGGAGCCGATAGGCCTGCAACAGGGGGGGCGATTCCAAGCGCCTCCGAGCGAGGAGGCGAGACATTGGGGAAATGGGCCTGACCAGAATTCCACTCCTTTTGCCAGTCAATTTCATGTCTGCTTCACCATTTCACCTTACATGCGTTTACAAAAAACCTCTTCCAATGCTATGCAAATAGGCTCGTAGGAGGGCCTTCAGTAAAAACACGGGAAGAGGCGCGCATTGCGCGCTTCTCTTGCACGTGTCGTTTACTTGAATGTTCCTACGATTCATTTGCTACGACTGCTATGCAGAAAGCAGATGGACTACGATTGTTTCAGATCAAAATCAGTTGGTAGTTCCTGTTGGATTTGGGCGGCCACCATGGACGACCTTTCTAGGGGGTAGAATGCCTTTCTCCTGCGGCGGCATCAAGCTCAAAGTCGCAATCCTTACGCTCGCCCTCCCGCCTGGGCACGGCAAAATGCCCCCTGGAAATGGTTGCAGCAACGGGAAGAGACATCATCACGTCTTTTTGTGAGCTTCTTGGATTGAAAATATGTGAATTTCCGAGGAAACTCCATTTTCACCACTCCAAAAGAATTGAAATGAGGTCGAATATGGAAAGACTTTGCAATATGCTTAATCGTGGGTTCTATAATGGTTTCCAACTGCATTCTCGTGATAGACATCCGATATTTCACTTGCCTTTTTGCGATACATGCCCTAGAAGGCAGCCTATCGAAACGAGGTGACCATGATGATGTTCAAGAGAAAAGCCTACCAGAGTCTGCTGGAATGGAAGAAACGGTCGGAGGGGCGGACGGCCATCATGGTCGATGGGGCTCGGCGCGTGGGGAAGACATCGCTCGTGGAGGAGTTCGTCAAGCGGGAGTACAGGAGTTCGATCCTCGTCGATTTCTCGAAGGCGGACCCTCGGATTACGGCGGCCATCCGAGACAGGGCGTCCGACCTCGACACCTTTTTCAACGCGCTGACACTGGCCACCGGGGTGCGGTTGCACCGGCGCGAATCGGCCATCGTGTTCGACGAGGTGCAGCTGTTTCCCCTCGCGCGGCAGTTGATCAAGCACCTGGTTGCCGACGGGCGCTACGACTACATCGAGACGGGCTCGCTCATTTCGCTTCGGCGCAACGTGCGGGACATCCTGATTCCGTCCGAGGAGGAACATCTCGACCTGCCACCGATGGACTTCGAGGAATTCCGGTGGGCGTTGGGGGACGAGACGACGGTGGAACTCGTCCGCGAACGCTTCGAGACGCGCCAGCCGATGACGCCTCCGTTGCACGCAATGGCGCTCGAAAGGTTCCGCGAATACATGCTCGTGGGCGGGATGCCACAGGCTGTGGCCGCCTACGCGAAAAGCCGCGACTTCGGGGTCGCCGACCAGGCCAAACGGGAAATCCTGCGCATCTACCGCGACGACATTGCGAAGTTCGCGGCCGGCTACGAGGCGAAGGTACGGGGGATTTTCGATTCGCTTCCCGAACAACTTTCGCGGAAGGAAAAGAAATACCGGCTCAGTTCGCTGGGGAAGTCGGCTCGTTTCCGCGAATACGAAGACGCCTTCACGTGGCTCGACGACGCACGCATCGTCAACCCGTGCCTGAACGCGACGGAGCCGACCGCCGGCCTGGGGCTGAGCCTGGAACACACCACGCAGAAGCTCTACATGGCGGACACGGGGCTGCTGGTCACGCACGCCTACGATGACGGGCGCTTTACGGACAACGAACTCTACCGGGAAGTCTTTTTCGGAAATTCCGGCGTCAACAACGGGATGGTCGCGGAAAACGCCGTCGCCCAGGCGTTCCGTTCGGCCGGGCGGAAGCTGTTCTTCTACTCCCGCCCAGACAGCCAAATGCGGAAGAACGACATCGAAATCGACTTCCTGATCCGGCGCGGAGGGAAGATTTGTCCGGTGGAGGTAAAGAGCGGACGCTACCAGCGGCACGTCTCATTGGACAAGTTCAGGGCAAAGTTCGGCAAACGCCTCGGGGAGTCATTCGTCCTGTACACGAAAGACGTGAAGGAAAGGGATGGCATCGTCCATCTGCCGCTTTACATGGCGATGTTTCTGTAGGCGGGGCGGAAAGCCCGTCTCAGAACATGACGGGGCAACGGTAGTGGACTTGTTCGAGGGAATCCACCGCGATGGAGATTCCTGCATCCTTCTTCGTGATGGTCAGACGGACTCTGGAGAAGCCCCTGAATGGGCCGAATGTCGTGAACCGCACCTCGCAGCCGTCTGCGGAGGGGATCACTTCCGGGCAGAATTTCATCTGGTACAGTTGCAAGCGTTCGCCATCGGACAAAGACTTGAAAATCTCCTCTCCGGAATAATGACGAGAGAATGAATAATTCTGCAAAAAACTACGGAGGTCTTTAACCATTTCCATGTGCTCGTAGTTCGCATGTCCAAACCGGTAGAATTGGGCCACTTCGAACCAGAGTACCGCTGCTTCCCAGTAGGCATCCGGGGTTCCGTCGAGACGCAACGCACTTTCCAGAGGCAGGAGGCGGCCGTTGTCTTCCGCATAAAACACGGCACAGGAATCGCCCCAGGAGGATTCCAGTTTGACGGCCAGCCGATAGCCGTCCGGGAACGTGACGTAGGCAAGCGACTGGATGACGCCGCCGAAGAAATAGACATCCCCCTCATCTTCCGGCGCCACTTCCTCAAGATCGCGGGGGTCCACGTATTTCTCTATATCCGGGACGATATCCCGCAACACCTCCGTAAAGGGGGCATGCCGTCTGCGGGGGCTGGCCCAATTGCGAAAAGCCGCCTTTCTTTCGTCCAAGGCCTTCCTCACTCGATCACGCACCTCCCACAGCGGACTCTCTTCGGCCGGCGGCAACTCGATTTTGTCTTTGGGAAACCGGAACCAATCTCTCCAGCTCTTTTTCATGTCTCGCCTTCCTTCAAATGCCATCTCTGCGAAATGCCGAACATCCCCGTGAATGCACCAGAATGCACCGCCTAGTCAAGCCCGAACCATGGCAGGGAATGCGTCACCGTGTTTCTGGTTTTTCTCTGGGTACACCATTGTACAGGCACAAGACAGAGAGTATTCTGACCTCCAATACATGAATGCAGGAGAAACAAGATGAAAAGAAGCGTCATGGAAAGATTTGCCGTACTGTGTGCGGCATGGATGGTGGCCTGCGGCAGTCTGGCGGAGGATGCGTCGGCACCCAGTTCCGTTGGCCCGAAGGATTTGGCGTCCAGCCCCATCGCCCGTCTCGCCAAGGCCATCGAGGATGGCGATGCCAAAACCGTCGCGGCTTTCGTCTGTTACCCCCTCAAACGGAAATCCCCTCTTCCCACCATCCGCAACGAGGAGGAATTCATCGCCTATTTTCCAATCCTCTTTGACGAAGCCTTCCGCCAGGAAATGAGGGAAGGACGGTTTTCGCGCGACTGGGATGAGGTGGGTTGCCGCGGTGTCATGTATCGCAACGGAGCCGTCTGGGTAGACGGCACGTTGGATAGCGGTGGCAAGATCAACTGCGTGAACAACCAGTCCGCAAGGGAAAAGAACCTCCGCGAGGCACTCATCGAAGAAGAGCGCGCAACGCTGCCAGCCGGATTTGCTGGGCTCTGCGACCCTGTTTTCTGTTTCGAGACAGACGACCGGGAGATTGCTGGCCGGGTGGATCATGAGGAGAACGGCGACTTCCGAGTCCTGCTCTTTGACGGCCCCGCCCGCCGTGGCGGAGGCATCCCTCGCAGGGATGGAGATCTGATCGGTTTTTTCCAGGCCACCAGAATCTATGAAGGCAGCGGTGGCAACCACGTCTATCTGGACCGTTTCGGGCGCTATGCCCTGGATGTCTCGGTTGTCGGCCTTGTAGAGGCTCCCGAACTCCAACTGTACGAACGGCCTACATGGCTGGGTGACTTCGAGGAATGCCGACCCGCCCATTATGCCAACTGGCGCGACCTGCTCGCCCCTCCAGACACGCCAGCACCCGCGGGTACCTCGGCGGAATGAACCAGCAGGAGGGGGGCGACTGCTACTTGAATCCCGGATGCCTGCGTGGGCACGGGGGAGAGCATGCCGGATTGTGGGGATGGCATGGGGATGACTGGAAGTCGCATCTCATTGTCCACAAACTCCAAATGTCCACAAATATCAACACCAATGTAAAGAAAAGGCCGCCCGGGTGGGGCGGCCTTGTGGCGCGATGACGGGGGGTCAGGCGACGGGGGCGGGCTCGGGTTCGGGGGCGGGGGCGGCGGTGGGGAGGGTGTCGGGGAGGAGTTCTTCGGCGGGGATGGGTTCGGCGAGGGGGACG
>JAEEGL016588487.1_pt1 | contig 10212 bp, 5 predicted proteins | sample 9134231 | NCBI WGS metagenome assembly JAEEGL01 (sample SAMN16246548, study PRJNA631951) | gut metagenome | biome: gut microbiome; feature: rumen; material: fiber-attached | host: Bos | place: Iran: Karaj | collected 2018-10 | reverse complement strand
TGATTGGTTCACATTACATGTAGCAGGCATTTTGCTCTTAATGAAACTAGGAGAAAGGGGGAAGGGAACAGAACAGCAGCTATTCATACCAATTAATATGAATACTAGTAATATAGAATGTTGAATGGACTTTTTCATTTCGTTTTTATTTAAAACGGTAATAAACATGATTTATTATAAGGCTATTTTATTTCTTTCTTCAATAGCATTTGTAATACCCATAAACAGTTTATATGTACTATACTCTGCAGCATTTTCAAGTGTTCCATCTATTTTATAAATATTACGCCCAATGTTAGATAACAATTCAATTAGCCATTGTCCATAAAAACCAGCCCAACCAGTATCAGGCTGCATTTGTTGGGAAATATGATAGTTTTCATGAACCATTGTCCATAGATCATGCTTTCCTTTGGCTACAAACAAATTATTACCTAAAGCGACACCTCTTTTAGAGAAAAGAAATGATGATAATCCTCCTGTCCGATAACGTCCTTGAGAGAATTTGCTGAATGTTGAACTATATGGCGCTCCTAAAATTAGATTCATCACAACTGTTCTAGAGAATCCCGAAATACCACCTCCGAAAATGTCCTGGAAGAAATAACGGCTATTACCTTTCAGAGCCCAGTCCACAAGACCTTGTGCTGCTCCAGTTGCCATACCTCTAGCAGTATTATGCAAAGTCTCCCCAACAGTATTTCTAAACCATCCGCCCTGAGTAGCCTTATAAGTTGGCAAGAATGTACCTGCAGTGGCACCTGCCGCAATACCAAGCATATCACCAAGGCCAATATCATTTCCAAATAAAGAATTTGTAACAATGGTATTGGTAGTCTGGCTGATAAAATTATAACCAAGACTATTTCCTGTACTCGCTATTCCTAAAGCACTACCAGCATATCCAAAACCACCACCTAAAGCACCTGCAAAAGCACCAATACCTACAGAACGCCAAAAAGCAGAAGCATCCCAATTACCTGTAATTAATGATGTAATTGCATATGTAGCCGCTGAGGTTGTAGAACCTATAATTGCACCTGCAACAACAGCAACTAATAGACCTAAAAATGACTTGCCGTCCTTATCCACATACATCAGCGGGCTGTTCATGCAATAGCTGTAGCGGTTGTAGTTCTGCGAGCAGTCAGGCATCTGCACGTAGGGGTCAGGTGAGAGGAAGCGGCCAAGGATCGGGTCGTAGAGTCGGGCGTTCATGTTGATGAGGCCGAACTCCTGGATATGCTCATGCCCACAATAGCCACGACCGAGAACCAGTGTCGGTTCGCTGCCAGGAGCATAGACGGCATTGGTCTGCGAATTGCGCAAGCGTCCCCATGCGTCATAGCTGAGAACCTGAATGACCGAGCCTGTGGATGAAACGACATGGGTGATGCTGCCAAGATGGTCACGTACAATGTAACGGAGAGTCTTTGCTATTGGTAATCCCGGCCCGATGATGCCTCCCTTGTCCGACTCTCCCTTATGATTGTTTATCTGTTTCTTGGTATAGACCGCCGTAGCACTGTAGTAGTCACCGTTCAGGTAGAGACGCTCCTCCCAACCATCCATCGATGTTTCATATTCATAGCGGCCGCCCAAGTAATAACGCGTCATGAGGATGGATTGGAATCTGCCTTGACCGCCATCACCCATTGGTGACATGGGGCCAATAGGATCATCTGTTGTCAGATGCATCCTTACCCGTTCATAACTGTCATTATAGGTAAACGTGGCCGTTATGTCTCCTTCTTCTATTTCATACGGTCTGTTGAACGATGTATAGGTGACGGTCTGTCCGCTGAGCGACGAGAGCGTGCTGTTCGAGAGTGTCACGTCTGTCACGGCAAAGGGCTTGTCTGTGCGGTTATAGGCGTATGCCCCCACGTCACCCTTGCTGGTGATATTGCCATAGTTGTCGTAGCTGACGCTGATACCTCCATAGCTTGTCAGGCGGTCTAATGTGTCATAGGTGAAGTTCTCTGTCAGGTTTACCAGATTATTCGTCCTGCTGATGAGGTTGCCGGTCGTGCTGCTATAGGCATACGACATATTCATGAACGGTGCATACCCGGCACTTACTACTCGTGTTGCAGGCTTGCCTGTTGCGGTATAGGTATAGTTGCGATACAACGGCCCGGTAGTCACACTTGTGGGCAGTCCCTGCGCTCCGACTCCTGTGAGTTGGAAAATGGTGGTATTTCCCCAATTCACTTGCGAAAGCGTCTGGTTCGAATAGATGAAGTACTCCGTACCCAAGGTGTCCTTGTTCGATGCGTACGACGTGGAAGCCAGCTTGCCCGTGCTGTCGTAGGCGTGAGACTGCTGGAACCAGATAGATGAGGTGGCATACTCCTTGCTGACACTGAGCCGTCCATTACTGTCATAGGTATAGTTCTTGGCCGTGCTGTTCGTGGAGCTGACCGATGCCAGCTTGTTGAAGGTGTTGTTGTAGGTATAGGTAGAAGTAAACTCATCGTTCACTTTTGTTGTCATGCGTCCGTACTGGTCGTATGTCATCTGCGTGGTGTTTCCGTTGGCATCGGTCACCTGCGACGTATTGCCGTCGCTGTCATATACATAGCTTGTGGTGCCATGGCTGGGGTCGCTCATGGAAGTGCGGCGCCCGTAGGTGTCATAGGTGAAGGTAACGGTCTTGCCCAGCACGTTGATTGACAATGGGCTGCCGTTGGCATGGAGTGTATAGGATGTAGTACCTGCATTGTCCGTAACCTGTGTCAGCCGTCCCATCGTGTCATAGGTCTTGACGGTGGTGTTCTGTCCGTTGTATTCTGTTACCGTGTTTCCGCTGTATGTATAGGTTACCGTCTTATCCCCAGCCTGGGCGTTCTGTAGCACACGGTCATTGCTGTCATACGAATAAGTGTTCCATGCCGTTGGCTGTGTGGTAGTATATGGCAGCGACTCCCTTGAGAGCCGTCCGTAGGTATCATACTCTTTGTCGCTATGGACGTATGTGTCGTTATAAAGTTGCTGTGAGGAACGTATCTCCTGGTTCCGTGCGTTAAAGACGGAAACGGTGGTCGGACTGGCGTTGCTTGACTTTGTGACGGAATAGCACACCTCATTATTGATACTGCTCCAGTTGTAAGTAGTAGTGTTGAGGGTTCCTTGCGGCAGCTGTTCGCTGATGACTCTTCCAAATGCATCGTAAGTATAGGTTGTTGTTCCCGCGTTGTCAGTCCTTGTCGCAGGATTGTTGTAGGAATCGTAGGTATAGGAAACCGTATTTCCCAGGGCATCGGTGGTGGAGGCCAGCTGGTAATTCGCATTATAGTTATTGGTAACGGTCAGCTGGTTGTTGGACGTGAACTTACTGACGCTCTGTGAGGTAACCTGTCCGATGGTGTTGTAGGCCTTCGTTATCAGCTCTGCCGTAGAGCCATTGATGCATTTCGTGATGGCAGTTGGCAAGTAGCTGCTGTTACGTTCCGTTACCGCTGTGGAGGTCGTGAAGCTGGTATTGCCATTGTAGATGATTTCTGTTTCGGAGTTGAGGATATCCAGCTGATAGCGTATAGAGGGGGTCATTAGTGGGTTGTAAGAATACTGTTTTGTGACGGTGTAGCCCGTGGCCGACTTGGTGACGGTCGTTGGATAGTCGAAGCCGTTATAGCTGTATTCTGTTGTCCACGTCACGTTTTTCAGCTTGTCCGTCTCTATGGCTTCAGACAGGTTATTTCTCCTGAGTTTGTTACTTTGGACAGTCGTCGTGTAGGTGTAGGCTGCGCTGAGGGTTGGTGAATCTATGCTGACAACATTCCCAAAGTGGTAGGGGTCGTAGGTCGTGGTGGTGTGCTGCCCCTTGAAGTTGACGGCTTCCACCTCCGAAAAGCCGCAGAATCCCAGGCCCTGACGGTGGAATACGGCATCGGTATATGAATAGGTGCAGTCATCAATTACCGTTCCGTTCAGATAGTTCTTTGACTCTTTTAGCACGGCAATGGGCTCCATCAGCGTAATGTAGGGGAACGCCGTGACATCACTGCCGCTACGTGTATAGGTGCCAGAAGACGGAGTCTGGGAGATGACGTGGTAGATGTTCTGCTGCGTCACACCGAGACTGTTCATCATGCCGGTAGCCAGCAGCTCGTTGCGCTCATTCTTCTTGTAGGAGATTTTTCGGACGTTTGTGTCCTTGAAGCTGACAAGGACGTTGGATGTGGTAGAGGCACTCAGGCGGACAGGAACAAGGACGCAGTTCTCGTCCTGGAGTGTTTGGGTACTGACACCGGTGTTCTCTCCGTTCCACATGCGGTAGAAGGTCATTGTACTACCATCCTGGCAAATCAAGTCAGATGTACCGTCATTGTCAATGTCCTGAACGAGAAATCGGGTGTCTTCGGTGTATGCAGGACCGTTCATGAGGGAAAGTGAGAAGTTGCCGTCGCCCTTGTTGAAATATATGTTCCAGGTGGTCCATGTAAAGGTATTGTCAGACTGGTATGGAGTAAGCATGATGTCAACCAGCCCGTCGCCGTTGAAGTCGCCAAGTAGGAGCAGTTTGTCTTCTGTATGGCTCTTTGTCAGTGCTGTGTAAGTATTCGGGTTGGCCTCATAGACCCAGCCGGAGCCCATATCCTTAAAGGAATAGAACTTGACACCGTTTTCGTCGATGTGACAGATGTCCGTCTTTCCGTCACCGTCGTAGTCGAACGCCTCGATGATGTCGGAGGGGTCGGTATTTGTCTGTCCTATTCCCGGATAAATCTTGATATAGTTGAGCATATGTGAGTTCAGCAACAACTGGTTGTTTTCCAAATCGAAAATATAGCACTTCGAGGGACGTGTAGTCTCACCAAACGGATTATGTACAGACATGGCTAGTACCTCGGTCTTTCCGTCACCATTGAAGTCGCCTATAAAGTAGTCCTTGGGCTGAATGCTCTTGTTGTCACATTCGTCTGTAAAAACAGTCTGGAAAAAGAAATTACGAGTATAGGAAAGTACATGGACACCGTTTGAATTCTTTTTATAGACGGAGAAGGTTACCTTGTCATAATATCCATCCACTACGTTGTTTATCCTGATGGGGTTTTCCTCCTGCTGACCTTCGAGGTCGGCACAGAGCATGCGTATGAATCCCGTTCCGGTTGATAGGCTTGGGAATGGAGTTATATAGGAGTCGGACAAATTTGAATAAAGATAGATGGAAGTGTCCGAACTTGATTGATCATACACGTTGTAGAAAGTGTTTATTGAATGATTAAGGAGACTGGCATCCCTATGATGATAGTAATATGGATTATAGTTCCGATAGCAGATAATGCCGTCGCTAATCGAATCATAATCAAAACGTCCTCTGAGGGCGACAACATCATTGCTGTCTGAGAATGAATATCCGTCAGAGAACCAGCAGGACGAGACATCAAAGCCGTCGGTTGCACCTGTTCCGTAGTAAAACTGGAGCGGATTCAGTGAGGAGCCATTGGCAGCATAGTCAATCTTGGTTAGTAGGGAAACGCTGTTCGGAGCACTGTAAGTCAAGGTATATTCGTTCAACAGCGTGTTACCCTTGTAGCATTTCACGCTCTCAAGCCTGCGGTATTCTGTGACTTCCTGTCCGTTGCGGTAGCTTCTCATCACATCAGGACGGGTCGTATTGTATTCGAAAGAAACCCTATACGAAAACTGGCCGTATTGCACCTGAGTGATGGCATATACATTGTTGAGGAAGGAATAAAAATAGTTGATAGTATTACCCTTGTCGTCCGTCAACAAGGTGAGAGGATACGTGAGCTTATTGGTTGTATTGTCAGTAAAACCGAACGTGCCCTGATAGCCGTTCGGATAATACACCTTGAAATACTTTAATACGTGGCTGGAATGGTAGCCGATAACCTTGATGTGTCCCGTTTCGGATTCATACAGCTTTTCCGTTGAATTGGAAGAGAGGAGGATGAGCCGTGTGCCGTTCAGGTAAAGGGCATCATTCTCATTCATCTTAATACCGGATGTGGCATTGTCATAGTAGATGGACTTGTTACCACGCGTTATGGCCTGAAGGCCTCCGACAGACCAGCCTACTCCCAGGGTTCCGTTGCCCTGCTGGCTGTTGTAGGCAAACGACAACTGTGGCGCGAACACACCGTCTGGATGAAAGAGATTAATCGGAACATTGTAGGTCTTGGCTCCCGTTGGTGACATCCCTGACTCAAAAGGAATCTCACCAACGGCCTTGGTCAGATCGATGGGGGTAAAATCAGGGTTAAACACGCTTCTGTCGGTCACGGAATCTACTGGCAACCCTTCGGGGTCGGTATGTACTTCGAGCAAGTCGGGATACGTGGCATGAAAGAGGGAGTCAAGATATGCCTGCAGATCCTCGTCGGTCATATTACCTAAGGAGTCTGTCGTGGCAGACGTGATACTGTCATTGTCTGTCTGTGCAAAGGTGCACAGGGAATTAATGGTTAACAACAAACATGTTGTAACAATGTTCAATGTCCTGTGTTTCATAGTTGTTGAGTTTTTTAGTTTTTGATTAATTTCCAAGTATTAACTTTATTGTTTGCGTGAATCTTCAGTACATAGATACCATGAGGTACTGCGCTGATATCTACATTAAAAATAGAAGAGTTAATCTCGACGGCAATAAACTGCTTGCCACTGCTGTCATAGATTGCCACTTGTGCGGCATCCTTCAAGCCGAGGATTTCCACCGTCAACACGTCATGTTGATGATTAGCAATTCTGATGCTCTCATCTTTATATAGACTGTTTTCCGATGATGTGCTCATCTGTGGAGCCGGAGAGTTGACTACAATCGTACGTTCTGTACGGTTTCCTGCGCTGTCATACGTAAAGTGCAGTGTGCTTTGACCAAAGCACACTGCTGACGTTGCAGCAAAGATAAATGAAATCAATGCCTTCTTCATACTCGTTACAAATTAATCCAGCCAGTAAACATCCAGTCACCCATAACAAGATCAATCTCATAGTCACCAGAGAGATAGGAGGGCAGTACAACTTCCGTTACCGTCGTACTGACAACCGTAGAATAGACAACCGCATCATCCTCATCCTTAATATAAAGGACATACTCGGGATGGTCAACCTCGAAGGTCAAAGTGTAGTCCTCGAGATAAACCAAAGGAGGGTCAATAGGGCCACGAGGATCTTGATTAGAAGTCATAGATGGGTCAAAATAGCGAACCTCTAGATGTATTCGCGTACCGACTACGTGTTGTGCCTGGCATGTTAGTGACATAACTAACAGAGACACGAAGCAAATAATAATTCTTTTCATAATAATGCATTTTTAATAACGGTACAAAATTATGAAAAATGAATTTACCTTACAAAAATATTGAGTACACTTTGTACACAGTTTCTGTAATGTATTAATTATTAGAAAGATACAAATTCTTTCTAAATCTATTATAACTTGTGAATGTTGGAATCAAATGAGTGTGTGTCTTCATTATTAAAGAGTTTACGATTGGCTTTGGCCCGGATATTTGAAATACGTTGTTTACTCAAATCAAACAAAGCAGCTATCTCTGTTGGAATAAAATGCAGACGGGTTAATATACAGACCATTAGTTCTTTATCAGAAAGATTTAAGGATTCATCACAAATCTTGTTTACAAACGAGGGAAGTTTGTCAAGTGCAAATCGATTTAGATCCTGCCATTCCATTGCAGAAGCTTTTTGTGCTCTGCTGGCTATTTTGTGTAAATGTTGAACTATTGCACCATAAAGCATAGCGTGTTCGTCATCCCACCTTTTTTGTTGTTGTTCTTCTTCCTGATATGCAGAAAGTTCATGCTGAAGGAATGATATTTCTTGCTCTTTTAAAGCACGGTAGTTATTTAATCCAAATTGTGCAGACTGTAAGTCATTATGTGCTTGATAGTATTTTTCAAGTATGGCAGTATATGCTGTATTAGCTTTTATAAGTTCTTCTCTCCGTGAAATCTTTAGATGTCTAATAAAACGATAAGTAAAATAACCACAGAATGCTACAAGCAGAATTATAATGAGAATTAGCTTCCTATAATTATCTGCCTTTATTTCTTCTTGTTTTGCTCGTCTTTCACTCTCATTGTAGTTGTATAAAGCCTGCATCCTAGTAATCTCATCGGCAGAATGAGTAAAACTGGCAGAATCATTCGTTTGGCAATACAGCTCAGAATATTTGGCTATGGAATCGCCATTGTTCAACTTTTGATAGATAGACAGCAGTCCCTTGTAGGCTGCTTCCCTTTCATTGAGATTTGCATTACCCAATAATAGTTTCCTATAATAATATGTTGCAGAATCAAACTTGCCTATTCCTTCATAATATATACCCTTATAATTATAGTAACTTTCTCGTCCTTTAGCAATGTTTCCTTGTTGGTCAAAGAATAAACTATTCCTTTCATATTCCTCCATTGCTTGTTTTGCTAATGTATAATGCTTTTGGCGTAAATATATTTCAATATCAAGTCCTAATGTCCTTGCTGCCATTTCTTTCCTGCCAACCGATCTGAAAAGCGATGCTGCTTGTTGGCTATAAAACAAAGAAGAATCCAAATTGTTCAACATGTGATAGGGATTGCTGAGGTTTCCTGTAAAGATAATAGCTGAAACAGTATCTTTTGCAAGCCATGCATATTTAATAGCTTCCCTTCTTGCCTCTATTTCTAATCTTGGAGAACGCTGCATATGGTATAGAATAGCTATCTGACCATTAACACGGCTTAATGTTTTGAAATCACATTTTGGACTATTTAGGTCTGCCCTATCTACAGCATTTCGATAACATTTTAAAGCTAAAGGAGCATTTCCCTCATCGCGGTAGGCACAGCCGAGGAGGTAGTGGGCACGGACTTGCTCATTGGCAGAACCGTGGCGGTCATAGTAGTCGGCCACTTCCTGGAGGATGGTGTCGGAGGGCAGGGTGTCGTAGCACTTGTTACAGGCATCGGCCAGCAGCAGGTAGTGGTACATACGGTCGGCCTTATCCGTGAAGCTCATGCCGCGAAGCAGCATGAGGGCGGAATCTGGGCGTGACAGCATCAGGCTGTCCATTGCCACGAGCTGCGGCTGTCGGCTGGTGCCCGTACACCCTGCAAGCACCAGCAGCGAGAGGAATATGTAGGTGAGTTTCTTCATTTGCGTATTCTTCTTTCGTTTGCAAAGGTAGTGCAAATCGAGAGAAATACAAAATAAAACAGGTTTATTTTTGCAATGAAATAGGCTCACTATGCAAGACTATGTGCAGCCTTTGCATCAAGAAACGCCATCATTTTTGTTTGTTTTCCCGCAATCCGTATCTATTTTCCCCGCGATTTGTATATAAATCTCCCGCGATTTGCGCAAAGAATCGCGGGAAAAACACATGCAAATCGCGGGAGAATTTACAAAGAATCGCAGGAGAATTTGCAAAGAATCGCAGGAAAACTTAAAACAAAACATGGCAGAACACGAATCATAATAAAGGGAATGTGGAAGGGATGCTGGCGAGGACTGGGACGGAGGCCGGGGGAAACGAGGACTTTCGGCGGGGAGGACGGGGAGTTTCCCCGTACCCCCGAAGAATTCAGCGGCCGCTGAAAAGTATTACAGCGCCCGCTGCAAAGTATTGCATGGGGCGCTGCAAAGTATTTCACCGAACGCTGAAAACCTGTTCTTCCGCTTTTTCCTTTCGGAACTGCCTTATTATAGGCAAGTTGTTGTTGCTTGCAAAGGTACGAAAAAATGAGGACAAAACCAAAAGAAAACCATTTTTTTTCTCACTTGCAAAAACCTGTGTTTTGAAAAGCCCCCCAAAAAGCCAAAAGCAGAGTCAAACCAGTTCGAACTTTGCCGAGGTGCATCCTGTGTTGGGCTTCATCAAGTGTGGAGCAGTCTGGCAGAGAGTTTCTCCAGCATGTCCTTAGTCATTGCCGGCAGGTTATACTTGTTTCGCCAGTCCCATTCGCGACGGGCGCAGGAGTCGTCCATCATGTCAGGCCATGACTCGGCTATCGACTGTTTCAGTGGGTCTATGTCGTAAACCATTTCGAACGACGGGCAGTGTTTCTTAATCGAATGGTAAATCATGTCAGGGTCGAAACTCATGGCTGCCACATTGAATCCGTTGCGATGGATGAGCCGTGCAGGGTCGGCTTCCATCAGGCTGATAGCCGCATGCAGGGCATCGGGCATATACATCATGTCCATGCGTGTGCCGGCTTTGATGGGACAGGTGAACCGTTCCCC
>JAEEGL016562393.1_pt1 | contig 10212 bp, 9 predicted proteins | sample 9134231 | NCBI WGS metagenome assembly JAEEGL01 (sample SAMN16246548, study PRJNA631951) | gut metagenome | biome: gut microbiome; feature: rumen; material: fiber-attached | host: Bos | place: Iran: Karaj | collected 2018-10 | reverse complement strand
CGGATTGCGCATCACTACGCTGAATATTCGGCGAAGACCGAACTTGAAAAGCAAATAAATGATTAGCAGCATAAGGCCCAACGTCTCGAGCCCCGAAATGAGCATCAGCACGTTGCGCGATTCCCACACAAACGGACGGAAGACACCTGCCACAATGGCTGCGGGTGCCTTCGACACAAGACCGCCTATGGTGGGCTCGAACGCGCCAATATCGAAACTGTTGCCGCCGTAGTACTCTTTTTTCAGGTCGTCCTGGATAATGACGGCGGTCTCGATTATCGCGTCGAGCGACTGATAGCGCTCATTGGCCAATGAGCCCAAACGCGAGAACAGCCCCACGCCCACAAGCCACATCACGGCCACAATTATGGGAAAAACCAACACTCGGAACATCCGCGAGCGCATCCGATAGACGTAAACAAAACCTATCCACACAAGGCACGCGCCCATTGTGGTGAAAAACGAATACGGACGAATGCTCATACAGACGTAACTGCAGATTATCAGCAAGATAATGTTGATAAAAATCCGCTTGCGCGATATGAAAAGGCTGTGAACGGCGCAGAAAACGAACATCGACGCCACAAGGCACCAACTGTCTTTGAGCAGCGACGACCCCCAAAACACCACCGACGGCACAAAGAGCAAGGCTATGGCGAAGTTGCGGTCGTTGTTGGGGAAGAGTTTGAGCATCAGTTTGTAGAACTTCCAAAAACCAATGAAAAGCAAGGCGTTGAGCACGATAATATTGCCCAAAAATGTTTTGAATCCCAACAGGTAGAGCGGCACGTTGAAGCGGCAGACGGCAAACGAGTTGGGGTCGCGCCAATAGGTGGGCCAACCTGTTGTGCGGTCGAAGGCGGAATGGACTTCGGGCGTGTGCACACCTGCCATCACTTTCGCGAAAGCGCCGAAATCTTTGTGCGCAAGCCGCTCAATCGACTGCGTGCCCCAATAGTAATAGTGGGTGTCGGTTTCGCCGTAGTGATAGGTGTAGATTAGCGCAAAGGCAATGCCCGCGAAAATCTTGAGCATCAGGCCGACAGTGAAATAGCGGTAGCAGGGCTCGGCGTCGATATGGTTACGACGAACCGACGAGGCTATCCACCACAATATCATCAGATAAAGCGGCACAATCAAGGCATCGGTCAATGTAATTACTTCACGCATTGCTTGTTAAATCATTTTATCGGCAGTCGGCCACATCGGGCCAACCGCACAAAGATAAACCGATTTGGCGGATTGTTCGCTATTTGTCAACAACTTGATTTTCGACTTTGCTAATCGGGTTGAACTGTTGAATACATTTGGCTTTCACTTAACTACAAAACCATCGGTAATATGGAAAAATTTGGAACAATCTTTAAGGAAGGCGGCAAGAAGGCCTTGCTGTGCGGCTCGGGCGAACTGGGCAAGGAAGTGGCCATCGAACTTCAGCGTTTTGGCATTGAGGTGGTGGCTGTTGACCGCTACGCAAACGCGCCCGCAATGCAGATTGCGCACCGCTCGTATGTAATCTCAATGCTCGACGGCGAGAAACTGCGCGAGATTATCTACAAGGAACGCCCCGACTACATTATCCCTGAAGTTGAGGCAATTGCAACGCCAACGCTGGTCGAACTTGAGAAGGAAGGATTCAATGTGATTCCGACGGCACGCGCCACATTCCTGACTATGAACCGCGAGGGAATCCGCCGTCTGGCAGCCGAAGAACTGGGGCTGAAGACATCGCCCTATCGGTTTGCGGCAAACTACGACGAGTACCGCGCCGCCATCAAAGAGATTGGCATTCCGTGCGTGGTGAAGCCGATTATGAGTTCGTCGGGCCACGGCCAAAGTATGGTTAAGTGCGAAGCCGACGTCGACCGCTCGTGGGAAATATCGCAGGCTGGCGGCCGTGCAGGCGCTGGCAAGGTGATTGTCGAAGGCTTCATCGATTTTGATTATGAGATTACGCTTATGACCATCCGCCACAAGGACGGCACAAGTTTCCTGAAACCTATCGGCCACTGGCAGAAGGACGGCGACTATCAGGAATCGTGGCAACCGCAGCCTATGACCGACGCCGCTCTGGCAAAGGCGCAGGACATTGCAAAGAAGATTACCGACGCACTCGGCGGCCGCGGAATCTTTGGCGTGGAAATGTTTGTGAAGGGCGACGACGTGATTTTCAGCGAGGTATCACCGCGTCCGCACGACACGGGTATGGTGACAATGATTTCGCAGGATTTGTCGGAATTTGCGCTGCACGTGCGCGCCATTCTGGGCCTGCCCATTCCGAACATCGCCTTCCACGGCCCGTCGGCTTCGAAAGCCGTGGTGGTCTTCGGCGACAGCCAAAATGTGAAGTTCAGCAACCTTGAGGAAACGCTTGCAATGCCCGACACGCAGATGAGAATCTTCGGCAAACCCGAAGTTCACGAACACCGCCGTATGGCAGTGCTGCTGGCTCGCGGCAACTCAATTGAAGAAGCCAAAGAGAAGGTTCGCAAAATGTACGACACGCTGAAGGTGGAAAAATAAGGCATTGGTTGTCAGGTAATTACGAATTACACAGACGATTATAAAAAAGTAGGGTTGCCACGATGTGACAACCCTATTTTGCATATTATCAATTGGTTAATCTGTTTTTTAATTCACAAAAACACGTTTCGCTGTGCTGCCAGTTTTTACAATGTAAACGCCTGGGTTGTTGATGGTTATTTCCGTTGTCCTCGTAGAGACGCACCATGGCACGTATCTACCAACCAATGCACCCATTGCATCGTAAACAAATATTTCATCCGTAGCATTCTTAATTACAATGGTTTTGCCAGTGGCGTAGATGGTTGACTGCGCGGCTGATTGATCGTTGACTGCAGTTGCAAGTTCCCAAACCACGTGGCAGTTTGAAAAATTCCAATCGTCGTTCCAACTGTCAGGTTGTGAGCTTGCTTCGCATCGGATTGTCAAATTGTAACAGTTAACGAATGCAAGGCTGCCAATGGTCGAAACCGTTTTCGGAATGTTTATTGTCGATAGTTGGTCGCATTTGGCAAAAGCTTTCCAGCCAATGGCTTTCGCAGTATTTGGAATCGTTGCCGAAGTGAGGTTGGCGCACCCATGGAATGCCTCGTCGCCGATGCTTGTTACTCCGTTTGGAATGGTAACAGATATTAGGCTGCGGCAGCCATGAAACGTACCGTTTTCAATGCTTGCGACGTTTTTCGGAATAGTTACTGACGTCAGGTTAGTACAATTCCAAAAGGCGTAGATTCCGATGCTTGTGACTTCGTCGGGGATGATTATCGATTCTAGATTGCCGCAAAAAGCAAACGCGCCGTCGCCAATCGTTCTGACAGAGTTGGGAATGGTTGCCGATGTGAGGCTGTCGCATCGGCAGAATGCTCTGTCCCCAATGCTGGTGACCGAGTTTGGAATGGACACTGATGCCAGTCGGTTGCAGCCATAGAACGCTTCGTTGCCGATATTTGTCGTTCCGTTGGGAATGTCAATCTTGGTCAGATTGTTGCAGCCATAAAACGTTCCGTCTTCGATGCTCTTGACTGTTTTCGGCAGGGTTACCGATGTCAGGTTTGTGCAATACCCGAATGCGCGGCTGCCAAGGTTGGTAACCCCGTCGGGAATGATTATCGATTTCAGATTACTGCAAAATGCGAATGCGCCGTAACCAATTGTTTTGATGGAGCAGGGGAGTGTTACGGAATTCAGGTTGTCGAAATTCGAGAACGCGCGTTCGCCGATGCTTGCGACAAGGAAGATTGAAAGGTTGTTTATCGCCACTGATGGAATTACAACCTCTGTTGAGTCACGGCTGCCTGCGTAGCTTGTAATTGTCGCAGTGCCGTCGGCATGAAGTTCAAACGAGAAAACGTCTGCCGAACCAGTTGTGCAGCCCCAAACCTGCGTTCCGCCATTGTTGTTCCACATTTCGCTCCATGTGTTTGGTTTGGCGGGTGAGGCGCAGCAGATGAATGCGTTATTGCTGCCATTAAAAGCGTCGGTCTCAATGATTTTTACAGAATAGGGTATGAAAATTGTTTTGAGATTTTTGCAATTGGCAAATGCGTGGTTGTCAATGTGTTCTATGCTGTTTGGCAGCAGCAGATTATCCAATCCTGACTGTTCGAAAGCGCCTTTCCCGATATGCTTTAGTGTTTGTAAAATTGTGAGAGTTTTCACTTTGGCACATCCGCTGAATGCATTGTCGCCAATGTCTGTCACGGGAAAAATCGTGCTGTCTTTAAGAATGGCGCTTGGAATTTTGACCAATTCTGATTCGCCTTTATACTTAATTAAAGTGGCTGAATTTCCATGATCATCGGTGTTAAAGCTGAATTCAAACTCCTCATTATCGGATATTTGCAGATTCCATAAAACTTTTGCCGTGAGGTAGTTCCAGTCGTAATGCCAATTATCGGGAATCGAACTTGCTTCGCAGTAAATTGTCGCATTAGGGCAACGCATGAACGCCGTGGAACCGATAGTTGTTACCGAAATGGGAATAATTGCAAATTTCAACGAATCGCAAAAAGAGAACGCTGATTTGCCAATGGTCGTAACAGAATTCGGGATGCGTATCGATTCAAGTGCATTGCAAGCAAAGAATGCCCCGTCGTCAATCACAGTAACTGTTTCTGGAATTTTTATCGATGTTAATGCGTTGCATTGGGAAAACATATCTTGGCCAATGGTGGTGATTGTTTCAGGCAAGGTTGCCGATGTAAGTGCTTGGCAGCCGGAGAATACCCCTTTCCCGATGTTTGTTGCGGAATTAGGAATGATTATCGATATCACCCCGTAGCAATTGCCGAACGTGTAGTCGCCGATGTTTTTAACCGAATTGGGAATTGTTATCGAAGTCAGACTTTTGCACAGCATGAACGCATAATTGCCAATGTCTGTGACGGTGCTGGGAATGGTAATTGAAGTTAGCTCACTGCATTCGGAAAATACTCGTTCACTGATATTTGTGAGAGAATCGGGGAGTGTTATTGATTCAAGGGCAGAGCAATAACGGAATGCGGAGTTGCCTATGTGTGTGACTGAATTAGGAATGTTTATTGATGTCAGATTATGGCAATTAGTAAACGCAAAATCGCCGATTGTAGTAACCGAATTTGGAATGATTATCGAATCAAACGAGCACTGATAGAACGCTGAATCACCGATGCAAGTGACTGATTCTGGAATTATTACACAACTTGCATTGCCAGTGTATCGGCTTATGATGGTCTTTTTGTCGTCGACAAAAACAAACAGGTTCTCATCGGTTTTGCCGTTAATATATTCAGCTCCCCAAGGGCTGCCTTCGGCATGGCCGGAATAGAAGATGTTTTTTATGCCGCAGAACGCGTTTTCGCCAATGTTTATGACGGAATTAGGAATGGTTACAGAATCCAATTTAAAGCATGCCGAAAATGCGAGTTCGCCAATGTCAGTAACCGAATTGGAAATGGTTACTGAAGTCATGTTGACACAATTTATAAACGCTTGTATGCCAATGCTTTTAACCGAATTTGGAATGATTATCGAAGTCAGACTGCCGCAGGAATAGAATGCCCAGTCGCAAATATTTGTAACAGTATAAGTTATGCCTTTGTTTTCAACTGTTTCAGGAATCACAAGGTCGCCTTCTGGCTGTGTTCCTGCCTGACTCACAGAAACTTCGTGTTTTTCGGCATCAGTCACTGTGTATAGCAAATTGCCGCTAGTAAAATCTTCAGCTAATGCCTGTCCTGCAAATATTGCTGAAAACAAAATGATGAAAAACTTTTTCATTTTCAATGTGTTAATTGTTCTTTGATTGCGAAAATTCACAATTCTGCCACTCTTCCCGCGTCATTCTGTTTATATGTGCCGTGCGGACATCGTTAACAAGCGGAACTTCAACATTCTCAAGTGTATGGTGATAGGTGAAGCCGATTTTCTCTTGAACGCGTTTCGATTTGAGGTTGCCATCGTAGTAGCCGCACCAAACGGCGGTGGCGTTGAGGTCGTCGAAAGCGTGGCGAATCAGTCGGAGAGAGGCTTCGGGTGCATAACCGTGCCCCCAGTGCGGAACGCCAACCCAAAAGCCCAACTCAACTTCCGTATCGCCAATTGGTGCAATGCCGTCACCATTGAACAGCAACCCGATGCTGCCAATCGGGCGGTCATCAGATTTTAGCGCGATTGCGTAAGTCTCTGGTTTTGAGAATACAGTGCGGATAATCTCAAGGCTGTTTTCAACGCTTGTGTGCGTCGGCCAGCCAGCAATCGGCCCAACCTGCGGGTCGCGGGCATATAAATATAGGTCTTCGGCGTCGTTGTCGCGCCACGGACGCAGAATCAGTCGTTCGGTTTCAAAAATCATGTTTATACAATGTTTAAAAAGTGAGCAAAGCGGCTCGCCTTATTGCGATGCAATTTGAGCAGAATATTTACTTTTAGCAAATAAATCAGCGGTCAGAGCCGATAAGATTATAACCGTAGGCAGACTGCTTTTTGAATCAGATAAAATATTGATATGGAATTAATTGGAAAATTAGAGGAGGTTCGCCCAGCCATTCAGCGCACAGCAACCTTCACTGTGAGAGAGTTTGTGCTTGAGGTCGAGAACCAGCGTAACGCGCAGTGGAACGACCATATTTTGTTTCAGGTTTCGAACAACAATGTCGGCTTGCTCGACTCTTTCTCAATCGGTCAGATGATTAAGGTTACGTTCGATATTCAAGGCCGCCGCTGGACGGGCCAGGATGGTACGCAGCGTGTATTCAACACGCTGTCGGCGTGGCGTTTGGAGTCTGCCGAGAACGCTCAAGCAGCCGCACCCACACAGCCTACTGCTGCTCCAACAGCACAACCTGCCGCTGCTCCGACACAACCAGCAGCACCGTCGCAACCTACTCAAAACGGCGACATTGCGCCAGTTGACGACCTTCCGTTCTAAATCTAGAGGAATGTCAATATCGCTGAAACAGAGGGTCTTAAACTGCGAGTCGGGATTCTTGTTCTACGGTCTCACGCCCCCGAAAGCCGCAACAGGCGAGGAGAGGGTGCGTGAAATTGCCGACAAGCAGATGGCTCGCGTTCGCAGTCTGAACGTTGATGCGCTTATTCTGTACGATTTGCAGGATGAGTCGTCGCGCAATGCTAATCCGCGTCCGTTCCCGTTCAGCGAAACGCTCAAACCAGACGTTTACAGCCGTAACTATTTGGTTGATTTGCAGTTGCCGAAGATAATCTACAAAAGTGTCGGCAAATACTCGGCAGGCGAGTTTGCCAATTGGGTGCGCACGGCCGACAACGATTTGTCGGTTTTTGTGGGCTCGCCTTCAAAAACACAAGCCGACAGTCTCACTTTGCGCGATGCCTATCAGATTAAAAACGAGCAAAATACCAATATGGTTCTCGGCGGTGTTACCATTCCCGAGCGTCATCATCTGAAAGGCGACGAGCATCTGCGGCTATTCAGCAAAATCGATAGCGGTTGCCGATTCTTTGTGTCGCAGTGCGTTTACAGCGTCAACCAAACGCTTGATTTTCTGTCGGATTACTATTACACTGCTATTGAACTGAACCGTCCGTTGGTTCCTGTGATTTTTACTCTAACGCCTTGTGGCTCAATAAAATCGCTCGAGTTCCTTGACTGGCTCGGAATCGATGTTCCGCATTGGTTGCACAACGACCTTTTGCATTCCGAAAACATTCTCCGTCAGTCGGTTGACGTGTGTCGCAGCACGGCTGCCGAAATCATCGATTTCTGCCGCGAGAAACACATTCCTATGGGCTTTAACATAGAAAGTGTGGCTATTAGGAAAGAGGAAATCGAGGCATCGGTCGAGTTGGTTAACGATGTCAGAAAACTGCTCGGGCGGTAGTTGTTGATAGGAATCAAATAGAAATCATTCAGTAATTCAAATAATCAAATCGCTTTCCAATTGTCCGATAGAGAATTATCTTTGCCGCAAAAATTTAGGATATGAATATTGAATTTTCGAAAAATAACGGTCAGATTCAGGCAGTTGTGCAGGATAGCCGCACTCTGAAGATTCTTCGCGTGGGCTTTGTCGATGCCGATTGCGTTGCGCGGATGGAAACCGAACAGAACGTTTACTTGCTCAATGGCGGAAAACCAGAACTGCTTACAAGCGGTGAGTATAATAAACCGGTGGCAGTCAGTACGTTAACTGCCAATGCCGACGGCACGGCTGTTGTAATCAAGGCCACACCCGATGGCTCAACCACTGGCGCCGACTCGTTTATGGGCGAGAAAAATATTGCCGACCTTGCGTTTCTCTCTTATCTTCAAGACTTTATCGAACGTCGCAAACGTGAGATGCCCGAAGGCTCCTACACCACAAAACTGTTCACAAAAGGTATCAACAAAATATCGCAAAAGGTTGGCGAAGAGGCTGTTGAGACAATCATTGAGGCCACCAACGGCACTCAGGAACAATTCCTTTATGAGAGTGCCGACCTGATTTACCATCTGATTGTCCTGCTCACTGAAAAGGGCATTCGTATTGAAGATCTTGCACGCGAACTTAAGGCGCGGCATAAAGAATAGAACGCGACGTAAACAAAAACACAAACGCAAAGCCGTGGTTTCCATTCGCTTTGCGTTTTTTTTGTGCCAACCATCACTCTTTTTCCCTATATTTGAGAATTCTAACTAAAAACTAAACTTAATATGAACAAGTATCTAAAGCACCTTTTGTGCGGTGCGTTGGCAGTAGGTTTTCTGGCATCGTGCAATCAGAATTCAAAAACATTCACAATCGAAGGTACAGTTGACGAAGGAATCACTGACACTGCCTATTTCGTCTACATCGGTGATTCAAATTTCAATATTGGTCTTGATAGACTTTGCGATACAATCATTGTGAAAGACAAGAAGTTCAGTTATTCAGTCGATTGGGATTACCCAACATGGATTTACCTGCAGGCCATTTTCAAAGACGGATCGGTTTGCAATGCGGTTGTTAATTTTGTTCTTGTTCCTGGCGAAAAAGCCAAACTGAAAGTGTGCAACGGATTCTATGAACTCAATGGTGCTTCCGGATTCTACCAGCAGTGGGGCAATTACACGAAATTTAAAAATGAGAATGAGTACACAAAAGAGCGTGATGAACTATATAGTCAATATCGCGAAAATAATGAGTTGCAGAAAGATACCAATTGGGTAAATGCATATATGAATGCTGTTGAAAATATTGGTAAAAGCACGGAAGAGTATATTACAGCACACAACAATGAAGAAGCACCATTTGTTTACGAATTATTAATAGGTGGTGGATTCTCGATAGATAAACTGCTTGACACTTTGGCCGCACCTGAATTTAAAAATGGTCGGTTTAAGACTTTGGTCGATTTGTGTGTTGAGAATCAGAAACAGATGAAAGAATATATGGCACAACTGGCTGAAAAGCAGAAGGCTACTGCCGTTGGCTCAATGTTTAAGGATTTTGCCGCCGAATACAATGGCAAGACAACCAAACTGTCTGATTTTGTGGGCAAAGGCAAGTATGTGTTGGTCGATTTCTGGGCAAGTTGGTGTGGACCATGCCGTGCCGAAATTCCAAATCTAGTCAAAGTTTATGACAGTTATAAAAATAAGAATGTCAATGTCTTGGGAGTTACGGTAGGTGATCGTCCTGAGGATAGCGAGCAAGCCATGAAGGATTTGGGCGTCAACTATCCGCAAATCTTGAACACCCCCGACAGTTGCGCCGACCTGTATGGCATCAATGGCATTCCGCACATCATTCTTTTCGGCCCAGACGGAACAATTCTTGAACGTGACTTGCGCGGCGAGGAAATTGAGAACGCGCTCCGCAAGTATTTGGGATTGTAAGATTTATGTGTGATAATTATGCGGGGATTAGTTTGTCCGCATTAGTTGAAAGACAAACCATCGCAAACAAAAAAGCACCCTCATCGGGTGCTTTTTCTATCTGAACTTATCGGTATTAAACAAGTTTCAAATCTTTCAGTGCATTCACGTTGCCGCGAACCGACTCGGCGCTGGCTTTGAATTTGGCTTTCTCGTCGGCATTCAGGTCGAGTTCAACAATCTTCTCGATACCATTCTTACCCAAGATTACCGGAACGCCAATGCAAATATCCTTCTCGCCGTACTCGCCCTCGAGCAGAACAGAGCAAGGAATCATCTTCTTCTGGGCGTGGATGATAGACCCAACAACGAATGGTCAGGCTGCACCTGGTGCG
>JAEEGL015558958.1_pt1 | contig 10212 bp, 9 predicted proteins | sample 9134231 | NCBI WGS metagenome assembly JAEEGL01 (sample SAMN16246548, study PRJNA631951) | gut metagenome | biome: gut microbiome; feature: rumen; material: fiber-attached | host: Bos | place: Iran: Karaj | collected 2018-10 | reverse complement strand
GCGCCCCATCGCCGCGTCCGGCCGGACCGCGGAGCTTCCCACGCCCAGGTCGTACAGGACCGCCGCCGGTACGATCGGCACGCGGATATCCCCCATTTCCAGCCCGACGCCCATCTGCTCCAGCTGATTCATCACGCCGCAGGCGGATTCCAGGCCGAAGGCGCTGCCGCCGGACAGCACCACGGCGTTCACCTTTTCCACCAGGTTCCCGGGCCGCAGGAGGTCCGTTTCCCGGGTCCCCGGCGCCGCGCCCCGGACGGACACACCCCCGACGGCTCCGTCCCTGTGGCAGAGCACGACCGTACATCCGGTCCGCGCTTCCGCGTTCTCGGCCTGTCCGACCCTGATCCCGTGGACCAGGGTGATATCCCCGTCAAAAACAGTCTGCTCTCTGTCCATACCGCGCTTCCTTTCTCTTCCGCCCGGCGGAGGCTGTCCTCCCGCCGGGACCCTTTCCGCTGCTTTCTCTTCCGGTATTCTTTTTTCTTCTCCGCGTTTTTCGGGCGGATGCCTCACTGAAATTATACCATGTCCGCCCCGGAAGCACCAGCAAAACTTCCCTCCGGGGCAGCGCGGCGGCCGCCCCTCCCGCCCCGGAAAACCGATCCCGGATACAAAATTCTTTTCATTCCGCGCAATGTTCCTGTTGCTTTTCCGCCTTTTCTATTCTATCATGTTCCCGTACATTCGCCGGCGCGTCCGTACTGCTGTATGCCGCGCCGTCACGGAGGAAGATCGCATGACTTTGGAGGAACAGCGGGCCTGTATGCGTCCTCTGCAGCTGGCCGGGCTGATCATCATGGAAAACGGCGGGGAAACCTTCCGTGTGGAGGAGACCGTGACCCGCATGGGACGGGCCTTCGGCCTGGAGGAGGTCGAGACCTTTTCCGTCCCGAGCGGGCTTTTCATCAGTTACCGGATGTCTGACGGGAACGTGGAGACCTCCGTCAAGCGGGTCCGCCGCTCAGGGAACCACCTGGTCCGTGTGGACCGGGTGAACGCGGTTTCCCGGGAAATGGAGCGGACGGGCATGACCCCGGCCGAGGCGGCCGCCCGGCTGGAGGAGATCCGCCTCCTGCCGAACCGCCGCAGCCTTCTTCCCATCGGCGCGGCGGTCTGCGCCGCCGGCTTCGCGCTTCTTTTCGGCGGCGGCTGGCCGGACCTTCTGGCCGCGTTCCTGCTGGCCGGGCTGGTGGAAGGCATCTGCATGCTGCTGGACAAGTTCCATATGCAGGCGCTGGTCGCGGTGCTGCTGGGCAGCATCCTGACCGTCCTGGTGCCCGCGGTGCTCAAGTCGTTCCTTCCGGTGCTTTCCACGGAGGCCGTCATCGCAGGGGCGCTGATGCCCCTCCTGCCGGGCCTGACCATGACCACCGCGGTGCAGGATACCATGCGCGGGGACATCGTCTCCGGCCTGAGCCACGGCATTGAAGCGATCCTGACCGCCGGGCTGGTCGCAGGCGGCGCGCTGATCGCGAACGCGGTCTTCCGCGTCCTGACGGGAGGCGGTCTGCTGTGATGCCGGAGATCATCCGTACCGTCGCGGGCGCCTTCTTTGGCACGCTCGGCTTCGGCCTGCTGGTCCGGGCGCCAAAGCGCTCCTGGATCCCCGCCTCGCTGCTTGGCGCGTTCACCTTCGCCGTGTACTGGGGCCTGACGAAGCTCGGCCTGAGCGACGCCGGCTCCGTTTTTGCCGCGTCTCTGACCGGCTCCCTGCTGGGCCTCTTCTGCGCGCTGAGAATGAAAATGATCGGCACCGTTTTCCTGATGCTGTCGATCATCAGCTTTGTCCCGGGGCTCGGCCTTTACCGCACCATGCAGTATCTGGGCGCCGGGGAAACGGCGCCGGGAGCGGATCAGGGGATCCGCGCCATGATCACAATTGCCATGATCGCCCTCGGTCAGGGCACCGGCAGCTTCCTCTTCCGGGCGTTCCGCCCGGGCGGGAGAAAGAACCGGAAGCCCGCCGCGATAAATAAGAACTGATGGATAACTAAGGAGGATTTTCATGCTGAGACAGGATACCGCAGCCGCCGTTCTGGAGGAAGCACTCACCACCGGCGGCGATTTCGCCGAGATCTTTCTGGAGGACCGGCGAAACAACCTGATGACCATGCGTTCCGGACGCATCGACACCGCCACGTCCAACCGGCTGCATGGCGCCGGCGTCCGCATCTACTCGGGCGTCTCTTCGGTTTACGTCTATACCAACGACACCTCCCGGGAGGGGCTGATCAGCTGCGCCCGGCGGGCAGCGGCCGCCATTCATGACGACAACGAGACCTTCCGCACCGGCTTCGCGGATACGGAGCGGCCGGACAACCATATCATCATGGAGCTGCCCGGCAAGGTCAGCGGGCAGCGCAGGGCTGAAAAGCTGCGTGCCGCCGACGCCGTTCTGAAGACCTATCCGGAAGTGGTCCAGGGCGTCATCAGCTATTCCGATTCCGAGCAGCGGGTCTGGATCGCCAATTCCGAAGGCCTTTTCAAGAACGACCTGCGGGTATACTCCCGCCTGAGCGTGAACGCGGTCGCCTCCGACGGCACCGAAAACCAGACCGGCCACTGCTCTCCCGGCGCCATGCAGGGCTTTGAGATCTTTGACCGCACCGTGGATCCGGAAATGTGCGCCCACAAGGCCGCCCGGATCGCCGTGACCATGCTGCACGCGCCGCTCTGTCCCTCCGGGACCATGCCGGTCGTCATTGACAAGGGCTTCGGCGGCGTCATTTTCCACGAGGCCTGCGGGCACTCGCTGGAGGCCACGTCCGTCGCTCCCGGCAACAGTGAGTTCGCCGGAAAGCTGGGGCTGCGCATCGCCAGTGAAAAGGTCACCGCCATTGACGACGGCACCATCCCCAATGAATGGGGCAGCGAAAACATCGACGACGAGGGCAACGAGCCCACCCGCCTGGTGCTGATCGAAAAGGGCATCCTGAAAAACTATATGATCGACCGGCTCAACGCCCGCAAGATGGGTATGGGCATCACCGGCTCCGGCCGCAGGCAGGGCTATATGTTCGCTCCCACCAGCCGCATGCGCAACACCTATATCGCCGCCGGCGAGGATTCCGAAGCGGAAATGATCGCCACCATGGGCGACGGGCTGTACTGCCGCTCCATGGGCGGCGGCAGCGTGGATCCGTCCACGGGCAAGTTCAACTTTGCCGTGGAGGAGGGCTATCTCGTCCGGGGCGGACGGATCGTCCAACCGGTCCGGGGCGCCAGCCTGATCGGCCGCGGCAGTGAGATCCTGATGAAGATCGACCGGGTCGGCAGGGACATGCAGATGGCCCAGGGCATGTGCGGTTCCCTGTCAGGCTCCGTTCCCACCAATGTAGGACAGCCCATGATCCGTGTCACCAGCCTGACCGTGGGCGGCGCCAGATAAGGAGGCAGCGTATGGATGAATATATTGAGAAGCTGATGAAGGCCGCGGCCGAAAAAGGGATCTCCGAAGCGGAGGTCTATCTGGCGGACAGCGATTCCTTCCGGGCCATGTGCCAGCAGGGCAGCATTTCGAACTACACCGTCAATTCCACCAAGGGGCTGAGCCTGCGCGGCATCGTGAACGGCCGCATGGGCTATGCCGCCACGGAGGCCTTTGACGACGAGTCCGTGGACCAGCTGGTCTCAGCGGTCATCGAAAGCGCGGAGCTTTCCGAGGAGGAAGGGACCGCGGAGATCTATCCGGGCGACGCGGACTACCCCGACGTGAACAATTACAAAGAGGATCTGGACCGGGTCACCCCGCAGGAAAAGCTGGATTACATACTGACGGCCGAAAAGGACCTGCTGTCCGGGGACGACAGGATCAAGGCGGCCACCTACAACATGATCTCCACCGCGTCCGCCGGGGTGCGCATCGTCAATTCCCGGGGTCTGGACCTGAGCACGCGGGACAATTACTGCGTCACCTTCCTCAACGCCCTGGCGAAGGACGGCGGCAAAACCGCCAGCGCCGGCGTGCTGAAGGCCGGCAGGACCTTTGATCCGGACAACGCCCGCCTGTCAGCGGAGGAAGCCCGGGAAAAGGCCCTCTTCATGCTGGACGCGGAGCCGGTTCCCACCGGCGAGTACAGGACGATCTTTGATCCCTATGCCATGAGCGATCTCCTGTCTGTCTTCTCCGTCATTTTCTCCGCCGAGAACGCCCAGCAGAACATGAGCCTGCTGAAGGACAAGGAGGGGCAGGTCATTGCCTCGGACAAGGTGACACTGATCGACGATCCCCTGCTGCCCGGCGGCTTTGCCACCCGCGGCTTTGACGACGAAGGCGTGCGCACCTGCACCAGGGAGGTCGTCCGCGACGGCGTGTTCGTCACCCTGCTGCACAACCTGAAGACCGCGCGCAAGGCGGGCGTGTCCTCCACGGGCAACGCCCACAAGGGTTCCTATTCCGCGCCCGTGCGGGTCGCCCCCTCCAACTTCTTCTTCAAGCCCGGCGAAAAGAGCCTGGAGCAGCTCATGGAAGACATGGGCAGCGGCCTGGTGATCACGGAGGTCAGCGGCCTGCATGCCGGGGCCAACACGGTCAGCGGCGACTTCAGCCTGATCGCTGAGGGTTATACCGTCACGGACGGCAAAAAGGACCGCCCTGTGGACCGGATCACCGTCGCCGGGAATTTCTACCGGCTTCTGCAGTCCGTCCGGGCGGTCGGCAATGACCTCGTCTTCCCCGGCAGCTCCGTCGGAAGTCCCAGCGTGGACGTCGGCGAGCTCCGGATCGCCGGCAAATAAGCCCGCGGATATGAAAAAAGCCCTCAGCGATGAGGGCTTTTTTTGATTACAGGATCACGCGGATCCCGTGGTCCGCGGGCAGCTCCACCGGGTCGTGCGCCCGCAGGTAGTTCAGGATCAGCTCGCTCATGTCCGTCTGGATCTCCCGGACCACCGGGCAGCTCCGGTAGAACTCGAAGTCTCCCGAGCCCGTCGCCCGGTAATTGCACATGCACAGCTTCAGCCTGTCCGTATCCCGGACCGGCTTCCCGTTCCGCAGGATCTCCGTGACACGCCGGCCGGGCGGGTTCCTCAGGTCAAAGGTGTATTCGATCCCGGCGAAATAATCGTAATTGAAATGCGCTTCCTTGGGCAGCAGGAAGGGCTCGCTGACGGTGACGCTCCCGTCCGCGTTCCGGTTGAAATAGGTGGCGCACTGCTCCAGCGCCATACGCAGCACTTTTCCGGTGACCTCCAGCACCACCAGCGTATTGGAGTACACATAGCTGGCCACCACGTCCCGGACAGTCACGTCCCGGTCAAAGCCCCGGACGGTGTTGCCCAGGAAGGAGCAGCTGATGTCCGCCCCGGAGGCCTCCAGCTGCACCTGGTTGAACAGGTCCACAATGGAGTTCCCCTCCATGGCCATCCTCGCCCGGTCCGTGTCCGGCCGCAGGTCCCGGGGCAGGTGCCCGGCCGGATGGTCCAGCCAGACGTTCACGTCCTCCCAGAGCCTTTGCTCCTCCTCCGTCAGGTCCGCGCGGTCCGGCACGTCATACAGGGCGGAGGTAAAGCGCCCGTCCTCCCCCAAGTCCACCCGGGCGTACTGCGTCGCGTTGCAGGGCGTCTGCACCAGGTGCACGCCGTTCCACTCCCCGCTGCCCAGCCCGATATGCTGATGCCCCGTCAGCAGCAGGTCAAAGGGCAGCTCCTCGCACAGGCGGCAGGCGATGTTCTCGTCCGTTTCGGAAAGCAGCCGGCCGGTCTGCAGGTCCCGCTCGATCCCGCCGTGATAGATGCCGACCAGCACGTCGTGGGGCGGCAGGGCGGCCACGGCTTCCCGCGCCGCCTGCAGCGGATCGGTCACCCTCAGCCCCTTCAGATGCTCCGGCGTCTCCCACCGGTTGACCCAGTCCGTCACGATGCCGATGAGTCCGACCCTCAGCCCGTTGCCCAGCACGTGGACACAGCCCGGAAACACAGGCAGCTCCCCGGCCTCGTCCCGCACATTGGCGCAGAGGCACTTCGCGTTCAGTCTGTTCAGATATTTGCGGATGCCCTCCCGGCCGAAATTGAAATCGTGGTTGCCCAGGGTCACATAGTCGTAGTGCCGGGCATTGAGCGCCTGCGCGATGGGCAGCTCGCGCCCCGTCACGCGGGCAAAATAAACCAGGGGAGATCCCTGAATGGTATCTCCCCCGTCGATGATCAGGGTATTCTCATCCCGGGGAAAACGCATCGACAGCAGTCCCATGGGGGCTCGCCTGCCGGTGGCGAAATTCCCGGGATACAGATATCCGTGCATGTCGGCAGTAAAATAGATCGTCAGTCTGGACATGGGTCAGCCTCTCGTCAGTCGGTTCCGGATCCGGGTGGACAGCCACTCGATCACCAGCATCAGCAGGATCAGTCCGAACAGGTATGCGCCCACCATGCTCCAGCGGCTGGAGGTGATGCACTGGATCAGCGGCGCGCCGATCCCGCCCGCGCCGACGATGCCCAGTGTGGTGGCATCCTTCATGTTGATGTCGAACCGGTAGATCACTGTGGATATAAAGTTCGGAATGATCTGGGGCAGGACCCCGTAGCGGATCTTCTGGAAGGCGCTGCAGCCGGAGGCGTCCAGCGATTCCAGGATCCTCACGTCCAGGTCCTCGATGGCGGTCATGTACATCTTGCTGATCATACCGATGGAGCACACGCTCTGCGTCACGACACCGCAGAAGGCGTTGGGCCCGGTCACCCGGATCCACACCAGCGCCCAGACCAGGCTCGGAATGGTCCGGATCAAAAGGATCAGCAGCCGGAATATCCAGCCGATCCATTTGGGAACGATCCGGTCCGATGCGAGGAAGCTGAACGGGATCGCCAGGATGCCGCCGATAATGGTGCCCAGGAACGCGATGGCGATGGTCTGGAAAAGCAGGTACGGCACGCCCTCGGTGGAGACCCGGATGCCCGCGACCGTGGTCACGGTGGTATCCTCTTTGATCCTGCCCAGGAGCAGGTCCCAGTCCGGATTGGTCAGACCGGACGCGATGCCGCGCGCGACCTCGGAGCCCTTGGTCGCGATGCCCTTGAAGGTCACGCCGCCCGCCGCCCAGGCCAGGAGCAGCGCCACGAGGAACACGACCAGCGTGTACAGCCACCAGCGCCTGGGCCGGCTATTGTAGATCTCCTCGATGCTCAGGGGGCGGGGCATTCCGGAAACGTTCTTTTCTTTCATCTCTCCGCCCTCCTTAACTCAGTTTCTTCCGCAGGAACCGGCTCAGGCTCTCAATGCTGACCACCAGCAGGAAGAGCATCAGCAGCACGGTGCCCAGCCCGTTGTAATCCCGCCATCCGATCCGCTCGTCGATCAGCAGACCCAGACCGCCGGCGCCCACGTAGCCCAGGATGGACGCGGCGCGCACGTTCATCTCCAGCGCGTACAGGCAGTAGCTCAGGTACGTGGGCAGGATCTGCTTCATGCTCGCGGACCAGAAGCCCTGGAACTTGGTGGCGCCGAAGGATTCCATGGCCTCAAATGCGCCCATGTCGATGGTCTCGATGGATTCGTACATCATCTTGCAGATGACACCCAGCGTGAAGACCAGGATGGACATCGTTCCGGCAAAGGTCCCCAGGCCGAAGATCAGGGCAAAGATCTTGGCGATGACCAGCGTCGGCAGCGTGCGGACGATGTTCAGCAGGAACCGCAGGATCAGCACGGTCGTCCGGTTCCGGTTGATGTTCGTGGAAGCCGCCACGGCAATGGGCAGCGCCAGCGTCGCGCCGATAAAGGAGCCCAGCACGGACATGCGCAGCGTATCCCACAGCGGGCCGAACACGTTGGAGGCGAAGGAGTTCGTCATTGTGTACCACAGCGCCTGCCACCAGCGGCCGTCAAAGACGCTCAGCAGGTTCACGCTCTCCGGTGCCAGGCCGAACTTCTCAAAGGTGCCCGCCTGGATATTGAAAATGTCCGGCGAGAAGATCTTGCTCAGGATCACGGTGAACTGATGCCCCCGGCGGGCAATGATGCTCAGATCGAAGCCGGTCAGCTGGATGCTCAGCCAGATCATCAGCACGATGCCCGTAGCGATCAGCGGCATCCGGGACCGGGGGCGCTGCACGATATGCCCGTTGGAGAGCACGACCGTCTGCGGCCTGAACACCCGGTCAAAGAGCGGGACCCGGTAGGTCCCCTCCGTTTTCTTCTTCATGTCCGCTCCTCCTTATTCTCCCGCCGTGGGGATGGAGGCGCCGTTGTAAATGGAGTCCAGCACTTCCTGCGTGACCTGGTCCGTCGGCCCGTCATAGACGATCTCGCCCGCGCGGATACCGATGACCCGGGTGGCGTATTTCAGCGCCAGGTCGACGTGGTGGATATTGATGAGGATGGTGATGTTCATCTCCTCGTTGATGCGCTTGAAGTCGCCCATCACCTGGTGCGCCGTCACCGGGTCCAGGGCCGCCACAGGCTCGTCCGCCAGGATGATGGTGGGCGTCTGGTTCAGCGTCCGGGCCAGCGCCACACGCTGCTGCTGGCCGCCGGAAAGCTGGTCACACCGCGTGTAGGCCTTGTCCAGGATGCCCACCTTGTCCAGCGCTTCCAGCGCGTGGAGCTTCTGCTGCTTGGAAAAGATGCCCAGCAGCACCTTCCACCACGGCATGTCCGGCACCATGGAGGTCAGCACGTTCTTGATGGCCGTGGAACGGGATACCAGATTGAAGGACTGGAAAATCATGCCGATCTTCCGGCGGAAGCGGCGCATGCTTTTTCCTTTCAGGGTCATGACGTCGGTTCCGTCCACGGTCAGCTGGCCGTCGGTCACGTCGATCATGCGGTTGATCGTCCGGATCAGCGTGGACTTGCCCGCGCCGCTCAGGCCGATGATCGCGACGAACTCGCCCTGCTCAATGGTCAGATTCACGTCGATCAGGCCCTTTGTCCCGTTTGGATAGGTTTTGCTCACATGTTTGAATTCAATCAAGGTAAACCTCTCTTCTACGGCTGTGCCGTCTGAGATAACCGGCGGATGCCGGAAAATGCCCCGACATAAAACAGGCTGCCGTACAGCCCGGCCATACGGCAGCCCGGATGAAAAAGCGTTTACTTCACGGCTTCCTGCGCCTTGCGGGTCGCGTCGTAGTCGCTGTCCACGGCCTTGACGTAGCCTTCATGGCTGTAGACGGAGAAGATCGCCTTGCCTTCATCGGTGTTGATGATGTTGATCAGCGCGTTCTGGATCGCTTCTTTGAACTGATCGTTGTAGATCTCGGGCTTCGCCTTGGTGATCGCCACGGTGTCATTGTAGATGCCGGGGGTCACGCCGATGACGTTCAGCTCGTTCCAGATGGTGTCTTTACGGCCCATGCCGGCCTTGCCGGTCGGATCGTTCTCGCCGATGGGCAGCATCCACGCGGCTTCATAGTCGCGGCGGCCGTCCGCGTAGCACACGATGATGTCCGCGGTCTCGGAAGCGGCGTGGGCGAACTGGTCGCCGTACTGGATGCCGAAGGCCACGTTCTCCAGGTCGGACAGCTTCTTGTCGTAGTTGTCCATCAGCCAGAGGGTCGGATAGATGTATCCGGCGGAGGAGGAGTTGTTGCCGACTTCCCAGTTGGCCTTGTTCAGGTCTTCCCAGGTCAGGGCCTCACCGGCGTTCACCTTGGCAGCCAGCTCCTTGCCGTAGGCGGAGGGGGTCGCGTAGATCAGGGCGCGGTAGAAACCGACCTGGTTGGAGGAGTCGCCCGTGGTCTTGTTGGCGTCGCCGTTCCAGTCGGCGGGGTTGGTGCTGTCATTGGACAGGCCCGCGCGGGTGGAGGTCAGGATGACGTCCGTCTCGTCGCTGTAAAGGACATAGGTGCCGGCAGGCAGCCAGCCCACGTCGATGGAGCCCGCGCCCATCGCTTCGCCGGTGGCGTTGTAGTTGGTGCCCACGGTGATTTCCACTTCGCCGATATCGTAGCCCTGGTTGGCCATCTCGGCCTTCAGCAGGTCAGGCAGGTTCTTGGTGCCGGTGATGATCACGTCCGCATCCTTGGAGGGAACGAATTCCAGGGTCAGTTTATCCATTTTGATGTTTTCCGCCAGCGCGGCGCTGCAGCCCACAGCCAGAACCAGGGCGAGGAAAAGTGCAACCAGTTTCTTCATTTTTTTCACTCCATGCGTCATAGTGATCCCTTCGGATCCTTTTGTATATTTCTATATTATACGCAGTCCTGTTGAAAATACATCACAGTATTATTACATAGTATGTCATTTTGACCTGAAATCCGTGACAGTTT
>JAEEGL015153857.1_pt1 | contig 10212 bp, 7 predicted proteins | sample 9134231 | NCBI WGS metagenome assembly JAEEGL01 (sample SAMN16246548, study PRJNA631951) | gut metagenome | biome: gut microbiome; feature: rumen; material: fiber-attached | host: Bos | place: Iran: Karaj | collected 2018-10 | reverse complement strand
TCAAGCGACAGTTTGCACGCCTCTGCGGCTGCAGTGGCTCCGTCATAGACAGAAGCGTTTGATGCGTCCAAGCCTGTAAGCATGCACATCATGGTCTGATATTCAAATGTAGCCTGCAAAATGCCTTGGCTGATTTCAGGCTGATATGGAGTGTATGCTGACAGAAGAGATGTATTAGTGGCTATATGACGCACTGTGGCTGGTATGTAATGGTAGTACGCACCTGCGCCACGGTAGATGTGGTCAAACTTCACATTCTTGGAGGCTATGTCACGCATCAAGCGCTCAACTTCAAGTTCAGACTTGCCCTTTGGTAGCGGCAAATCACCCTTGTAGCGGAGCTCTTCAGGTATCTGGGTGTTCATCAGTTCTTCTACTGACGCACAGCCCAGCGATGCAAGCATCTGCTCTACATCAGAGGCGGTATGGGGGGAATAGTTCATGTTAGTTGACAGTTGACAGTTGATAGTTGAAAGTTAAAAGTTAAAAGTTATGAGTTAAAAATTTCAACTTTCAATTTTCAACTTTCAATTAGTTTTGAATATTCCGCTGCATCGACAAGTTTATCTGAAAGCTCTGTGAACTCCACTTCTATGATCCAGTTTTCATACGGATCCTGGTTCAAAAGACCTGCATCAGCGTCAAGAGCATCATTGATGGCGGTTACCGTGCCTGTTACAGGAGAGAAAACCTCTGATGCAGCCTTAACGCTCTCTACGTCTGCAAAGCTTTCATCGGCGGTAACGTCATCACCAACCTCTGGAAGAGAGATATAGACAACATCGCCGAGCGCATGCTGAGCGTAATCTGAAATACCTACTTTTGCCTTACTCCCTTCTACAAGCACCCACTCATGGGTTGGGAGATACTTTAAATTCTCTGGAATGTTCATGTTAGTTAAATTATTTATTGTTTTGCTTGGTAATGAACGGCAGGCGGACAAACTCAGCTGGGAGGCGTTTGCCTCTGAGCTCCACCTCCACGTTGCCCTCTACTCCCTTCTGCACACGCACCATGGCAAGCGCCACGCCGTTTGTAACGGAGAAGTTGCCCGATGTAACGTAGCCCACAAGACGCGTGCCCTGATATACCGGACTGCCCTCACGCGCTATGCCTTTGGCAAGAAGCTTAAGGCCGCGGCGGCATGACGATGCTGTATGGTTACTGATGGCCTCGCGTCCCACAAAATCTCCCTTGTCCATCTTGATGGCAAAGTTAAGACCTACCTCATTGGCCGGTGTTGACTCTGTGAGCTCATGTCCGTAGAGCGGCATGCCAGCCTCAAAACGGAGCGTGTCACGGGCGCCGAGTCCGCATGGTACAATACCCTCAGGCTTGCCTGCGTTCAAAACTTGGTTCCATAGGTCTACAACCTTGTCAGCATCCACGTAGAGCTCAAATCCGTCCTCTCCGGTATAGCCTGTACGTGACACCACACACCATTTTCCCTCATATTCTGTTTCATAGAATGTGTAGTTGTGCAGTTTGACAGCATCGGGGAAGAGACGTGTTACAACATCAACCGCCTTTGGTCCTTGAACGGCTATCTGACCTATCTGTGAAGAGATATTCTCAAACTTGACGTCAAAGTCAATATGGCTCTTCATCCACTCAAAATCCTTGTCGGTGTTTGAGGCGTTTACCACAATGAGATAGCTGTTCTCATCACGCTTGTAGATGAGCAGGTCATCCACTATGCCGCCGTCCTCATTGCACATGAGGCTGTAGAGCACCTTGCCCTTTGGCAGCCCCGCCACCTGGTTGGTGACAAGATAGTTGATGGCCTTCTCCGCATCGGGGCCTGAGAGGAGGAACTCTCCCATGTGGGATACGTCAAACATTCCTACGCCTGTACGCACAGCCGTATGCTCAGCCTTGATGCCAGTGTTCTCATACTGTACTGGCAGCTCAAAGCCGCCAAACTCTACCATTCTGCCTTCTAAGGCAACATGGGTGTCATATAATGGGGTCTTCATAATCTATTGATTCTAAAATTGATTCCGCCGATGTTGGGTGCGGATGGATTACTGATGCTATCTGCGCCTGTGTGAGGCCGTTAGCAATAGCCACTGCAAGTTCTCCTATCATGTCTGTGGCGTGCGGTGCCACAATGTGCGCTCCTATAAGCGCTCCTGTGGACTCTGAGAAAATGGTCTTTACAAAGCCGCTGTTCTCTCCTGTTATCAGAGCCTTGGGGTTGCCGTTTATGCGGTACATTCCAATTTTCACTGGCTCTTTGCAGTCCTGTTCCCTCACTCCCACCGATGCGGCCTCTGGTGCGGTGTATATGCACTGCGGCACTACGTTCATGTTATAGTGAGGCTTGCGCCCCGCCCAATCTTCTATTATATTCACAGCCTCAGCCGATGCGTAGTGAGCAAGCTGTATGCCGCCCGCCGCATCGCCGGCCAACTTTATATCATCATTCGGAGTAACTCCGTCAGCAAAAACTTCACCAAGGTAAGGCTTGCGTCCTGTGCAGGCTATCACCTTGTCAAAGCTGGCTGTGGCTGGCTTCTCTTTAATCAGCGCATCCAACTCAAATCCAGCCTCCACCTTGCGTATTTCCTTAACCGCGGCCTGCAGCTGAACCTTTACCCCCAAACGCTTAAGCTGCATGAGCAGTTGTTTGGAAATATCAGTGTCCATCATTGCTACCAGTGCGTTCAAATATTCATATATGATTACTTCGCAACCCATCTTTGCAAAGAAGAGCGCAAGTTCCACGCCTATAACGCCTCCGCCTATAATGGCTAACTTCTTTGCCTCAACTGGGGCTGAAAGCACGTCGTCACTAGTGAGCGCATACTCTATTCCGGGTATGGGAAGGCGTGCCGCCACGGAGCCTGTGCACACTAAAATCTTATCTGCACTTATGGTTGCTCCGCTCTCTTTTATCAGCACCTGCCTGCCCTCAAGCACCTGGGCGGTTCCGTAGATCACCTCCACTTTGTTGGTGTCCATAAGGAACTTGATGCCTTTTCTCAGCTGCTCAACTATGCCGTTTTTCTTCTCATATAGTTTGGCGGTGTCAACGCTGACTCCTTCCACTCCTATTCCCCACTCTGCCGCCTCTTTGGTCACCGCGCTGTACACCGATGCGGCCTGCAGCAGCGCCTTGGTTGGCACACAGCCTCTGTTAAGGCACGTGCCGCCTAGTTCGCCCTTCTCCACAAGGGTGACGCTCATGCCGAGCTTGGACGCCCTGATGGCGCCTACATACCCTGCCGGGCCTCCGCCAATTATAATAATCTTCATAATCTAATCTATATGTTAAAAGTTCTATTTGAGTGCATCTGTTATTTCACCCAGGGCGCTGTCTACACTCAATAACTTTCACACAATATATTAATAAAATCAATTTCTTCTATTCTCTCAGCTTTAATGTTGTTCCACTGAGACACAGGCGTTGACTGTAATTTTTGCTTTATGACTGAAACCCACTCTGTATTCATTGAGTCTGTCCAAATCTCAAGGCGAGTTACACTGTCTCCATGAATCTCAATATCAGCCTGTACTGTTCCCCAGTCAAAGCGTTTCTCTATGCTGCACTTGGCTTTGGGGTTCTTGCCCCAAACCCACTCTTTTGAGCTTAGCTTGTCTGCCATATCCACTATGCGCGGGTCTGCCAGGTCTACGCTCTTTTCATCTACCGTATATCCACGGTAGAACTCTCTAAACGCCTCTGCAAGTGCGGCTTTAACGCTGCTTACCGTGACATCGGGGTGCCAGTCTGTAAGGTTACCCACTCTTGATACCACTGACGCCACACCTTTGCTCTGCAATTTCAGTTTTGAGGGGCTCAGCGCACTGCGCATACGCTCCACATCGCTGTTTATGAGAATTGTACCATGATGGTAACATGCGTCCTTACGCAGGCAGAAGGCCTGGCCAGAGATTTTACGGCCATCGATGGTAACGTCATTGCGCCCTGAAAGTTCGGCATTGAACCCCAGTTTCTGTAACGCTGAGAGAATGATTTTATTGTTATTCTCCACTGAGTAAACACGGCGCTCTGAAACAAATGTGAAGTTCAGATTTCCCACATCGTGATAGACAGCACCACCGCCTGAAAGACGGCGTGTGACATACCCTTTGAAATCTGGATTAACCTCTGCGTATGTGTTCTGATTACGCCCCACCACCACAGTGTTGTCATTCTGCCAAAGATAGAGGGCATGACTGTACGGCGCAAGGTTCTCAAGAAGGAACCCTTCCACCGCTAAATTCAGAAAAGGCTGTAAATGAGTGTTTTGCAATAGCAGCACCCTACGTTCACCATCAGTCTCTACCATTCTCCAAAGGTACAGACTTTAATGCTATGGAGCAAAGGAACGTGAATTAACTTATTAACAATTCAATAGGCTCGCGGACTATTTTACCAAGTTTGAGACATGATGCCGTCATGGCATCTTCAAGTATGGTGCGGAAGTAATAAGCAACCGAGCCTGTGAAGTGTACTGGCAGCCCTGCCGGATATTGCCGCAAATTGCGGTCTATGAACGCCTTGAATGAATTATAAACAAGGCTGTGGCAGTATGCGTCATCAATATTTTCTGATATGAATGGCGCCAGCGATGCCAAGAATCTGTTAGGGAACGGCTTGCGGTATACTTTGTCTATTATCTCCGCCGATGTGTAGTTATATTTTCTGAAGAACTTGTCTGCCAGTGATTTTGGCGCCTGATTCTTGAGTATGTCCGCCACAAGCAGTTTGCCGAGCACCGCTCCACTCCCCTCGTCTCCCAATATGAAGCCAAGCGGCGATACGTTCTGTACAATCTTCTCTCCATCATAATAGCAGGAGTTTGAACCGGTACCAAGTATGCAGGCTATGCCAGCCTCTTCTCCGCATAGAGCCTTTGCAGCGCCCAACAAATCTGACGCAACAATAATGGTAGACCCTAAAAAGATGGCTTGCAACGCATCTCTCACTATGGCAATCTTGTCTGCCGGTCCGCATCCTGCCCCGTAGAACTCTATACTCCGCACACTCTCAGGCTTTGCCACCTCTGGCAGCAGCTGAGTTCTTAATGTTGACTCTATATCTTCTCCGCTCTGGTAATACGGGTTAATACCTGCTGTCAGCACATACTTTACTGCTCCGCCCTCCACAAGGGCGAATTTTGTCTTGGTTGATCCACTGTCTGCTATGATACGCATATTCAATTATATAAATGCAAATTTATAAATAAATATGAGTTTCTCCAAATTAGTTTTTCAACAAGTCCAACATCATTCGTTTTAATATATAGTACCCAAACAAATGTTAAAATTTTAACACTTCAACGCCACCAAAGAACAAATTTTAACATTATTTTTGTGCCCGCTAATCAAAAACGATATTATGAAAAGAATTGTACTACTACTTTCACTATTTACAATTATTGCTTTTTCCGCATCGGCGGAGAATGTAGAGAAGGAGTTTGTAAACAAAGACTTTAGAAACGAGGCTCTCTCTGTAAGCACGGCGCAAAAGAACATAGGTAGCTACTTTAACACTACGGGCACAACATTTAAGCTAGATAAAGATGTAACTGATAACGAGGGTATAAGGCACACCGTATATCAGCAGTACGATGGTAATACAAAAGTGGATCATGCGGTGCTTGTAATCCACTCTAAAAACGGCTGGGTTGAGAACATAAACGGCGCAATAAAGAAGCAAAATGACACTTCAAACGGCAGTCCCAAAAAAGCAATAGCCACCCCTACTCCTGACGCTGAATTGGTTTACATTGATGTGGAAGAGTCTGGGAAGAGGGTCTACAAGCTCGCATACAAATTCTTCCAAGACAGCGATCTGAAATATATGGACGCCTCTACTGGCGACATAATCCGCAGTGAATCAATGATTATGTATGAGACTGAGCCAACAAGCCAAGAGTTCACAGCCAAGTCTCTCTACTCCGGCGATGTAAACATAACCTGTGATGTTGTGGACGGAAATGCCCTGCTACAAAGCACTACTATTGGCAACAGGGTCTCCATTAAAAACTTCTACCCTATAGTAGCATTAACAGACTACCACGATATCATTCCTCATGACGCAGGCAGTGTTGATTTTGTATTTGAAGGAAAGGATTTCACTATGCGCAGCATAAATTCTGTGGAAGTTACAAATTATAATTATAAAGAAGTCTACAACGACAACACAAATGGTAAAGATGACAAATATCCTGACCTCTTTGTAATTATTCTTGGACAGAACGGAGATACTCTACACATATCAGACTATAAAAATAACATAGACATTGATGGTGGCAGACATCAGTTTCCTGTAACATTCAGAATTTCAAGTCTTGTTGATGTACTGAAACAAGAAACATGTACAGTAAAAGTATGTAGCAGATTTAACAATGGCACATATAATGTTATTGGAGAAAAGGTGCTTACAAAAAATGGAGTGATAAACACAAATTTGCACAAGTACTCTGATGCCAACATAAGTTTCACATGTTACATTACCAATTACCACCCTGCCATAGATGTATTCTACGGCACTCAAAAAGTGCTTGAATATTACAGGACTGTGTTCAACTACAACAGTTTTGACAACAACGGCGCATTTGTGCAGGCGTATCTGCATCGCCCGTCATCAGTATCAACAATTCAAACTGAAAACGAATATAAAACAAATACAAAAACATACACTAAGAATTTCTACAATAATGCAATAGCACCAAACTACTATGCAGATGTACGCGTAGGTCACATGTTTTTTGGCATTGGATCCAACGACCAAAACTCAAGGGTGGGGCTTAACGCAATATGCCATGAATATACACACCTTGTAACAGCATACCGTCCTGTTGGTCCTATAGGTTCTACCGGAAAATCAGAGGATGGAGCCATTAATGAGTCATGTTCTGATATGATGGCAAAAGCCATAGAACACTATTTCAAGCCTGAAACATTCACATGGAAATACGGGACAGAACACAAAACTGACGGCACATGGACAAGAGATTTTGAGGACCCAAGCACAAAAGGACATCCTGACACATACGGAGTAGCTCCATGGAAAGCCGACGGTGATCAACACGCAACGGCAGGTGTAATGAACCACTGGTTCTACTTGCTATCTGACGGAGGGTCAGGTGTTAATGGCAAGGGTGACAGTTACAACGTGGAGGGGATTGGCGTAGAAGACGTAGCAAATATAGTGTTTCACACAGCAGTCTACTACCAGCCACCTTACGGCTATTTTAAAGAATTTAGGGAGCAGACCTTAGAGGTGGTCAAGACCTACTACCCTAATGACATGCAGAAGCTAAAAGCTGTAACCAACGCATGGCACGCCGTAGGTTTAGGAGAACAATATCCTGAAGATGTAACAGCCGTTTCAGCCTCAGAGGTTGAGAGCCTTGACTCAAATGTACGCAAGGAGCTTATAAACGGCCGCATTTACATCATCAAGAACGGAGAACGTTACGATTTAACGGGAAAACGAATTGAGAAATAACTCTCAATTATCAACTCTCAACTATAAGGTCCGCCTCAAGGAGGCTCTCCACAAAGTCAGCCGCATCAGCCGCGGCTGTCTCTTCATTTATCTCATACTCATCAAGCAATATCTGGGTGATGGTGTCTACGTCAAAATCCTCACCCTCTATTGCTTTCCAAATGATAGCCCCACTCTCATTAAGAGATAGAATGCTTGAATAGTCAATCATAGAGTCGCCCTCAGCAACTACAATGCACTCACTGCCTATATCGTGCAACTTAAACCCATCTTTTATTTTCATATTTTTCTAAGTAAAATTTTTATGTTTCTAATAACTATCAACTCTCAACTCTCAACTGTCAACTCTCAACTATTTACACCCCACCTGCACCACCTCTTTCGTATCCAGCTTCTTAAGCAGCTTCTTAGCTATGCTCTTGATTTTGCCAGCATTGAGCTTCTCCACCGTCTTTTTGTACTTGGTGTGAGAGTCAAGGCCAGTCATAATCTTAGTGGTCTTCACCCCAAGCCAATAGGAGTTCTCAACCTGCGCATCGGTGTACTTTTTAAGAAGATACTCCTTAGCCTTCTGGAGGTCCTCAGCACGCGGGCCGTCAGACGCAATCTTATCTATCTCACCAAAGAGGAGAGGTAGCAGTTTCTCATACTTGGCGCTGTCAGTGTCAAATGAGAGCTGAATGGTATAGTGCGCGTACGGAATGGCGCTCGGAGAAATTGAAGACTTGACACCGTATGTGCCGCCGTCCTCCTCACGCACATTTTCAAAATAGACAATGTCCAGAATATGGTCAAGCGCCTTGATAGCCACAATATTGTTAAGATTGTAAGGGATCTTACCAGTAGCGGTTATGCTTACTGTGGTCTTAGGGTTCTCCATCTGCTTGCGGTAAGTAAGCTCACGGTTGCCCTTCACAGGCATGATTCCAAAGTCTTTGGCCTTGCCCGGCTTGGTCTCATCCTCTGACGGCAGCGATGCTATGTATTTGCACATAAGCGGCTTAAACGCCTCGATGTCAATATTCCCCGTGAACACAAAGCGGAAATCCTTGGCGTTGCCGTAAACAGCCTTGAGAATACCCAGACCCTGAGGATAAGAGGCCTTCTGCAAATCCTCCGCCTTAAGCCTTGTCATAAGCGGATTGTTATCGTAAACCACGCTGATAATGCTGTCATGCAACGCAATGGCAGGGTTTGCGTCCTGTGCCTTCAGATATGTGTCATACTGGTTCATCAGTGAAAGGTAGGCCTCATGGTCATATCTTAAAGATGTGAATCCAAGGTAAATAAGCTGCATAAGAGTCTCTAAATCTTTCTCCCCCGATGTTCCGCTCAGCGATGCCGAGTAGTGTCCCAACTTTATCTTGATACCGGCATTCTTGCCCGCAAGAGCCTTCTGCAGATTGATGGCTGAGAACTTGCCCAGACCGCCCACAGACGCCATGTCATTAATAAGTTTGAGAGTATTCACATTATCGCCCTCTGAGTAGAAACGTGACATGCCGCCCATGGCTATGGCATTCATCAGCACCTCGTCATCCTTGAGTCTTGTAGGTTTTACCTCCACAGTAACCTCATTGCTAAGAGTGAATGTATAGACGCTGTCACGGCTCATCTTCTCCTTTACAATGTAGCCAGGCTCCAAGTCACCCACAAGAGGCACGTTAAGCATATCATCAACGTACGGCTCTATCTCAGCGGTGCGCACACTGTCCATAATGGATAGAATGTCACTCTTTGACGGGAACTCCACCCTCTCCTTCTCTGTACCGCGCAGCCAAATCACAATGTTGCCACCGTCAAGAGGATGCTTGGCAAGCATATTAACCTGCTCAAGTGTAACGCTCTCAGCTATCTGCTTATACAGCGGATACTCTATTGCTATGCCAGGGAACGGGTCTCCCTCAGTGAAGTTGGCTATGTACTCTTGTGAATATGATGAGTTTGGAGTTTTGTTACGCTCATTATAAGCTTTCTCCACACTCTTGATAATATCTGCCTTGGCACGCTCGTACTCTCCAAGCGTAAAGCCGTAGCGGGTCATACGCTCGTTCTCAACAAACATTCTCACCAGCGTGCTGCGCAGGTTCTTATCGGAGCAACCTGAGTAATACTCAAAGGCACGCTTGGTGGCTGAAAGGAAGAACTCGCAATCATCAACGCTCACAAATGAGAAGGGAGATTCAGGCTTCTGGGCAATCTCCTCAAAACGGTTGCTGAGCATCTTGCAGATAGCCGCCTCCTCAAAACTCTGAATGTAGTACATCGGAGTGTTTTTATACTCACGCGGGAACACATCATGCTTGAAACAGATCATAGCACCAGCAGAGGTGTTCTCCTTGTCACGTGTAGATACAATTATAGGCTCCTTGTTGTCAGGCACAGGATACCAGATACGCTCACTGGCGTTCTCAGGCACATGGCAGTCTGCAAATATCTCCTTAATCTTCTTCTCCACGTATGCTGCATCCACGTCGCCCACCACTATTATACCCTGAAGATCAGGGCGGTACCACTCCTTGTAGTATGAGCGCAAGGCCTCTGGTTTGAAGTTACGTATCACATCGATGTTACCTATAGGCATACAGTCACTATACTTGCTGCCAGCGTAAATCTCAGGCAGAATCTGCTCATACATACGCATATTATGGTTGTCACGAGTGCGCCACTCCTCCTCTATAACGCCACGCTCCTTGTCTATCTCACTGTTTTCAAGCAATATGCCGTCTGACCAGTCACGGAGAATG
>JAEEGL014927281.1_pt1 | contig 10212 bp, 8 predicted proteins | sample 9134231 | NCBI WGS metagenome assembly JAEEGL01 (sample SAMN16246548, study PRJNA631951) | gut metagenome | biome: gut microbiome; feature: rumen; material: fiber-attached | host: Bos | place: Iran: Karaj | collected 2018-10 | reverse complement strand
AGGATGCGGTCCGAGAGCGTCGTCTTGCCGTGGTCGATGTGGGCGATGATGCAGAAGTTGCGGATGTTGTCAATGGATGCTGGCATCGGGTGTCCCTGGTCGCGCCGTCGTCCGCCCTACTGGAAGCGCTCGTCGATGACGCGCTTCGACTTCTTCTCGCTGCGCGGGAGGAAGCCGAGTTCCACCACGTACACGAGCGGGGTGAAGCCGATCCGGCTCTTGACCGTTTCGGCGACGCGCTGCTGGAGTGCCTTGAAGTCGTTTGTTCCGGCGGACTCGACGTAGATGCGCATGCTGTCCTTGCCATCGAGGTGCGAGATGCGTATCTGGTATTCGCTGGAGAGCTCGGGGAAGAGGCCGAGGACCTCCTCGATCTGCTTCGGGAAGACGTTGACGCCCTTGATCTTCATCATGTCGTCGCTTCGGCCGGTTATGACGTCGATGCGGGGGAAGCGGCTGCCGCAAGGGCATTCGCCGGGGATGATCCGCGACAGGTCGTGGGTGCGGAAGCGGATGAGGGGCGCGCCCTCCTTGACTAGCGTGGTGATGACGATTTCGCCGGGCTCGCCGTCTGGCACGGGCTTGCCGGTGGCGGGGTCGATCACCTCCAGGGAGAGGTAGTCGTACCAGTCGTGCATGCCGGTGTCATGGCTGCAGTTGATGCCGATGCCGGGGCCGTAGATCTCGGTGAGGCCGTAGATATCGTAGAGTTCGATGCCGAGCTCGGTGGAGATGCGCTTGCGCATCTTCTCGCCCCAGCGCTCGGAGCCTATCACGCCCTTCCTGAGGTGTATGCGGTCCCTGATGCCGCGCTTCTCGATCTCCTCGGCGAGAAGGAGCGCGTAGGAAGAGGTGGCGCAGATGACGGTGCTCTTCAGGTCGACCATCATCTGGAGCTGCTTCTCGGTGTTTCCGGGGCCGGTCGGGATGGCCATTGCGCCGAGCTTCTCGCAGCCGTTCTGGAAGCCGACGCCGGCTGTCCAGAGGCCGTAGGCCGGGGTGATCTGGATGCGGTCGCGGTTGGTGCATCCGGCGAACTCGTAGCAGCGCTTGAACATCTCGCCCCAGTCGTCGACGTCCTTCGCCGTGTAGGGGATGATGACGGGCTTGCCCGTCGTCCCCGACGAGGAGTGGATGCGCACGATCTCCTCCTCCCGGCAGGCCATGAGGCCCAGCGGATAGGCGTCGCGCAGGTCCTGCTTCTCGGAGAACGGGAGATTGAGGAAGTCTTCGGCCGATTCGAGGCGGCCTACGCCGGCCTCCTTGAGGCGGCGGCCGTAGAAGTTGTCCGCCGCGATGAGCCGCTCGATCTGGCGGTTGACGAGTTCAAGTTGCCGCTTGTTGATCTGCATGTTTTGCGCTTCCTGTGCGTGGTCCCGCGCGCGCCATGTGCGGGGCGCGCAGGCCGGGTGATGTTGAAACTCGGGGGAACGTGGCAATCAGCGCTGCACGCGCCCGGTGCCGTTGCCCCCGGCCAGGGTCTCGACCTCCTTGACGGATACGAGGTTGAAGTCGTGCTCGATCGAATGCTTGAGGCAGCTGGCCGCGACGGCGAAGTCGATTGCCGCCTGCTGGCCCTTGCCGGCTGCGAGGGCGTAGATGAGGCCGCCTCCGAATGCGTCGCCGCCGCCGACGCGGTCGACGATGTGAACCTTGTACTCCGTGGAAAAGGACGCCTTCGCGGTCTTGGCGTCGTATAGCATACCGGCCCAGAGGTTGTCGAACGCGGAGATGGACGTGCGGAGCGTTATCGCCACCTTCCCGCACCCGAAGCGCTTTACGAGCTGCTCCGCGACGGAGACGTAGCCTTCCTTGTTGAGCTTGCCGCTCTCGACGTCCGACCCCTTGCCGACGATGCCGAAGACGTCGGCGGCGTCGGCCTCGTTGGCGATGAGGACGTCGACGTACGGGACGAGCTTCGCCATGCACTTGCCGGCCTGCTCGCGGGTCCAGAGTTTGGCGCGGTAGTTGAGGTCGCAGGAGACGGTGATCTTGCGGGCCTTGCAGTACTCGAGCGCGTCGAGGCAGATTGCGGGCAGGTCGCCGCCCAGGGCCGGCGTGATGCCTGTGAAGTGGAACCACTTGGCGCCCTTCAGTATCTTCGGCCAGTCGAAGTCCTCGCGCCTGGCAAGCGAGATGGAACTGCCGGCGCGGTCGTATATGACCTTCGAGGCGCGCTGCGAGGCGCCCTTTTCCGCGTAGTAGATGCCAAGGCGCGGGCCGCCCCAGGCGATGTCGCCCGTCGCGACGCCGAAATGGCGCATGGCGTTGCGCGCCGACTCGCCAAGGGGGTTGTCGGGGAGCTTCGTCACGAACGACGCGTCAATCCCGTAGTTGGCGAGGGATATCGCGACATTCGCCTCGGCCCCCGCGTACGAGACCTCGAACCTGTCGGCCTGCGTGAACCGGAGATACCCCTCCGGATTGAGCCGCATCATGATTTCACCGAAACAAACTGCCTTCATCATTACTCCTTTGACCGTTGAACCGTTTGACCGTTTGACCGTTGAACCGTTGGACCGCTTGACCGTTGAACCGTTGGACCGCTTGACCGTTGGAAACTCAACTGTTGGCGCGGCGGAAGAGGTCCGCCGCGCAGTCGGCTATCCTCCCCCATTCGCCCGCCTCGATCCATTCGCGGTTTGTGAGGTTGCCGCCGACGCCGGCGCCGACGCAGCCGGCGCGGATGTAGTCCGCCACCGTGTCAGGCCTGACTCCGCCTACTGCGAGGAACTGGATGTGGGAAAGCGGGGCGCAGAGGGCCTTGACATAGCCCGTGCCGAGTACGCCGACCGGAAAGAGCTTCACGAAGCTCGCGCCGGCGTCCCAGGCGTTGACGGCCTCGGTGGGGGTGAGGGCGCCGGGGATGGCGGCGAGGCCGCGGGCGATGCTGGCGCGGATCAGATCGGGCGCGACGTTTGGCGCAACCATGTACTCGCCTCCGGCGTCCTCGCAGATCGAGAGCTGTTCTTCGTTGAGAACGGTGCCGGCGCCGACGTGTACCTCGCCCTTGAAATGGTCGGCGATGGCCCTGATGGCGGCGGCCGTTTCGCGCCACGATTCAGGGGCGCGCTGGTTGAACGTGACCTCCACAAGCCGTATGCCCCCGCTTGCGTAGGCCTCGGCCAGATGCAGGCAGGTGTCGGGTTTGAAACCGCGGATGATCGCGATGACGCGTGTCTCGCGCACAAGTCTTTCAATGTTCTCTTTCATCGGGAACAATGATACCCGATGTGCCGCGCCGCGTCAATCGCTTTATTGTATGGTGTCGGCGAAGGCCGCCGCCTCGATTGCGAGCGAACCGCCCCCCTCCTGCGAGATCATGACGGCAAGCCGGCCCGACGGCGTGTAGCCATGCAGGAAATTGGCGACGGAGTTTATCAGCGCGGTTTCATCCGCGTCCAGGACCAGGGCGCCCGCCATGACAGCGATGCGCGACAGGGCGAGGATCTGGCGGATTTCGTCGGCGGCCGGGGCAAGGTCCATCGTGGCGAAGCATACAGGCGTGGAGCCGCCCAGCGCAGCCTGGTCAAGGCATCTTTCCAGCCAAATGCGCCACGGAGGCCGGGAAGGGGACGGTTCCGCCCTGCCCTGGGCCTCGTAGCTCATCATTGCCGAGCAGAAGGTGAAGCCGTGGCTTACGCGGTTCAGCTCCACGACGCCGTTTTCCTGCGGGTATGTCTTGAAGAGCGCATTGCCCTTCTGCCAGCGGATCGGGACAAGCACCCGGCTTTTCCGGTCGATGTTTTCAAGCAGGGCCGGATACTTCGAGTTTCCGAAAATGCTCCGCACGCCGCCTGCCACGTTCTCCCTGGAAAGGCGCACTCCCGGGCACAGCAATGTAAGCGCTGGAATGCGCACGCCGAAAAGCGACCCGTTGTAGGGGGCGCCGGTAAGGTATGCCACGGCGTCCTCCTCGGGCTCCATCGCACTCGGCGGGGGGATTGGACGGAGGATTTCGCCAAGATACCGGGCCGCGGCGCGGCGCGGGAGATGGATGCGGAGGAACGCCGAGTCGGCCGCGAGCGTCGCCGCCTTTGAGTTCGCCCCCGTTATCCGGCTGTCTTCCGGGATGTATTCGGCGAGCCATTTGGGCGTGGGGGCATGTCCCCCGATTGAGAGGCTGTCCGGAGAGAGAGCCGATATCCACGCCTCTACGGGCTCGCCGAACGCCGCCGACAGCCATTGCCCGCCAAACCAGAAGCGGTGGAGTTTCGTACCGGCCGTCAGCCATGGGGCGCCAGCTCCGAAGACGGGGGCGACGGGGGACTTCGAATCCGCGCGCGCCTCGAGCTCGCGGACGGCGTCGCCGTCCGTCGAGAGCGCCGCGAGGAGGACGTTGTCGCGCATGGCGAAGCCGACCTTCCAGTCGCTTGGGTGGCGCTTGGAGCCGAGCTGGAGATACTTTGATCCCCCCGGGGCGACTTCAAGACGACCTAGCCCGGGAATCCAGCGCGTGGCAAGGAGGAAGTGGAGGACGAGACGGCGCCATCCCGCGAAACTCGCGCCCCAGAGGACGGGCTGCGCGTCGTCGCCGTGGCTTGGCGTCAGGGCGAGGACGGTGTTCCGCCCGGTGGTGAGCGGTATGAGAATGCGCCAGCCGGGCTCGCCGCGGAACTCGGCGGCATCCACGTCCGCGGCCGCGAGGGCGTTGGACACGGCGGGGTACATGACCACTTCGCGCCAGCGTCCGCGCAGATCGAGGTGGTCGCTCGCGATTGTCGCCGAGTCGGGCATCACGCGATAGGGGACGTCGGGGTGCTCCGTGGAGTGCGCAACGACCACGAGCACTGCAACGACAAAGGCGACAATCAAGAGTCTTTTCTTCCGTTTGCGGTTCATCTTGCTGCCTTCATTCTCCTAAACTCCGTACTTCCCGGAAAGCACTGCGGCCATTTCCCCTGGAGAGGTGACGAAGGGGAGGTCGGGGTACTTGGCGCGGGTTTCGGGGTTTTGCGCGAGCCAGAGCGCCTGCATCCCCGCTTCGAGCGCGCCGATGATGTCGAACTTCGGGTTGTCGCCTATGAAGATGCATTCACCTGGCAGGCATCCAGCCTTCTCGACGCAAAGGTCGAAAATCGCGCGCACGGGCTTTTCGGCGGCCGCCTCCTCGCTGGTGACGATGAAGTCGCACAGGTCGATGAGCCCGAGCTTCGTGAGCTTCTTCAGCTGCCAGTCCGCGGTCATGTTCGTGCATATGCCGAGTTTCAGCCCCTTTGCGCGAATGGCGGTGAAGAGTTCCGGGATCCCGTCGAACGGGACGATCGAATCGATGTAGGCATTCCAGAATATGTCGTTTATGACGGCAGCGTGGTGGAGAGGGAGCCCCATCTTCTCGCAGACAAGCTGCGCGCGGATGGCGCGGCTGTGCGATCCGGCGGAATCGGAGTGAAGCCGGATCTGGAGGCGGAGCATTTCCACGAAGTTTTCCATGAAGGCGTCGCCGTCAACACCGATCACGCGCTCCGCGTAGTCCCGGATGGCGGCGCGGCCGGTCTGCTCGGCCGGGCCAAAGGCGTAGAGCGTGTCGTCAAGGTCGAAAATAACAGTCTTGATCATGTTGAAGGTCCCCTGGGGTTACTTTGCGTGTGTGGCGGAGGCGCCTTTCGCGAGCGGTTTCCTGCGGCGGTGGCGGAAGTCTTCGAAAAGGTCGGCCATGGCCGACGGGCAGAGAATCCGCATGAGAGCCAAGTATATTGCCGCGCCAAGGACTGCGGCGGCTGCCAGGCGCGCGGTTGATGCGACTGCAATGGGGAGATCGGACGGAAGGGCGCCCCCGATGGCGCGCGAGCACCACCAGGCCGCGACTCCCATCGGAATGGCCGCCGCGACCGAACCGATGCCCGTGCCGCGGATGGAGGCGAACGAAAACAGCGGCGCGCCGCCGCGCCGGCGCGACAGGATGGCCATAAGCGCCGTGCAGCTGATGAAGCTCGAAATCGAAGTCGCGATGGCTATGCCGAGCGGCTTGAACTCGGGCGGGAGGATCCAGATGAAGAACAGGTTCATCGAAAGGTTGAGCACGACTCCGGCAGTGCCGACGATGATGGGGGTTTTCGTGTCCTTGCGGGCGTAGAAGGCGGTGACGACGATCTTGTGGAGCCCCGCTGCCACCAGGCCGGCGCCGTAGGCGACGAGCGCCCCGCTTGTGCGGAAGGTTGTGACCTCGTCGAACTTGCCGCGCTGGTAGATGAGGGAGATCAGCGGTCCGGCCAGCGCGATCATGCCGACGGCCGCCGGCGTCATCGCGGCTATGACGTTCCGCGTCGTCCGTTCCAGGACCGCCGCGAAACCGGTGGCGTCTTCATTGGCCCAGAGGGAGGAGAGCGTCGGGAGCAGAACGGTGGCGAAGGCCGTGCCGACAATCGCGAGCGGCAAGTAGACGATGCGGTCGGCGTAGTTGAGGACTGACGGGCCCCATTCGCCGGCCTTCATGGCAAGAACGCTGTCGAGCAGCACGTTGACCTGGACGACGCCGGCGGCGAGAGCCATCGGAATGGTGAGTCTGAATACGCGCCTCACGCCGGGCGTCATGGAGCGGGCAAGCGTCAGGCGAAGCGGTACGGAATGGCGGCGCAGCGCCGGCACCTGGACAAGCACCTGGATGACGCCTGAGATGAGAATCGCCCATGAAACCGTCTTTATGCGAAGCGGTCCCCCGGCGGGCAGAAACGGGCAGACCAGGACAAGCGCCGCGATCCAGAAGAGGTTCTGGAACGCGGGGGCAAGGGCGGAAAGCGCAAAGGACTTGAGAGAGTTGAGGACCCCCATTATCAGCGCCGCCAGGCAGATCATCGGCGCGTAGGGGAGCATGATGCGCAGGAGCGGCATCACGGGGATCCAGCGGCTGTCCGGCGACAGGCACCCTGCCATCGGGTAGGTCGCGAGAATGCCGATTGCGGAAATGACGCAGAGGCCCGCGAACATCGTCCCCACCACGGCGGAGGCCAGTCGGTCGGCCTCCTCCTTGCCTTCCTTTTCCAGAGTCTCCGTGTAGATTGGTATGAGGGCCGCGGAGAGCGCGCCTTCGCCGAAGAGGCGGCGGAAGAGGTTTGGGATGCGGTAGGCCACGTCGAAGGCGGATTTTTCGAGTCCGCCGCCGAAGTAGTTCGCCATGAGAATCTCGCGGATGAGCCCGCCGACACGGCTCAGAAAGGTCATGAAACCGACGACTGCGGCGTTTTCGGCTATGCTTCTCTCACGCATCGGAAAGGAGGTTTGCGAGTGTTGTGAAGACTCTGTCCGGCGACACCGAGGCGAGGGCGCGCGCGGCGACCTCGGATTCGCGCGGAATCGAACGAGAAACCTTCACCCCTTCGGCCGCCACGACCGCGGATTTGCCGAGCGGCCCGGTCTTGGATGGGTCGGTGATTCCGAAGACGGCGACGACCGGGGCGCCGACGGCGGTGGCGAGGTGCATTCCGCCGCTGTCGTTGGAGAGCACGGCGCGGCAGCGGGCGAGAAGCCCCGCGAGTTCCGCCAGGCCGGTCTTGCCGCAGAGGTTCAGCGCGGCGTCGGCGAAGCGCGCGGCAAGGGCGTCCGCGACTTCGGCGCATTCCGCGGCCTCCCCTGGAGTGCCGCATACCAGGACGCGCTTCGCAAGGCCGCTTTCAAGCGCCCTGGCCGCTACTTCCGCGAAGAAGGCGGGAGGCCAGCGCTTGGAGCCGCCGCGGGCGGCCCCGGGGAGGATGACAAGCGCGGAAGACGCGTCGTGTCCGCCAATCGGCGTCCGCGACGCGTCCGCGGGGGAGGGCAGGCGCGAGATGTCGATTGCGGCGCACGGCGGCGGCAATTCGGCCCCTTCGACGCCGAGGAGCCGCGCGTATTCAAACTGCTGGTGGGCCGACTCCAGGCCGTCGAGCGAGACCGCGTCCGACACCATGAAGGAGCGGAACTGTCCCGTTGTGCCGCGGATGGAGCCGACGCCTGCGCGCCATACAATCCACGCTGAGCGGAAGGACTGCGGGAGCAGTGTCGCCTCGCCGCACTTGGCGGCGCGGATGGCCGCGCGGGCCGCGCGAGCCCCCCCGCGGCCCTCGTCGAGGACGATGACGGAGTCGATGTCGCGGACAAAGCCCCAGATCGCGGCCACGCGCCGCTTGGCCAGGATGTGGACGCGCTCGTCGGGGTGCCGGTCGCGCCACGCCCGGAATGCGGGAAGCGCCATCACGACGTCGCCAAGCCAGTTAGGGGAGTGGATGAGCATTGTCGAAGGCGCATTCTGCATTTGACGTCGGTTACCGTCCGTCCTCGACCGCGGTGCGGTCGGCGCGGGTGAACTCTCCGGCCGTCAGGTGGCGTTCGCCGGGGCCGACGTAGAGCTGGCGCGGGCGCTGGAGCTTGAAGCGCGGGTCCTCCAGGGCCTCCTTCCAGTGGGCGATCCAGCCGGGGAGGCGGGCGAGGGCGAACATAACGGTGAACATCTCCTTGGGGATGCCAATGGCGCGGTAGATGAGGCCGCTGTAGAAATCGACGTTGGGGTAGAGATGGCGCTCGATGAAGTAGTCGTCGTGAAGCGCGAGGTCTTCGAGCTCGCGGAGAGTGTCGAGAATCGGGTCGTGGACCTCCAGCGCCCGGAAGAGGTCGTCGCAGGCCCTGCGGACAATCTTTGCGCGCGGGTCGTAGGTCTTGTACACGCGGTGGCCGAATCCGTAGAGAAGCTCCGCGCCGTGGGATTTCTTCACGCGTTCGAGCTTCTCCCGTGGCGTCATGCCCTGGGCCAGCATTTCCTCGGCCATTTCCATGACCATCTGGTTCGCGCCGCCGTGGAGGGGGCCCCAGAGGGCGCAGATGCCGGCGGCCACGGCCGCGTAGAGGTTGACGCGGGCCGAGCCGACGAGGCGGACGGCCGAAGTGGAGCAGTTCTGCTCGTGGTCGGCGTGGACGATGAGAAGGACGTTGATCGCCTTCACGACCTCAGGCCTGATGACGTACGGGTGGACGGGCGAGCTGAACATCATGTTCAGGAAGTTCGCCACGTAGCGCAGGTCGTGGCGCGGGTAGACGACCGGTTCGCCTATGGACTTCTTGTAGGAGAAGGCCGCGATTGTGCGCAACTTGGAGAGCAGTCGCGCGGCGGCGATGTCTATGGCCTCGTCGCCGACGTGGTTCTGGTTCTGCGAGAGCTCCGGGTAGAATGTCGAAAGCGAAACGACCATGGCTGAGAGCATGGCCATCGGGTGGGCGCCGTCCGGGAAGTGCGAGAAGAAGTGGCGCATGTCCTCGTGGAGGAGCGAATGGCGGTTCAGGAGTTCCGACCAGTTCTCGCGCTCCTTCGGATTCGGCATGTGGCCGTTGACCAGCAGATAGGCGACTTCGATGAAGCGCGACCGTTCGGCCAGCTCCTCGACAGGGTAGCCGCGGTAGCGGAGGATGCCCTTCTCGCCGTCGAGGAAGGTGATTGCGCTTTCGCAGGAGGCCGTGTTGTTGTAGCCGTAGTCGAGGGCGACCATGCCGGTCTGCCTGCGGAAGTTCGTGGCGTCGATGGCCATGTCGCCTTCCGTCCCCTTGAGGATCGGGAAGGTATGCGGCCCGCTGCCGGGGATGGAGATGGTGGCGGCTTCGCCTGGAATCGCGAGGTTCACTTGTCGGCCCCCTTCATTTCGCGCACGGCGGCGTCTATGTTCGCGAAGAGCGCGCCGAGCTTGTCCGCCGGAACGCTGGAGAACGCGAGCCGCAGCAGTCCCATGAGCATGATCGTGCCGGTTCCGTGCCGCGCCAGGAGGTGGCGGCGCAGCGCCTCCGCCTCGACGCCGCGCGGCCGGACGCACATGAAGTAGCCGGAGTTGAATGGCATGGGCGTGAACGATTCCGCGTACTCCGGGTGCGTTGCAAGTATGCCGCGAATGATGTTGTACCGGTTCTGAAGAGTCGCGAACTTGGCGGCCTTCTCCTCCGCGTAGCGCGGGTCCGCGTATGCCTGGAGCAGGAGGTTTTGCGCAATGTTGCTCGCGCTTGAAATCGTGGCGCGGACGAGGCCAGCCGCCTTGTCCTCCAGCGCCTTGAACTGCGCGTCCGAGAGACCCTTCATCCCGAACGTCGCGAAACCGACGCGGAAGCCCCAGACATAGTCCTCCTTCGTCGCGCCGTCAAGCTTCACGGCGAGGACGTTTTCATGGAGGCCGCACAGGAGCGAGAATATCGACTCGCGGAAGACGCCCTTCTCATAGACCAGGCCGAAGTAGGCGTCGTCTATGAGGACGACCACCTTCT
>JAEEGL014857080.1_pt1 | contig 10212 bp, 9 predicted proteins | sample 9134231 | NCBI WGS metagenome assembly JAEEGL01 (sample SAMN16246548, study PRJNA631951) | gut metagenome | biome: gut microbiome; feature: rumen; material: fiber-attached | host: Bos | place: Iran: Karaj | collected 2018-10 | reverse complement strand
TTATACCATTGCGAATAGTTCTCGGACCGTTTGGTAACCTCTTTTGCCATATTCTTGTTGAAAAACTGCGTTTTTTTTCGAAATTTGCATCTAATAATAAAACAAGTAAAAAGATACTTCTACGGCATCATACTTGCAACCGCAAAGATAAAACTTTTTTATTGATAGGAGACCTAAATATGAAACGGAGCGCGACACTTTTCCTGCCATTGCTTCTTATGCTGGCATCCTGTGGCACCACTGCTCAATACGCTCAGCAGCGGTTCCAGGACGGCATCTATGCCCGCCCCGGCGAGGAGACACAAGCCGTCCGTCTCTATGATGAAGATGATTTCGCGGCGATGGCCGCGGAGAATATTTCCCGCAAGCATTCCCGAGACACCATGGTCGTGATCGTAGACGACGCCTGGGCCTGGGGAGGCCTCGGCTTCGGTTCCTACTACTGGAACCGCTGGCGCCACGGCTGGTACGACCCCTGGTACTATGGCTACGGCTACTACAGCAGCTGGTACGATCCCTGGTACTACGGCTACGGCTATGGCTGGTACGACCCCTGGTTCTATTATGATCCCTGGTACGGCGGCTACGGCTGGTACGGCCACCGCTACGGCTGGTACGACCATCCCTGGCACTACGGCGGCTACTGGGGCCACGGCGGCCAGTTCTACACCACCGACCGGGTGTATGTGCAGCGTTCGCTGACGCAGTCCGGCGGCAACCGCGAGCGTCGTCCCGGCAGCGGCTCCAACTACCGCTACGGCTCGCCCGGTTCCCTGGGCAGCAGCGTGGTCAATTCCCGCAGCACGTCCTCTTCCTCCGGCCGTTCCCAGTCCAGCGTGACCCGCGGCGGCTCTTCCTCCTCCACGAATACGACGGTGCCGCGCGGCGAGGGCTACAACCGCACGCGCAGCTACACCAACAAGAATACCGGCAGCAGCTCCTCTTCCGGCAGTGTCTCCGGCACGACCCGCAGCTCTTCCGGCGGCAGCTCCACCCGGAGCTCCTCCGGTAGCAGCTCCACCCGCAGCTCCTCCGGCAGCAGCTCCACCCGCAGCTCTTCCAGCGGCAGCTCCACCCGGAGCTACTCGGGCAGCAGCTCTTCCTCCAGCAGCTCCACCCGGAGCTATTCCGGCAGCTCTTCCAGCTCCTCCCGCAGCTCCGGCGGCGGTGGCGGCTATAGCGGCGGCAGCTCCCACAGCAGCAGCTCCCACAGCAGCGGCGGTGGCGGCGGCGGACACAGCGGCGGCGGGCACTCCGGCGGTCGCAGATAGACCCTGAACCCCCTTAAACCGTGAAACCCTCTAAAAGATGATGAAAATGAAAAAGATATTCCTTGCAGCGGCCTTGCTGGCCCTGACCACAGTCGCAGGCGCGCAGTCGATGTACGACGCGATCGTCTTCAGCCAGAACAACTACTTCGGCACGGCCCGAAGCATGGCGATGGGCAATGCCGTGACCGCCCTGGGCGGCGACCTCGGCTCCATCGGCATCAACCCCGCCGGTTCCGCGGTGGCATCATACGGCCAGTTCGTGCTCACCCCGGGCCTGACCGTGTCCTCGGTGTCCTCGGCTTATTCTCCCGAGGGAGAGAACGGCTATGGCCCGTACAACAATATGAAGAAGGCCAAGATGAACATGCCCAACGTGGGCTTTTCGATGACCTTCGAGACGGGCAAGCGCTATGGCGTCAAGGGGATTTCCTTCGCCATGCTCTGCAACCAGACCAACAACTTCAACTACGCCGCCGACGCGTTCGGCAACAATTCCCGCACTTCCAAGATTGCGGAGTTCGCCGACGCGGCGTACGGGATCTCGGAGATCTACCTGCCCCGGACCAGCGACTACAATCCCTATGACTATTCGGACGTGTCCTGGGACATCCTGACCGCCTACAACGGCGGCATGTTCGGCCCTTACGGCTGGGACGGCGAGTATGCCGGCGTGACGGAGAGCATTTCCGACAACGGCGACTACCACTTCGTGCCCGCGCCGCTGGCCCAGACCTCTTCCGTGACCAAGAACGGCAGCAAGACCGACCTGATCATGAACTTTGGCATGAACATCTCCGACCGGGTCTACGTCGGCTTCAACCTGGGCGTCCCCATGATGCACTACCGCTTCAGCGAGTCCTTCTACGAGGCGGCGGTCAACCCCGACCTGTTCCCGATCGTCTATGAAGACGGCGACGGCCTCTATACCACCTATTTCCAGCGCGGCTACTACAATTATCAGTACCTGGCCGACATCGGCGGTATCTACGCCAGCGTGGGCGTCATCGTCCGCCCGACCGACAACCTCCGCCTGGGCGCCTCCATCCAGTCCCCGACGGCCCTGTCGGTCTCGGAGACCTGGCAGTACATGGCCTCCACGACCTATAGCGACAGCTACTACGACGACAGCGAGACCTCCCCGGCCGGAGAGTATTCCTACAACCTCCGCACCCCGTACCGGGCCTCCTTCGGCGCGGCCTACACCTTCAACCGGATGGGTGTCGTCAGCGTGGACTACGAGCTCGCCGACTACAGCGTGATGCGCTTCAGCCCCGTCCACATGGACCGGATGGCGGGCGACGAATTCCTCTGCCAGAACATGACCAACAAGAATTTCGCCGGCGTGGCGCATATGCTGCGCGTGGGCGGCGAGTTCAAGGTCACCCCTGCGTTCTCCGTCCGGGCCGGCTATACGATGAGCACTTCCCCCGAGCGCTGGTGGACTGACAACACCGGCGCCACCGTGACGGCCGACGACTATGCCGCGGATTTCTACACCTACTTCGACCGGGTGAAGAACCTCACGACCGCGCACTACTACGGCGACGTGACGAAGTCCTATTCCGCCGGTTTCGGCTATTCCTCGCCGGGATCCTTCTTCATGGACGCTGCCGTGCGCCTCACGCAGTACCCCACGACCACCTTCGCACCTTATTACGACTACAATAGTTACGACAGCGCCGGCAACCTCATGCGCGTGCAGTCCCCGCGGATCCTGAACGTCCGGGATCTGTGGAGCGCATCCCTGACCTTCGGCTGGAGATTCTAATTTATGGAATATACCGCCAAGCAACTGGCCGAAGTCCTTCACGGGACCGTGGAGGGAGACCCGGAGGTCAAAGTGACTTCCTTTGCCAAGATCGAACACGGCAAACCCGGCCAGCTCTGCTTCCTTGCAAATCCGAAATACGAACATTACGTCTACACCAGCAGGGCTTCCGTCCTGCTGGTGAATCGTGATTTCACGCCCAGGGAGGCGGTGGCCCCGACCCTGCTTCGGGTGGACGATGCCTACAGCGCCTTGACGGAGCTGCTTTCTTTCGTGTCCGCCGACAGGAAGAAATACCGCCGCCGCAGGAGCCTCCGCTCGCGGATCGCCTGCAGCGCCAGGCTTGGCAAGCGGGTCAGCGTGGGGGATTTCGTCACCATCGGCAAGGACTGCCGGATCGGCGACTGCACGGTCATCCACGATAATGTCACGATCGGTGCGGGGACGAAGATCGGCTCCTATTGCATCATCTATCCGGGCGTGCACATCTTCCCGGGGATGGTGATCGGCGACCGCGTGATCCTGCACGCCGGCTGCATCATCGGCGACGACGGGTTCGGCAACGCCCCCCAGCCGGACGGTTCCTGGCGCAAGATCGAGCACCTGGGCAACGTCATCATCGGCAACGACGTGGAGATTGGTTCCAACACCACCATCGACAAGGCTCCCATGGAGTCCACCATCATCCATGACGGGGTCCGCATCGACAACCTCTGCCAGATAGCGCACAACGTAGAGGTGGGCAAGAATACCGCCATGGCTGCCCAGACAGGCATCGCCGGCTCCTCGAAGATCGGCGAAGGCTGTATCCTCGGCGGGCAGGTGGGCATCGTCGGCCACATCACGGTCGCGGACCACACGAAGGTCGGGGGCAAGTCTGCCCTCATCGGCAATATCCGCAAACCGGGCGAGACCTACTGGGGGATCCCCGGTATCCTGCACAAGACCTATTTGCGCGCCTATGCGAAGTTCAAACAGTCGGGTGAGGAAGATATTCAATAATTTATTTGTATCTTTGCCGCCCAAATGAACCAGCAGACTCTTAAGACAACATACAAATTCGAAGGCAGAGGCCTTCATACCGGCAAATTCGCACACCTGACCGTCATGCCCGCTCCGGCGGACTACGGCATCCGTTTCGTGCGCACGGACGTTGGCGTCGAGGTCCCCGCCCTCGCATCGAAAGTGACGCGTACGGACCGCAGCACCACCATTGCGGAAGGAGACGTCTCCGTCATCACCATCGAGCATCTGATGTCTGCCCTGACGGGCCTGGGCGTGGACAACGCCCGGATCGAGATCGACAACGAAGAGGTCCCGATCCTGGACGGAAGCGCGGAGCGCTATGTCCGGGCGATCGCCCCGGATGGCCTGCAGGAGCAGGACGAGGAGCGCGTCTGGGTGGAGCTCACCGAGACCGTCGAGGTGGAGGATCCCCAGACCGGTTCCCGGATCCGGATCGAGCCCGCCGCGACGATGTCCTTCAACGTGGAGATCGATTTCAATTCCCATGTCCTCGGGGTCCAGAAGGCCCGCTGGACGGAAGGCGCAGACTATGTCGGGCAGATCGCACCCTGCCGCACCTTTGTGTTCATGCACGAGCTCGAGCGGCTGGACGCGCAGGGCCTGGTCAAGGGCGGCGACGTGGACAACTCCATCGTGATCGTGGAGCATCCCGCCACCCCGGAGCAGATCGACTACATGTGCAAATTCTTCGGCCAGCCGCGCCTGAGCGTCACGCCGCAGGGGTACCTGAGCAATCTCAAGCTCCATTTCCCCAACGAGTGCGGACGCCACAAGCTGCTGGACCTCATCGGGGACATGCGCCTGCTGGGCGGCTTCCCGAAAGCCCGGATTACCGGCTACAAACCCGGCCACAAGATCAACACGCTCGCGGCCCGCACGGCCCTGGGCAAAATCAAGAGATAGCGTATGACCAAGATTCATCCCCTGGCCACCGTCCATCCCGACGCCATTCTCGGCGAGAATGTCGAAGTCGGACCGTATGCTTACGTCGACGCGAACGTCGAGCTCGGCGACAACTGCCAGATCCTTCCCCACGCCACCATTTTCCCTTACGTGAAGATGGGAAGCGACTGCCGCGTGTTCCCGGGCGCCGTGGTCGGCGCCATCCCGCAGGACCTGAAGTTCGACGGCGAAGTCACTTACGTGGAAATCGGCGACCGGGTGACCGTCCGCGAGTGCGCGACCATCAACCGGGGCACGAAAGCCAGCGGCAAGGGCGTGACCCGCGTGGGAGACGATTCCCTCGTCATGTCCTACGTGCATATCGCGCACGACTGCCACGTGGGCAAGCACTGCATCCTCGTCAGCTATGTCGGCATCGCCGGCGAGACGGACGTGGACGACTGGGCCATCATCGGCGGCAGCACGGTCGTGCACCAGTTCTCCCACATCGGCACCCATGCCATGGTGGGGGGCGGGAGCGCCGTCAACAAGGACATCCCCCCGTATTCCATCTGCGGGCGCAACCCGATCTGCTATTCCGGCATCAACATCGTGGGCCTGCGCCGCCGCGGTTTCGACACGGACGTGATCCGCAACATCAAGGACATCTACGACACGATCTACTACCAGGGCTACAACATCACCGACGGCTGCGCCAAAGTGGAGGCAGGCTTCCCGGAGTCCGTGGAGCGCGACACGATCCTGGACTTCATCCGCAACTCCAAGCGCGGCATCGTCCGTGGCATGGAGATCGGCGCCAAAGGGGAGATCGAGTAGCGTGCCGCCGGTCCTGACCATAGCGTATTTCCCTCCGACAGAATACTTTGCGATCCTCGCAAAGTATTCTTCGGTTTATATCGAGGCTTGCGAGAACTACCAGAAGCAGTCCTACCGCAACCGCTGCCACATCTATGCGGAGAACGGCCTGCAGGCGCTGAATTTCCCGGTCGTGCACCGGGACGGGACCTTCAGCCTGCCGATCCGGGAGATCGAGGTGGATTATTCCACCCCCTGGGTGGCCAAGACGGAGCGCTGCATCGAGACGGCCTACCGCTCATCCGCCTTCTTTGACTATTATCGCGACGAGCTGTTCGCCATCCTGGACGCGCACCCCGCGACGCTCTGGGAGCTGGACCTGCGCATCATCCGCTTCTTCCTGCAGAAGATCGGGCTGCGGACGGAGCTGGTGCCCACGGAGGCCTTTGCGCCGGACCATGTCGACATCCACCCCAAGCGGGCGAACGGAATCCTGGCGGAACTGGGTGTGGAACGACCTTATTATCAAGTGTTTGCGGAGCGGAAGGGGTTCCTGCCGAACCTCTCCGTCATGGACCTGCTCTTCAACGAAGGTCCCGCCTCCATCGATTATTTATTATAATTTTTTCCTGTTTTATTTGGAAATAAGAAAAAAGTACCTACCTTTGCAGTGTACTAATGAACTATTACACTGAGAATATGAAAAGACTGCTTACCCTTTTAGCCTGTTTCTTCTGCATTAATATAGGTGTTTTCGCCGCCCGTCAGGACGAGACCGTCCTTCGCGGCAGCCTTGTGGACGCCTCCGGCGACCCGGTCGGCTTCGCCACCGCTTATCTTTCCTCCGCGGACGGACGCGTCGTCAGCGGCGTCACGACGGGGGAGGACGGCCGCTTCGAGCTGCGCGCCGCTTCCGGCGCCTACACCCTCACCGTCTCGCTGGTGGGCTATCGCGACGCCTCCCAGCCCGTCAGCCTGAAGGGCGCCGTGGTGGAGCTGCCGCCCATCGTCTTGCAGGAGGACGCCCAGATGCTGGAAGGGGCTTCCGTGCAGGCCATCATGCCCAAGACCAAGCTGACGGGCGAGGGTCTGGCGACCTCCGTCCACGGCTCTGTGCTGGAGAACGTAGGCAGCGCGAACGACGTCCTGGGTAAGGTCCCGGGCCTGATCAAGGGCCAGAACGGCATCGAGGTGATCGGCGCGGGCGCGCCCGTCATCTATATCAACGGCCGCAAGCTCACCGACGCCACCGAACTGGACCGCCTGCTGAGCAATGAGATCCAGAGCGTCGAGGTCATCACCAACCCCGGCGCGCAGTACGACGCCACCATCCGCGCCGTGGTGCGCATCAAGACCATCCGCCGTCAGGGCGACGGCTTCGGCTTCAACGTGAGCCTGACCGATGAGCAGTCGCTCCAAAAGAAGGAAAACAACGACCGCGAAGGCATGCTCAACGTGAATTACCGTACGGGCGGCGTGGACTTCTTCGCCGGCGGCATCGCAGCCAATTTCTCCAACTTCCAGCGCAGTGACCTGGAGCAGGAGACCCTCGGGCAGCATGATTTCCGTCAGGTCGAGACCCTGACTTACGACCTGGAAAACCAGTCCGTCGGCCTGAACGGCGGCCTCAACTGGCAGATCTCCGACAACCATTTCACGGGGTTCAAGCTGGACTGGAACCAGTACCATGACTACCGCGAGCACACCCTGATGGAAGGCGACATTTTCCTGGACGGCGCATTGCTGGACCACCTGCGGACGGATTCCGACGGCTCGTTCGGCGGCAGGAAACCCTCGAGCCTGGCCGCCAACGCCTACTACAACGGCACGGCCGGCAAGCTCGGCATCGACCTGAACCTGGACTATTATACCAGTACCAGCTACATGACCTCCCGCTCCCGCGAGGACAGCGTCATCGAGGACGCCGACGTGAGCAGCGATTCCGCTTCGCAGAACAAGCTTTACGCCGCCAAGCTGGTGTTCTCCTATCCCGTGTGGAAGGGCATGCTGCAGGTGGGCACGGAGGAGACTTTCTCCCGCATCAGCGACAGCTACACCGTGCAGGGAGCCACCCTCCCGTCCTCCAACTCCCGCGTGCGGGAAGACAACATCGCCGGTTTTGTCAACTACGGCTTCGTCCTGGGCCGCCTCGGCCAGCTGAGCGCCGGCCTGCGCTATGAGCACGTGAACTATGCCTACGACGACCTGCTGGGCACAGGCAGCTTCGCGCGGAAATACGACAACCTCTTCCCGTCCGTGTCCTTCGCCGGCGTCATCGGCTCCGTGCAGACGATGCTGAGCTACAGTGCCAAGACGTCCCGCCCCGTCTTTTCCCAGCTCTCCAACGCCATCCGCTACAACAACCGCTACACGCTCCAGAGCGGCAACGCCGCCCTGCAGCCGCAGATCATCAACACCTTCACCGCCACGGCGCTCTGGAAATTCCTGGTTTTCAACGCGAGCTACATCCACCTGGACAACTACTTCACCACCTGGGCGCGGCCCTACAACGACGAGGGCGTGATCATGCTCAAGCCGGAGAACCTGGACCAGTCCGCCGACGGACTGACTGTCTCCGTGACCGCCACGCCGACCATCGGTCCCTGGAACCTGAGCTACACCGTGGGCGTGCAGCAGCAGTGGATGAAGGTCGGGGAGCTCGACTTCAGCAACAAGCCTTTGTGGATTGCGCAGCTCAACAATACCTTCACCTTCGACAAGGGCTGGCAGATCGAGCTCGGTGGCGAGTACCACAGCCCCGGCTATTCCTACGTGGCCCAGGTCACCAACCACTATCTGAACCTGTCGGCGGCGGTCCAGAAGACGCTCCTGAAAGACGGTTCACTGGTGCTCCGCATCGAAGGCAACGACCTCGCCAACCTGGGCCACCACAATGTGTTCAGCAACCTGGGCAACTACCGGCTCACCCAGAGCATCCTGATGGACACCCAGCGCCTCGTCTTCTCCGTGCGCTACCGCTTCAACACCGCCCAGAGCAAGTACAAGGGCACCGGCGCCGGCACGGACGCCAGGGACCGGATGAAATAGGGGCCGTTATTTGACTTAGTAGAGAAGCATTTCCTGCTTCCAGTCCATGTTCCAGTAGATGGAGGAGATGATCTCCTGGAGATTGGTCCCGGTCATGACGCAGGCCATGCGGATGACATCGTCGTCGGCCTGGATGTGGTCCATGATGAACTGGAGGTCCAGCTGATCCAGCGCCTGCGTGAAGAATTGCTGCCCCAGGGCCACGGCGTCGCTGTAGGTGCGCTGGCCAAACTCGGCCGTCATGCCCGGCTGGGCGGCGAAATCCTCCATGAAGGCTTGCATTTCCGCCCGTAGGGCGTCGTCTTCGATGATGAATTCGTAGCCGATGGCCACGGAGTAGTTGTCGACGATATCAAGATTGCAGGAAGTCAGGCCGAAAAGAAGGGCGGCGGCAGCCGCCAGCATGATCATAATCTTACGCATGGTTGAATTATTTTGGCAAATATACAAAAAAATCCTATCTTTGCAGACGTGAATGAGATGGAAGGCCCCGGGACGAGGTCTTCCTTTTTATTGGAATATGGACAAAGCAGCATTCGAACAAGTGGTGGAGAAGGCCGTCGCAGAGCGCGGCTGCTCCCTCGTGGACATCATGTTCAACGACGACGACAACGTTTTTGAGGTCACGATCGACAAGTCCGGCGCCGACGTCGAGCTCGCCGACTGCGAGTACGTCCACAGGGCCGTGCTCGCCGCCTTCGACCGCAACATCGAAGATTACGCCCTGACCGTCGGTTCCGTGGGGATCGACGCCGCCGAGGCGGATGAAATGCTCAGGAATATAAACGAATAAATACATACATGGAAAAGAAAGAAAAAGTCATTACGCTCATTGATGCGTTCAAAGATTTCAAGGAGGAGAAGAACATCGACCGTCCTGTGATGATGCAGGTCCTCAAGGACGTCTTCCTGACGCAGATCGCCAAGACCTACGGTTCGTCCGACAACTTCGACGTGATCGTCAACGTGGACAAGGGTACCTGCGAGATCTACCAGAACTTCGACGTGGTCGAGGAGGTGGAGAACCCGAACGCCGAGATCACCCTCGACGGGATCCGCGAGGACGGCGGCGACGCCGACGACTACGAGATCGGCGACCAGTACGCCAAGATCCTCCCGCTGGCCGCCTTCGGCCGCCGCGGCATCCTGAACATCCGCCAGAACCTGCAGGGACGCATCATGGACATCGAGAAGGCGAACGTCTTCAAGAAGTACTCCGACAAGGTGGGCGAACTTTTCTACGGCGAAGTCTATCAGACCTGGTCCAAGGAGGTGCTGATCCTCGACGAGGACGGCAACGAGCTCCATATCCCGAAGAATGAGCAGATCCCCGGCGAGCGCTTCAAGAAGAGCGACTCCGTCCGTGCCGTCATCAAGAGCGTGGAGATGAAGAACAACACC
>JAEEGL014361874.1_pt1 | contig 10212 bp, 6 predicted proteins | sample 9134231 | NCBI WGS metagenome assembly JAEEGL01 (sample SAMN16246548, study PRJNA631951) | gut metagenome | biome: gut microbiome; feature: rumen; material: fiber-attached | host: Bos | place: Iran: Karaj | collected 2018-10 | reverse complement strand
TATTTATCGATGTTAAAGATTATAAAGATATAAATGAATTATTTTATATTACTGATATATTAATTACTGATTATTCTTCTGCAATATATGAATATTCATTATTTGAAAAGCCGATTATTTTCTTTGATTATGATAAAGATGAATATCAAGTAATTAGAGGGGTACATAATAATTTAGATGATTCTCCAGGAGATGTATGTAAATCTTTTGAAGAAGTTTTAGATTTATTAAAAAACAAAAAATTTAATATTGATAAAGTAAAAGAATATAAGAATAAAAATATTTTAATTCAGGATGAATTAGCATGCGATAAATTGATTAAAATGATTTTTGATAAGTAAGGAGGAATTGTTATGACAAAATTTTCAATTGTAGTAGAGATAAAGAGTGATAATTATCCAAGATTATTAAAGAGTATTATTAATCAAAATTATGATTTAAATAAAATAGAACTAATTATATTAGATTACTTGAATATTGAAAAAGAAATAAATAAATATAAAAACAATTTTACTATTAATTATTTATCTGTAAAGGATATACCTTTAGGAAAAGTATTTAATAAGGGATTAGATTTAGCTGAAGGAAATATTATTACATTTATAGATAGTGATAATTATTATAATAATAAAAATGTATTTAAGAAGGTATCTAATATAAATAATCCTTTAATATCTATTAGTTCATATTATTATGATATGGAATCAAAAACACAAACTAGTTATTTAATGAATTCTTATAAAAAAAACTATGTTGATTTAGATATGTATCCAAATTCTATAAGTTTAGATTTTAATAGTTATTTTATTAATACAGATTTAATTAAAGAATATAGATTTGATGAAAATAATTATGATGATACAAAAAGATTTATGCTTATGAATTTATTATTAGATGAGAATTGTTTTTATTATTTAAAAATAAATAATGGTTTAATTACTACTAATCCTTTTGAAACTAATACATCTAAATGTTCTATTCAATATAATAAATGGTGGTATACTGAATCAATCAACAATTATATTTCATATGCTGAAAAGTTGGATGAAATTCCAAATTATATTAAAGAAATATTATTGTATGCGATTTATGAAAAAACTAATTGTAATACAAAAGACCGTAATAAAAAAGTATTACAAGACAAAGATATTAATGAATTCTTTAATAGTGTTTCATCTTTATGTGAATATATTGATGATAAAATGTTAATTGAATTAAACGAGAAAAGATTATTTAAAATACCTAGATGGCTAAGATTTTATATTTTTAATAATAAAGTAGATTCCATTAATAAGAAGTATGTTAAAAATAATAAAATTATGATCGATTATAAGTATAAAGGAAAAGATTATACGTCTCAAATTAAAGATAATAATAATGAAATAATATATGTTCAAGCGATTAATTATAAAAATAATAAATTATATTTTGATTGTAATACTTCTTTAAAAGATATTATTGATTTAAAGCAGATAAAATTAAAGATTGTTTATAATAATAAAAAAATTGATTATAAAAGAAGTTATTTTTATCCATTATTAAAAGTATTTGGAAAAACTGTATCAGAAGAATATTGTTTTAATTTTAATATAGATATTAAAGATAATTATGGGGATTTGAAAATATATGCGATTATTGGTGATAAAGAAGTACCATTAGTTTTTGAATATCCCAATATTCATTCTAGATTATCTGATTCTAAATGGTCATATTGGCATTATAAAAATTTTGTTTTATATAATAAACAAAGTTATATAAGAATATCTAAGCCAAATTTATTAAAATTATTTAAAAGTGAATTGTTATTTGATTTATCAAAATTAAAAAATGATCCCAGAAGAAAATTATTAATATTAAGATTATTGTATTTTATAACAAAACCATTCTTAAGAAATAGAAATATATGGGTTACATTTGATAAGACTTATAAAGCTGGAGACAATGGAGAATATATGTACCAATATTTATTAAATAATAATGATGTTGAAATATATTATGTCATTAGAAAAGAAGCTCCTGATTATAAAAGACTTATTAAACAAAATAAAAAGAGAATATTAACATATAGAAGTCTTAAAATGAGAATTATGTGTTTACATGCGAAAATAATATTAGATACTCATGCGAATGTTAAATCATATTGTGGTATAAATGTAGGTGTTCCTTATTTTAGTGGAATTTTTAATGGAGATGCAATATGTATTCAACATGGATTAACTATTCAAGAAATAGCTCAATATCAAAATAGATTATTTGATAATATTAAGTTATATTGTATTATTTCACCTTTAGAAAAGAAAAATTTAGAAAATAAATATTATGATTATGATGATTCACAAATAGTTTATACTGGTATTGCTAGATATGATGGATTAAAATCAAATGATAAGAGAAATATTTTAATTACTCCTACATGGAGAAGAAATATTGTTAATTCTTCGATTGCAAATATGAAGAAAGGGCATAATGATAATTTTAAAGAGAGTGATTATTATAAGATATATAATAGTTTAATTAATAATATGAAATTAATTGAATGTGCTAAAGAATGTAATTACAGGTTAACTTATTTATTACATCCAGCAATTAGTGCTCAAATAGATGATTTTGATAAAAATGATTTTGTAGATATTATTCCAGCAACAGGAGATATGAGTTATGAAAAGATACTTACTGAATCTTCATTAATGGTTACAGGTTATTCAGGAGTTCAATTTGATTTTGCATATCAAAGAAAACCTATAGTATATTATCATCCTAGTCAATTACCACCTCATTATGAAACAGGAGTATTTGATTATGATGAAGCTGGTTTTGGGCCGGTTTGTAAGGAAGAAAATGAAATAATTGATAAATTATGTAATTATATGAAAAATAATTGTAAGATTGAAAAGAAGTATGTTGAAAGAGCTAATAAATTTTTCTACTTTAGTGATTTTAATAATCGTGAAAGAATATATAAAGCTTGCAAAGAATATCAAGATCAGTCTAAATAATTGTTTAAATGAAAGAAGTTATTATATGAAAAAAATATTATTATAAAAAGATGATTTCTTTTGTAGTATATATTTAGTGTTAAACCATTAAGAATTGTTAGAAATAATAATTCTTTTTCTATTGTTATGATATAATATGAATAGAGGAATTGTTATGAGTATTTTAATTAGATTATTTAAAATTATTATGAATATTATATATTTCTTTATTAAATTATTTCCTACTAAGAATAAAATTACAATGATCAGTAGAGAAAGTAATAAAGAAATTATAGATTTTAAATTATTAAGAGAAGAAATTGAAAAAAGAAATGACTTTAAAGTAGTTGTTTTGTGTAAGAAATTAGAAGGTAATATATTCAATAAGATTGGTTATTTCTTTCATATGTTTAGACAAATGTATCATATTGCGACTAGTAAAGTTGTTATTTTAGATACTTATTGTATTTGTGTTTCAATTTTAAAACATAAGAAGAGCTTAAAAGTAATTCAAATATGGCATTCAATGGGTACTATGAAAAAATTTGGATATAGTGCGATGGGATTAGAAGAAGGAAGAAGTGAAAAAATATCTAAATTGATGAATATGCATAAAAATTATGATTATATATTTGCTTCAAGTGATGCCTATAAAGATCATTTATCTCTTGGGTTTAATTATGATGAGAAATATATATATACTTTTCCATTACCTAGATATGATTTATTAATTAGTAAAGAATATGATCACGATTGTAAGAAAAAGATATATGCTAAATATAAGCAGTTAAAAAAGAAGAAAAATATATTATATTGTCCGACATTTAGAAAAAATAATAATAGTTTAGAAAAAGCTTTAAAGAAATTAATTGGAGTAATAGATTATTCAAAATATAATTTAATAATTAAATTACATCCATTAGATGAGACTGAAATAGATAATATTAATGATAGTATTATTGTAGATAAAGAATTTTCTACTTTAGATATGTTATCTGTAAGCGATTATGTAATAAGTGATTATTCTTGTGTTGTTTATGAAGCAGCTGTTAAGAATATTCCAATACATTTTTATAATTATGATTATAATGATTATGGTACTAAACGTGGACTAGCTATTGATTATTATAAAGAGTTACCGGGAGTAATTTCTTCTAACCCTGAAGAGATTATTAATGGTATTGAGTATACTGAAAAGGATAGGAAAAATTTAATTAAATTTAGTGATAAATATGTTAGGCCTACTAAGAATGCGACTAGTGATATAGTTGATTTTATATATAAAATAATATAAAATATATAGACAAAGAAAGGAAAAAAAGATGGAAAAGAATATTGCAATTATATTTGCGGGAGGTACTGGTCAAAGATTTGGGGCAGAAATACCTAAGCAATTTATTAAAATATATGGTAAAGAAATAATTGTTCAAACTTTGGAAAAATTTCAAAATCATCCTGAAATAGATGAAATATATATAGGTTGTATAGATGAATGGATTCCTTATTTAGAACATTTATTAAATAAATATAATATTACTAAAGTACCTAAAGATGGTATTGTTGGTGGAGGTAATACTGGTCAAGATACTATATATAAAATATTATCTAAAGCTAGGGAATATAATACAGATGATGCAATTGTATTAATTAATGATGGAGTTAGACCAAATATTACTGATAGAGAAATACATGAAAATATACAAAGTGTTAAAGAGAATGGTAGTGCAATTACTTGTATTCCTTTCCAAGAAACACCAGTATTAAGTTTTGATGGTAAACATGTAGAAGCTACACTTGATAGAAAACAATTATATAGAGGTGTAGCACCACAAAGTTTTAGATTAGGACATATATTAGATGCACATCATTTAATTAGAGAAAATGATCCGTTTTATGAAAAAGATTATAATGGATCTAGAATAGTTGATTCTGCTTCTCTTATGACTGCAGCATTTGGTGAAAAATGTGCAATAGTAGAAGGAAATCCTAATAATATTAAAGTTACTAATATGGATGATTTCTTTTCTCAATTAGGATTGATGCAAAAAGATGATATTGCAAATTACTTTATGGCTCAAAATAGTCAAATGAGTATGAATGAACCACTTCAATATGGACAAAGTTTAAGTGAAGATAATGAATCTCAAAAGGGAAGAAGAAAGTAAAGGAGTAAACAATGGTATATAATAAAATAGTTGATGAAGATGTTTTACAAATAATCAAAGAGAATAAAAAGTTACAAGAATTAGATAATTGTACTGTGATGATTACTGGTGCAACAGGTATGTTAGGTAGTTATTTCTTATATACTTTAGTTAAGTTAAATGAGGAATTGGGTAAGAATATTACTATTGTTCCTGTTATGAGAAATATTAATAAATTAGATCCGGAATTATTGAAAAAAGATTTCATTAGACCTGTTATTGGAGATGTTACAGAGCCTATTAATTATAGTGGTACTGTTGATTATATAATTCATGCTGCTTCTCCTGCTTCTCCTAAGATTATGAAAGATCATCCGGTAGAGACTAATTTTGCGAATACATTGGGTACTGCTAATACATTAAAATTAGCAAAAGATAAGAATGTTAAAGGATACTTATATATATCATCTAGAGAAATATATGGACAACCTAATCCTGGACAAAAATATTTTACGGAGGATGGACCTTTAGGACAAGTTAATCCATTAGTGCCTAGAAATGGATATGCAGAAGGTAAGAAAGCTGCTGAAAATATGTGCTCTGGATTTAGAGAAGAGTATGGAGTACCTACTTTTATTGGTAGACTTGCTCATACATATGGACCTGGTATGTCTATTGATGATGGTAGAGTACAAGCTGATTTCTTAAAAGATGTTGTTAATAATAGAGATATTGTTATGAAAAGTGAAGGGTTATCTGTTAGAACATATACTTATGTAGCTGATGCTGTTAGTGCTTTATACAAAATATTATTAGAAGGACAAGATATGGTATATAATGTAGCAGATGAAAGAAATGAAACAAGTATTAAAGAATTAGCAGAAACTCTAACTTCTATATATCCAGAAAAAGGATTAAAAGTAGTAATAGATATTCCAGAAGAGTCTAAAAGTAATAAGAAAGGTGAAGCTAGTTTTACTGAAGGAATATTAAGTACAGAAAAAATTAGAAATGAATTAGGATGGAATGCTAGATATAGTATTAAAGATGGTTTTACTAGAACATTAGAATACTTGAATCTTGAATTAGAAAAAAAACATAAGATGAGTAAATAAAACTAGATGATAAATCTAGTTTTTATTTTATAAATGTGATAATATAGTAGTAAGATTGGAGTGGTAATATGTACGAACAATATCTTATTATTGGTTCTGCTATTGCAATAGCATTAGTAATTACTATTATTATTCTTCATTTTGTAAAAAAAGCAGAGAATAAATATTACAAAAACAAAATTAAAGATTTAGAAATTCAAAGAAATATGATTGCATCTACTCCAGTACTTGTAGAATTATCTAAAGTGGAGTCTATTACTAAGAATAATGATTTAATGGAAGAAAAATGTAATAAATGGCAAGATAGATTTATTCATATTAAAGAAAAAAGACTTAGTAATGTAGATGATATGTTAATAGAATTAGATACATTCTTAGAAGATAAAGATTATAAGAATTGTGGAGCTAGAATAGCTAAAGTAGAATTAGAAATATATAAAATAAGAGAAGCTGCGAATAAATTATTAGGTGAAGTAAGAGAAGTATCTACTAGTGAGAATAAATTTAGAGAAAATGTTACTAAATTAAAATCTCGTTATAGAGCAGTTAATCAAGCTTTTAAATATCATTTAGATAGTTATGGAGATTTAGCTGAAGCAGTTGAATTACAATTAGAAAATATAGAAAATAGATTTGTAGATTTTGAAATGGTAATGGAAAGAACTGATTATGGTGAAGCTGTTAAGATAGTTTCTGTTTTAACAACTATGATTGATCATATAGAAATAGTGGTTAGAGAATTACCTGATATTATGAGATTAGCTAATAAATCTTTACCAGATACTATGAACGAAATAGAAGAGAATTACAATGAATTGATAGAAGAAAAATATTCATTAGATTATTTAAATATAGAGTATAATCTTAAAGAATCTAAAAAGAATATTGATATTATAATGAGTAATGTTAAAAAACTTAATTTAGAGAATGCGAAGGCTGATTTAGAAGGGATTTTATCTTTCTTCCAATCGTTATTTGTAGATTTCGAAAAAGAAAGATTATCTAAAAAAGTATATTTAGATGAATTAGCTCCATTTGAGGAAAAATTAAATAAAGTTAATACTCAAGTTACTAGTGTTTTTGAAAGCTTAGATAAGTTAAAAGGTACTTATAATTTAAGAGAACAAGATATTAATGATATTGAAGATGCAAATAAATTATTAGTAGTAATAAATGATGATTATCGTAAAATGACTTTAAAAGATAGTAATAGAGTTGCTCCTTATACATTATTATATGAAGAGTTAGAGAGTTTAACTAATAGATTAGATGAAATGGATGATAATTTTAATATTACTTTGAAATCTCTTGGTAATATGTATGATGATGAAGAAAGAGCTAAAGAACAATTGGTCGAGATAGAAGAATTTTTAGAAAAATCAAAGAAAAATATATATAGTTATAAATTACCTGTGATTACAGAAGAATATTTTATTCAATTGGAAGAGAGTAATGACTCTATTAAAGAAGTAAGAAAAGAATTAGATAAGAAGCCAATAGAGATTAGAACTTTAAATACTAGAGTAGATACTGCGAGAGACTTAGTATTGAAGTTATATAATACTACTAATGAAATGATTAAAATGGCTAAGATGGCAGAAGCTAGTATAGTTTATGGTAATAGATATAGATCTTTCTATAAGGAAGTAGATAGGGGATTAAAAACAGCAGAAGATAAATTCTTTAGTGGTAATTATAAATTAGCTTTTGATACTACCATTAAGTCATTACAATTAGTAGATAAAAATATTAAAGATAAATTAAAAGATATTTATAGTGAATAAAACATCATTTGATAATGATGTTTTTTTGTGAGTATAAAGTTGGATAAAAATAGTTAGTCCCAACTATTATATTGTAAAAATGATTAGATAATGGTAAAATAAGCCCGGGTGTTAATTATGAACAAACTTATAATGATTAAATATGGTGAATTAAGTACTAAGAAGGGAAATATTTCTTTTTTTATTAAAACACTATATAAAAATGTTAAGAATAAATTAAAAGATTTAGATGTTAATATATATAAAGATAAAGCTAGAATGTATATTGAATTTAATGAGAATGATTTAGATGAAATTAAGAATAGAATTGATCATATATTTGGAATACATGAATATGATATTGTTTTTAGTTGTAACAGTGATTTAGAAGATATAAAAACTACTGTGTTAGAGTTATGTAAAAATATAAAGTTTAAGACTTTTAAGAGTATTGTTAAAAGAAGTGATAAGACATTCCCAAAGAATTCACAAGAGATGAATAGAGTAGTAGGTTCCGTTATACTTAAAAATATTGATGGAGTTAGTGTTGATGTACATAATCCTGATTTATATATAAATGTTGAGATTAGAGAAGATAAAACATTAATATATTTTAATAAATATGCTGGGTTAGGAGGATATCCTGTTGGTACTCAGGACAAAGGGCTACTTATGCTAAGTGGGGGAATTGATTCGCCTGTTGCGGGATATCTTGCTATGAAACGTGGTATTGCCATGGATTGTGTGTATTTTGAAGCTATTCCTCATACTAGTATTAATGCTAGAGAGAAAGTTATTTCTTTAAGTAAAAAGTTATTAAATTATACTGATAAAATTAATTTATATGTAGTTAATTTTACTAAGATACAAGAAGCTATATATAAGAATTGTAAGGGTGATTATACTATTACTATTATGAGAAGAATGATGTATAGAATAATGGAAGAGTTATGTAAGAAATATAATGCTAGATGTATTATAAATGGTGAAAGTATTGGGCAAGTTGCTTCTCAAACATTAACTAGTATGATGTGTATAAATAATGTTACTAATTATCCTGTTATTAGGCCAGTAGCTTGTTTAGATAAGTTAGAAATAATTGATATAAGTAAAAAGATTGATACTTATGATATTAGTATTTTACCTTATGAAGATTGTTGTACAGTGTTTGTACCTAAGCATCCTGTTATAAATCCTTCTATTGATACTTGTATAGAAGAAGAAAATAAATTTGATTATAAAAGTATGATAGAAGAGGTTATTAATAATATAAATTTAATTCAAATTAAAGAAGAAGATAGTTTAAATGATTTATTATAAATTGAATTTATTTATTCTTTTTGATAATATAAGAAATGGAGGGAAATATGAAATATTTATGTGTAAATGCAGGTAGTTCATCTTTAAAATATCAATTGTTTGATATGCCTAGTGAAAAAGTTATAATTAGTGGTTATATTGAAAAGATAGGTTTAGAAGATTCTTTTTGGACTACTAAAATTAATGGAGAAAAGATTAAAGGAGCTAGATTTTTAAAAGATCATGAAGCTGCGGTTGAAGTGTTAAAAGAAGAATTAATTAATAATAAAGCAGTTAAATCTTTAGATGAAATTGAAGGTGTAGGACATAGAGTTTTACACGGTGGAGAAAAGTATAAAGATTCTGTTATTATTACTGATGAAGTTATTAAAGATATTAAAGATTTAACTAAATTAGGACCATTACATCATCCTGGTAATTTAGCAGGTATTGAAGCTATGAGAGAAGCTTTACCTAATGTAGGAATGGTTGCGGTGTTTGATACAGCTTTTCATCAAACTATGCCTAAGGAAAATTATATGTATCCTGTTCCATATGAATGGTATGAAAAATATGGAGTAAGAAAATATGGGTTCCATGGTACTAGTCATAAGTATATAAATGAAAAGATGCAAGAAGTATTAAAGAAGAAAAAAGCTAATTTGATTATTTGTCATATTGGTAGTGGAGCTAGTATTTCTTGTGTTAAAGAAGGTAAATGTTTTGACACTACTATGGGTATTACTCCGTTAGATGGATTAATGATGGGTACTAGAAGTGGTGCGATTGATCCTTCTATATTAGAATATGTTTGTAAAGAAAGTGGAAAAAATATTTCTGAAATCACAAATGAATTAAATAAGAAAAGTGGATTATTAGGTATTAGTGGTCACTCTGATTCTAGAGATGTAGAAAG
>JAEEGL013500077.1_pt1 | contig 10212 bp, 9 predicted proteins | sample 9134231 | NCBI WGS metagenome assembly JAEEGL01 (sample SAMN16246548, study PRJNA631951) | gut metagenome | biome: gut microbiome; feature: rumen; material: fiber-attached | host: Bos | place: Iran: Karaj | collected 2018-10 | reverse complement strand
TTTTTCCTTTATTAATTACAACTGCTACATTAAATAGTTGGTTATCACACTTTAATGGTATTCCTATTATACTAATTATTTTAGAATCCTTTGTTTCTTCTATTATTTTTTTTAATCCTTTAAGTGCATCATTTAGAAGCACATCTTGAAAAAATAAATCTGCACATGTATATCCAGTAATGGATAATTCTGGTGTAACAACAATATTTACACCTTCTTTTTCCATTATTCTTATGTTTTCAATAATTGTTTTAGCGTTAAAAATTGTATTACCAACTTTTAATTCAGGTATTAATGCACCAACTCTTACATAACCAAATTCTTTATTCATAATAATCATCTCCTATAATTATTATATCATAAGTACTTAAGTAATTATATTTTCTTATTTTTTTGAAAATAATTATATTTCAAAGAAAAAGAGCTTTTCAGCTCTTTTATTTTTTATTCTTTAGTACGTTTTTTCGTCCTATTTCTCCTCAGCTATAGCGGCTTGACTTGCTACAAAACTGGAACGCAAATGAAAAAATATACTATTTTATTTCAGCAAATTGTCATCTTCAAATTTCTTGTCAGTGCATTCTAGTAAACTGTCATATTCGTCTGTCTCAAGAAACACTCTATTCAAAGAATTAATATGATCATTAATTAATACTACAGAAAGGCAACTAACTAAAAGTGTAGTGACAATAAAAGCAATCGCAAACGTTCTCTCTTCGTCATAACTATCGTCAGCAAACATTGCTCCAATAAAAAGAGCACAAAACATAATTCCAAAATGAATTAGTGAAGTTATTGCAATGTTTTTAATAGGATAACCCTGTTCAAAATTAAAGTCTCTATTTCCAATTAAAAAAGCAACTAATATATTTGATATAAAGTAAACAGCAATACCTATTCCAAGAACCCAACCATTGTCAAAATAAGATGCAATACCCGCAAGAATAATCATTACAACAATTGGTACAACTGCATCGATTATTGCTTGCCAAATTGGAGCCATCATTTTGTAAAAATCTCCTTCCTATGTTAATAAGAAAAAACTAGAAAGTATTCTTTTTGTATGGCGATTATATCATCTGTTAACATAAATTATAAGCGATTTTGTTACATAATATTGAATTTTATGTTAATCTATGGTATTATTTTAGCTGTATAAAAGAGTTTATCGGCCTTAACAATTATATAAGGAGGATACAGCAGTGGCAGTTATTATAGATGAAACTGAGTTTACTGAAGCTGAAATTCAACTTGCAAATGCTCTTGTCGACCAAATTGATATATTTAATCGTAATTTGGTTCTTTCTTATGGAGCTGAATCTCAAAAGAAATTATCTGAAGCATCAGATAAGATTCTTAAACAGATTAAGACAAAAGACTTTACTTCAATTAATACTTATTTTAATTCATTAACAACTAGTTTTAATTCGCTTAAAACAGATAGTCCTTCACTAAGTAGTCCTATCGGATTCATCCGGAAAAATGCAACTAATTCATTGATAGTTGAATACAACAATATCAGAAGCAATATCGAAGGAATTATTGCAAGACTTCGTGAACATCAGCTAACCATAATGCAAGACATGGACAATTTGGAAAAGCTCCTCAAAGCCAACAAAAGATACTACAAAGAAATTTCTTTGTATATATTGGCTGGTCAAAAGAGAATAAAGCACTTCGAAGAAGATGTATTACCAGACTTAAAGTCTACTGCTCCTTTTAGCACCAAAAATGCTGAAGAGTATTCTAGAACTTATGATGCCTTGGATACATTTAAGAAAAGGATTCTTAATCTTTTGACTTCTCGTAACGTTGCTTTGCAAAGTATTGCACAAATTGAAATGCAGCTTAAAACAGATTCTGCTGTACTAGAAAGAATTAGTACTATTGTCAACATTACTATTCCTCTTTTGAAAAATCAGATTTCAATTCAGGATATTGTAAATGCAAAAAATATTATTTCTGGATTTAAAAAGACTCCGTGAGTTTTTCTCACGGAGTCCTTTTTTTAGGTTTGCGCATCAAACAATGATTTCAGAATATATCCTACATCATCTGTAGATGCATTAATGAATACACCATTATTAATATTAGCGATTGATTTCAGTTCATTAAGATTTGCTTCATAGCCAATAGTATAAATAGGAATGTCAAAAGCTTCGATCAAGCACTTAACAGTGCTAAGGCCGTATCCACTCTCAGTATATCCATCACTTAAGAGGAATATCATAGGAATGGTATCCGGATTAGTCCGATAGTAAGAATCAAGAAGTTTAAGTGCCATCAGCAAAGCATTGTTGGTCGCTGTTCCTCCACCACTGCCGAGAGACCTAATAGATCCAGCAAAATATTCTTGCTGTTCTTTATTAAACTCTCCCAAGGCAAGGTTAAGTTTTACTTCTCCATTGTATGAGATAAGACCCACTAAATTATCTTCTGCAATAAATTGCATAGCATCAAGTGCAGAGGCTTTAAGTGCATCTATTTTCTTTCCGGCCATACTACCAGAAACATCACATACAAAATAGACAGCTACCTTTTTGCCAGATCTCTTTTCTGTCTTGAAATAATCAAGTACTTCTCCGATAAGACCTTCGTAAGCACCAGCATTTACCTTGGATACATATTCTTCGTTTTGATTGAATCCAACAGCTGAAATGCTATCCACAGTTTTTGAATTTTTAAAGTAATCCGCAAACTCGATAAGGACAGCTTTTTCTGCTTCACTTACGTCGCCAACAGCATACAAAGGATAATCATGTCTTACACCAAAAGGAACAAATACATAGCCTTTCAAAGACTCATCGTTTTTATATGCTTCATATTCCATAACAAATCCATCTGTTTGTCCCCTATTAGCAGCTTCTTTAAGCTGAGCAGTAGAGTATGCAACAGACACTTTGCTTTGGAATGAACTAAAGTCTGTAGTTGCTTCCATACTAAATGGATTTGTGCTATCAAAATATGAAAGCATAGAAATAACGAAGTTTAATCCTGACGGATTATTTGTCGGATTAGGATATCCAATTCTAATCTCGTCATTCATAATAGCTTTGAAAAGAGTTTCAAATTTGTTTTCACTTTCTTCAAGCTTAATCTTTTTACTGGAATCATTTTTAATCACAGCGCCGATCGTGTTACCCATCAAGCGATTTGCGATTTGACTTACCTTGATTCCATTTTCTTTAAGCATTAAACCATAGAGTTCATTAGAAGCAATATATCCTTTGGGAAGATACGAACCGGATTTAATAAAGTCATTTGCGAGTGTAGACTCCAGTACTCTGATTGTAACAGAAGATACTCCTTCATGTTCTTCATTATACATACGAGCTACAGTCTCAACAACATTATTAACAGAACTATTATTATCTTCAAGCGGAAGGAAGATTTCCACATTGTTAGGAGCCTTACCAACCACAATCGGATCATAGCTGTCAATGTCCGGCAGTTCATACATAATAGCAGTGCTATTACTAGTCTGAGCTACCCTTTCTGGAACTTCGCCCTTAACAGGTTTAACCTCAGAAATTCCTATCTTCAAGTCATCAATATATGAGATGACATTATCATAGTTCACTTCTTCAGGCTTAAAGCCTACAGCTGTATCACATCCAGAAAGAATCAATGTTGCTGCAACCAGCATTGCAAAAATAATCAAGAGCCGCTTCTTCATATTCATACCTCCATTTTGTTTTTTGAAGAAAGTAGCGGATGACAATTCATCCTTTGGTCATCCGCTACATGAAAATTATCAGTAACCAATTGTTTTGAAGAAAACTTCAGTACGACGGTTATTGGCTTTTCCCTCTTCAGTCAGATTTGAATCAATAGGATTGGTATCTCCATTACCTATGATAATAAATCTGCGAGAGTCAATTCCAAGAGCTTGCAGATATTTTGCAACGCTTCTTGCTCTCTTATAAGAGAAGTCTTTACCATCATCACCATCGACTTTTGCGGTGTTACCTTCAATCTGGATATATACACCATTCAGCACTTTTGCTGTCTCAGCAAATTCAACAAGCTGAGGAAAAGATTCACTAGAAATCTTGTAAGAGTCTGTCTCAAACTTAATATCTAGCCTTACAGAAAGAAGTGCAGAGTTGTTGTTAATCTGTTGAGCAGCTTGACGACCTTCACTAGAAAATGCAAATGAAGTTACATCGTCTTCTGGATACTTATCTTTTAACTTCAATACATAGTCAGAAGTAAAAGCAGTTTCCGCTTTTTCAGGCTTAGCTTTTTCTCCAACAGAAATCCAGATATTAGCCATATCCTTGTAAATTGTCACAGCAGTGTTATTAAGAAGATTCATATTATCAGCCCAGGTAGCAACCGATGCATTGTTGCACATCTCTTTGATTTCATCAGATTCCATAAGCTCAAACATAGGCATTACCTTAATGGAATCAAATTCACGAAGATACATGCTGTTAGCTTCGAGTGCACCATCAATAAGTTTTACAATAAACTCTTCATTTTGTTCAACAAATTCTTTTCTGAAAACAAGTCCATCTAAGATAAGATTTGTTCCCATAGAAGTGTCGAACAAGATTCTAGAATTTGTGGAGCTTGCAGCTTGAGTAAGATACGGTTCCCAGGTCGCAGCAGCATCAACCTTGCCAGCGAAGAAGCTTTCTGCAGTGTCATCAGCAGTTTCGAAATAGACCATATTACTACGAATACTAGCTATTTCTTCAGGGCTTAAACCTGCATTTGTGATAAGCCATTCGACAAGTGTTTGCGCTTCTGAAAATCTCGGTACAGCAATTTTTTTACCCACAAGATCTTTTACAGATTTGATTGAAGCTTTACAAATAATACCATCACCACCATTTGAATAGTTGGTGATATACGGCATTAACATTTCTACACCGGCTTCATCAAATTTGTTCTGCAAGAATGCATAACGGTTAACTGTGTAACCTGCACCTTGAAGCTCTCCAGAGATAAGGCCAGCAGAAGATGTATTGGCATCATTCATAACCACATAGCGAACTCTAATTCCGTTTCGAGCATTGATACTATCTTGAGTAGTTGTAAGACCACCATTAGCATAGATAAGAGGTTTCCAACCAATCCATTCATCAAGAGATATAGTAACCTCTTTCACGTCATTAGGATTATAAGGCTTGGCAGGTTCCTTGTGAAAAACAGAAATCAGTTTGTCTGCTCCCACCATACCTGCAATAATAATCACTAAGACTACTACAAGACTTAAAATCCTCTTATTCCGATTCTTCATTTTAGACACTCCTTTATCGAATGCTCCTCATCAACCCGAAGTCCTATTCACAAAAAGATGAATTTCTTCGGGCTCTTCTTCTTCAACATTTGAACTTGTTCTGATTTCCTGAAGATTTTCAACAACATCTCTAAGACCAGGATCTTCCGGATTGAAGTCATCACCCATTTTGGATACTTCTTCGAGAAGCTGATCATAGTTTGTTGTAAGATCATCAAGACTTGCCATAACTTCTTTTACAGCAGGAACTTCATCTACTGAACTAGGCCTGTTTCTTTTGGACATTGCATTATAAGCAATCAAGGCTTTAATAAGCTTCTTTGCGTTTGCAATAATAAAGCTCGTTGTAGCCTGACTTCTTTCCTGCAAAAATCTCTTAGACCTATCATCGTTCATAGAAATAAGTTCATTAAGAGCTTCTTCCTTTTGAGCAAAAGAATCAACTTTACGAAGAAACAGATTAATCACATCAACAAAAACAGGATTGTTATCACTCAACTCACGAAGTTTATTTTCGATATTGTTAAGCTCGCTTTCGTTTTTCTCATCCACATTTTTGCTGATATATTCATAGCTCGTTTCCATTTCCTTCTGCTTCATATCAAAATAGAATGTAATTCCATAATGAAGCAAAAATCCAATCAACGGAACAATGATATAAAGAAGTAAGCTGCTTCCAAAAGCAAGTCTTAAGACAATATAAAGCAAGATGCAAAAAGCGATTATGATGTAATTATAAAACCGCTTTAACAGCTTCATATCTTTCTCCCTCCTTGATAAGCTTTGCAGGTCTGATTCGAAACTCAGGTGAAAATTCAATGATTGTTGGATTGAGTCCATCAATAACATGCTGTTCATGAGTAATAATTATTTCAATAGTATTATATCTAGCCTGATGTTCTTTAATAAGATCAACTACCAGCATATCATTAAGTTCATCAAGTGCAGATGTAGGTTCATCGTAGAGCATTACATCGCTCCATTTATTTACAAAAGCACTTGCAAGAGATAAACGCTGATCTTGTCCACCAGAAATTTGTGTAGGCAACTTTTTAGCATGTTCAGCAATTCCAAGCCTTTCAAGTACTTTAATTGCCTCTTCTTTATCTTTACCAGAAGGTTTAATTTTATGCCCTTTATATACCATAAGCACATTGTTGAGACATGAGAGCCACGGAAAACTTTTATAGTGTTGATGCACCATATGAATTTCTGGAATAGGTTTTGTGATAATCGTTTCTGTTTTTTCAACTTTTTGATCTAAACCGAAAAGATTATATTCAACAGAAGTAGTATCTAATTTCTTATCTACATCTTTTTCAAGAATAATAGTACCTTGATATCTACTTTCAAGCCCAGCAATCATACGCATTAAGGTGCTTTTTCCAACCCCTGAAGGACCAGAGAAAGCATATATGCCGGGAGTGAATTCATAGTCTACATTAGCAAAAAGTTCATTTTCGCCAAATGAAAGACTAATACTATCAAGCCGTAACACTTTTCTTTTCATCTTCGATCCTCCACTTGAAAATCTTTCGAGTAATCCATGTGGCGAGCATATTAAAGAGTTTGCTAAAGACAAACAAAGTAATAATTGCAGCAAACACCATTGCAGTTTTTCCTCGTGCACCACCAATATACATTAAATGACCAAGACCATATTGTGTATTATTGGTTTCAGCAATAACCACATAAGTCCAGCCAACTGCATACAGGTTGATAAACGATGCAACCAATGATGGAGTTATATATGGTATCAAACAGTGAATAAGCATCCGAGGATAGCTAAAGCCCATCGTAACTGCTGTTTCTTTAAGCTTTAGAATTTCATCAGTGCTATCTTCACAAATTTGAAGTACTGTAGGCAAGAATGAAAAGATACATGCAATAGTAACAAGTGAAATTTTCATTTCTTCGCCAATACCAAAATATAGCACAATCAGTGACTGAAAACATGTTACAGGTGCAAACTTGAGACTATCTACTACTGGTCTTAAAACTTTACCGACTGGTTTATACCATGCCATTGTCATTCCCAATGGGAGCGAAATAGCAGTAGCAATTAAGATACCAGTTGTAACTCTCAGAAAGCTAGACCATAGATGTTTGAAAAACGCACCCGTTTCAAAAAGATTAACTACAACATCTGCAGTTGCTTTGGGAGACGGAGCAAATAATTCTTTATTTGTAATTACACTCCATAACCACCAAAGGAAAATGACACAAGCAATATAGATTACTCCATAAGCTTTTTGGCCAAACCTTTTCACTTGTTTCACCTCTTTTTGCCATAGCAGTATTTTGATTAAAAAAGGGGCTAGCGCTTTTACGCCAGCCCCTCGTAAAAGAGAATCACGTCTTAATAGCCACGGATGGTTTTAAAATAAAACTCAGTCCTTCTGTTCTCAGCTGCAGCCAGGTTTTCTTCATTGATGGGTTTGAAGTCGCCGTTTCCAACAACAACGATTCTATTCGCATCAATTCCATTAGCCACAAAATAGTCTTTCACAGCCTGAGCACGAGCTTCGGAAAACTCGATAATCTGCTGATCAGTAATGCCATCTGCCCTCTTTGCTGCGTTACCTTCGAGCTGAATGTACACACCATCAAGGATTTTAGCAACCTTGATAAACTCATCAAGCTGTTCTTTGCTGGATTCTTTAATAGTGGTAGAGTTCAGGTCAAATTTGATATCAGCCGTATATGAAAGCAGGCTTTCAGGGCTCTCAATCAAAGTGACTTTCTGCTCATCAGTAAGTGCTTCAGAAGTCTGTGTTTCAGTAGCAGGATACTTGGAAAGCAGGCTCTCAGCAAACTTACTGTCAAATGCGGTTGCAGCCTTTTCAGGATAAGCAGTTTCGCCAACCACAATCCATACCTCGGCCATATCCGAATACATCTGAACAGCAGTTTCCTTAAGCAGTCTTACGTTCTGGCTACATGTTGCAAGGTCAGCACCATTTGCCATGTCGATGATTTCATCATCAGCCATAAGCTCAAACATGGGCATCTGCCGAACATTGTCAAACACAGTCTTATACATACCAGCAGCTTCAAACGAGCCATCCATCAGTTTGATAATAAAGTCTTCATGACTATCAACAAAGTCTTTCCTGAATACGATACCATCAAGAATCAGGTTGGTACTCATAGAAGTGTCAAACAGCACTCTGCTATCGGTGCTCGAAGCAGCCTGTGTAAGATAAGGTTCCCACGTCGCCGCAGCGTCTACACTGCCACTGAAGAAAGCCTTTGCCGTATCGTCAGCAGTTTCGAAGTACACCATATCAGCACGGATCTGAGCCTTTTCATCAGCCGTCATGTCGGAATTGTTCAGCAGCCACTCTACAAGAGTCTGTGCTTCACTAAACTTCGGCACGGCAACCTTTTTACCTACCAGGTCTTTGACAGTCAGAATGTCAGATTTAGCAATAATACCATCGCCACCGTTACTAAAGTTAGTAATGTAGGGCATTACAACTTTGAGTCCGGCTCCATCGAACTTTGCCTGCAGGAAAGCATACCGGTTAACGGTATAACCTGCACCCTGAAGTTCTCCAGAAATCAAAGCAGCACTTGAAGTAGTAGCATCATTCATCACGACATACTCTACGTTGATGCCGTTTTTAGCATTGATGGAATCCGGAGCGGTCTTGAGGCCACCATTGGCGTCCAGCAGAGACTGCCAGCCGATCCACTCGTCGATGGAGATCTTCACCGTCTCTTCGGCATACGCAGCAGTAGTGGCACCGCAGAGCATCACGAAGAGCATTACCAGGGTCATGAGAATCGTAGAAAACTTCTTCATTGTTTTTTCCTCCTAAAAACTTTGTCGTTTGGTTAACATTGTTGTTGGTAACAGATTTTAGTGTAGGATTACATAACACTTTCAAATGAATGGTTTACATACTTTAGCTTTTCTTTTCCTTCCTCCTCCTAATTAGAAATCGGCTCGTTAAGTATTGATTACGATGCCATTCTATCATCGGGTATATGGGAGGTCAATATAGCTAAAGGGCTCAAAGCCGGGAATGCCAACGGGTTGAGCGATTTCCAGTTCTTATAATAAGGTCTTATAACTGCCATAAGTAAAACTAATGTAATTAAACGACTTGAATAAATATCATTTATAATATGAAGAAAATAATCACCAATAATTCCATGTTTTTTTGAATACCATAAATTATCTCCTTTCATTTATTGAAAAAGGAATCCAAAGAAATGTAATTTGCTGGTCAAATATAACACGGTTTTATGTAAATTGCAATAGTTTTTTTGCTATTTTAGCCATTATTCTAAAAAAGAAACACAGGAAATTTCCTGTGTTTCTCAATTTCTTTATAAGTATAACTTAAATCACTTAAGTCGATATGTTACTACATATAGGATCTCACTTTGTACATCATCACCACAACCAAAAGAAATATTATAAATTTCATATTTATCTTCGTTGAAGTTTTCTAAGAACTTGAGGTATTTATTATCATCATTGGTGCGATACAAATAATATCTTCCTGCTTCTGTAGTCTCCTCAAGATGAATAGTCTCATCTATCCGAACGCAACCAGAAAGCAAAACTAAGCCAAAAATTAAAATGATACCCAAAAGTAAGATGCGTGATTTCCGTTTCAAACAAATCTCCTCCTTATTAATAGTTAAGGTGAATAATTTCTTGTTTTCTTGCGCGAGAATAATATCACGGTTTTAAATCTTGTTCAATATTATTTTGCAAACTTCTCTGTGCTTCTTAAACTAATTACCAATGATTGCTCCCTAGTTGCATCGCCTTTTACTCCAAATGCATTATTTCCAATACCTTTTATTATCTCTAAATTTGACATGTAATAAACCGCTTCTTTTCCAAATTATGATTATAGTTGTTACCCACCTATTAATTTATCACTTATTTATAAAAAAGGAAATACAGAGGTATTCATTAAACATAAAAAAGACAAAGCTATCTA
>JAEEGL013466099.1_pt1 | contig 10212 bp, 8 predicted proteins | sample 9134231 | NCBI WGS metagenome assembly JAEEGL01 (sample SAMN16246548, study PRJNA631951) | gut metagenome | biome: gut microbiome; feature: rumen; material: fiber-attached | host: Bos | place: Iran: Karaj | collected 2018-10 | reverse complement strand
CCTCCTCCTTGCCGACTCCACCTCCCGCTGGGCCCAGGCTCTGCGGGAGATGAGTAACCGTATGGAGGAACTCCCGGGCGCCGACGCCTTCCCCGTGGACCTGTCGGCCATCATCTCCAACTTCTACGCCCGCGCGGGCATGGTGGTCCTGAACAACGGACAGACGGGTGCCGTCACCTTCATCGGCACCGTATCCCCTGCCGGCGGTAACCTCAAGGAGCCCGTGACGGAAAGCACCAAGAAGGCCGCCCGTTGCTTCTACGCCCTGGAGCAGAACCGCGCAGACCAGAAGAGATATCCCGCCGTCAGCCCCCTGGATTCCTACTCCAAGTACCTGGAGTATCCCGAGATTGTGGAATACCTGGACAAGACCGTGGAAGATGGCTGGGTTGCCAAAGTGCTCCAGGCCAAGAACCTCATCCGCAAGGGTAAGGAATCGGCCGAACAAATCAACATCCTGGGTGACGACGGCGTGCCCATGAGCTACCACGTCAATTTCTGGAAGAGCGAACTCGTGGACTACGTCATCCTCCAGCAGGATGCCTTCGACGCCATCGACGCCCTGTGCCCGCTGGAGCGCCAGCGCTTCATGCTGGACCTGGTGCTGGATATCTGCGCTAAGGACTACGACTTCGAAGACTTCGAGAAATGCCGCGAATTCTTCAAGAACCTCATCAACGAACTCCGCCAGATGAACTACTCGGCCTACGAGAGCGAGCAGTTCTGGGCCTACAACGAATCCGTCAAATCCATGATCGCCTAGCCTTATGAACAAAGCATATCAAAAAGTCTATACCAAACTGGAAGGCATCACCAAGGCCACGGTATCCCTTCACGCCAGCGGTGTGAGCAATGACGAACTGGCCGTTGTAGGCGGCAAACTGGCCCAGGTGGTCCGTACCAAGGGAGACCTCATCACGCTCCAGATTTTCTCCGGAACGGAAGGCATTCCCACCAATGCCGAGGTAGCATTCCTGGGAGAACCCCCTACCATCAAAGTCTCCGATCAGCTGGCCGGCCGCTTCTTCGACGCCTACGGCCATCCCATTGACGGAGGCCCGGAGGTGGAAGGTGAAGAGCGCCAGATCGGCGGTCCTTCCGTGAACCCGTACAAGCGTCGCCAGCCTTCCCAGCTCATCCCTACCGGTATCGCCGGTATCGACCTCAACAACACCCTGGTATCCGGTCAGAAGATCCCGTTCTTCTCCGACCCGGACCAGCCCTACAACCAGGTAATGGCCGACGTGGCCATCCGTGCCGATGTGGACAAGATCATCCTGGGCGGTATGGGCCTCTCCAACGACGACTACCTGTATTTCAAGGGCCGCTTCGAGGCCGCCGGTGCCCTGGACAAGATCATCTGCTTCATCAACACGACCGAGAATCCCCCGGTGGAACGCCTTCTGGTGCCCGACATGGCCCTCACGGCCGCCGAGTATTTCGCCGTGGAGAAGAATGAGAAAGTGCTGGTGCTGCTCACCGACATGACCCTGTATGCCGACGCCCTGTCCATCGTGTCCAACCGTATGGACCAGATTCCGTCCAAGGACTCGATGCCCGGTTCCCTCTATTCCGACCTCGCGAAGATCTACGAGAAAGCCGTGCAGCTGCCCACCGAGGGCTCCATCACCATCATCGCCGTTACCACGCTGAACGACGGTGACATCACACACGCCATCCCGGACAACACCGGTTACATCACCGAGGGCCAGCTTTATCTGAAGGCCGATTCCGACACGGGCAAGGTCATCATCGACCCCTTCCGTTCCCTGAGCCGTCTTAAACAGCTGGTACAGGGCAAGAAAACCCGCGAAGACCATTCGCAGGTTATGAACGCCTCCGTGCGTCTGTATGCCGATGCCCAGAACGCCAAGACCAAGCTGGAGAACGGTTTCGACCTCTCCGACTACGACCACCGCTGCCTGAACTACGCCAAGGACTACGCCCGCGAACTCCTGGCCATCGACGTCAACATCTCCATCACGGAAATGCTGGACACCGCATGGAAGCTCTTCGCCAAGTACTTCTCCCCGGCCGAGACCGGTATCAAACAGGCACTGATTGATAAATATTGGGTAAAATAACATAAAGTCATTCCCGGCTTGACCGGGAATCCCAAACCTTATGGCCATTAAATTCCAATACAATAAAACTTCGCTGACGGAACTGGGCAAGCAGCTCAAAATCCGCACGCGTGCCCTCCCTACCCTTCAGAACAAGGAGAGCGCCCTGCGGCTGGAGGTGCGCAAGGCCAAGGCCGAAAGCGAAAGCTTGATGGATGAATTGGAAAAAGCCCTCCAGCGTTACGACTACCTGGCCGCCCTGTGGAACGAATTCGAACCCGGGCTCATAGCCATTACGGACGTAGACCTTTATACCAAGAAGGTGGCCGGCGTGAAGACTCCCGCCCTGGGAGAGATCCACTACGAGATCCGGCCCTTCAACGCCTTCGTCAAACCGGCCTGGTATGCCGACGGCGTAGCCATCCTCAAGGAACTCAGCCGTCTGGGCATTGAGTCCGAGGTCTACAAGGAAAAGGCCCGCATCCTGGACTATAACCGCCGCAAGACCACCCAGAAGGTAAACCTTTATGAGAAGGTCCAGATTCCCGGTTACCAGGAAGCCATCCGCAAGATCAAACGCTATATGGAGGACGAGGACAACCTCTCCAAAGCTTCTTCCAAGATCGTCAAGAAACGCCACACCGAGGAAGAGGAGGCCTCTGCCCTATGATAGCTTCCATGACCAAATACTCCTTCATCTTGTTGAACGGAGAACAGATCGACCTCCTGGAGAAGCTTCAGGAAATAGGTCTGGTAGACATCACGCGCAGCACCAAGCCCATTGACGATACCTCCCAGAAACTTGCCGGAGAGGTAGACCTCCTGGACGGCCTCATCCAAGGCCTCAACAACGCCGTCATTCCCGAAGGGGTTACCCCGGAATTCATAGACGGTGACATCGTTCGCCTGGCCGGCGGCCAGATCATGCGCTACTCCGAGGACAGCGTACAGATCAAGGTCCTGGAGAGGGAGGTGCATCACCTGAAGGCCTGGGGAAAGTTTGACAAGGCCGCGCTGGATGAACTGGCCGAGGCCGGTGTTCACCTGCACTTCCATGTGGTCCCCAAGAAGCAATACAAACCCGAATGGGAACAGCAATACGCTCTCTCGGTCATCAGCATAGGTAAGAATACCGTCCGCTTCGTAGTTGTGGGAGAGGATCCGCTACCCGGAGAAGTTCCCGCGCCCGAATGCAGCGTAGAGGAAAAGCAAAAAGAGCTGGCCGAAAAGGAAAAGCACTTCCAGAAGACGCTGGGCCGCATAGCCAGCGCCAAGGACAGAATCCCCGAACTGGAGCAGCTTCGCGTGAAGGCGTTGGAGAAACTGGACCTGTATCTGGCCGGAGTTACGGCCAACACCGCCGCAGAAGAAACCATCGTCACCCTGGTGGGTTATGCACCCACCGAAAAGGAGGAAGAGGTTACCAAGGCCCTGGACCAGATAGGTGTTCTATACCTCAAGGAAGAAGCACAGGCGCAGGACAACCCGCCCATCACCTTCCGCAACAACTGGTTCGTACGGCAGTTCGAGGTTCTCACAGACATGTATGGCCGCCCGGCTTACGACGGCTTCGACCCTACCCCTTTCATCAGTATCTTCTTCCTGCTCTTCTTCGCCCTGTGTATGGGAGACGCCGGATATGGCCTCATCCTGATAGGGGCGGGTCTCCTGCTCAAGAAGGTGCCCAGTTTCAAGGACATGGCACCCCTGGTGGTGATTTTGGGCGTTGGAACGGTGATTGTTGGATTCTTCCTGCACACCTTCTTCTCCATCGACATTGCCCAGTGGAAGGTCTTCGAACCCATCAAGGGTCTCTTCCTTCCCGACGAGATAGCCGGCTATGCCGGCGGTATGGTGCTGGCCATCGTGGTCGGTATCATACACCTGTGCCTGGCCATGCTGGTCAAGGCCATCCAGGCCGTAAAGGTGAAAGGCTTCTACGCCTCCCTGGGTACGCTGGGATGGACGCTGCTCATCGTGGGCGGCGTAGTGGTTGGTGCGCTGGCCCTTGCCGGCGTACTGGATGCCGCCATCACCAAGTGGATTGTCATTGTGCTGGGCATCGTGTCCGCCATCGGCATTTTCCCGCTCAACAACCCGGACCGCAACAAGTTCGCTAATATAGGACTGGGCCTCTGGGACACCTACAACACAGTTACCGGCTTGCTGGGAGACGTGTTGAGTTACCTCCGTCTGTACGCCCTGGGCCTGGCCGGCAGCATGCTGGGCATGGCCTTCAACGACATGGGCAAGATGGTCCTGGGCGACGGCTCGAACCCCGCCTTCTGGTTGTTCTTCATCCTGCTGGTGGTTATCGGCCACACCCTTAACATCGCCATGTGCGCCCTGGGCGCTTTTGTCCATCCCCTGCGACTCAACTTCCTGGAGTTCTTCAAGAATTCCGGCTACGAGGCCGCCGGACGCAGCTATAACCCGCTAAAGAAACAATAATAAATACATTACTATTATGGAACAAATTCTTGGTTATCTCGGACTCGGACTCGTCCTTGCACTGGCGGGTATCGGCTCCTCCTATGGCACCACCCTCGCCGGTAACGCCGCCGAAGGTGCGCTCAAGCGCAAACCGGAAGCATCCGGTAGCTTCATGGTGCTTTCCGCTCTCCCGGCCACCCAGGGTATCTACGGCTTCGTGGCCTTCTTCATCATGCTGGGCAAATTCACCAGCGGCACCATCTCCGGCGCCCTCTGCTTCGGCATCGGCGTTTCCGTGGGCCTCGCCTGCATGATTTCCGGTATCCGTCAGGGTCAGGTCTGCGCCAACGGTATCGTGGGCGTCTCCCAGGGCCACGACGTGTTCACCAACACCCTCATCTACGCCGCTCTCCCGGAATTCTACGCCATTCTGGGACTGGTAGGCGCAATCATGGCCCACTAGGTCTCTGTCCTTCACAGACAAGAAAGCGATGATCCTAGGGTCATCGCTTTTTTAATGTCTAAAACTCAGGGATCGGAAAGAGGACGGTGGCGAGGAGGAGGAGAAGGCCGATGGCGAGAAGCGCCAGGGTGCCTTTCCAAATCCACTTGACCCATTGGGCGTAAGGGATGCGGGCCATGGCCAGGGCGGCCATAAGAACGCCGGAAGTAGGGGTAAGCATATTGGTGAAGCCGTCGCCAAACTGGAAAGCCAGCACCATGGCCTGCCGCGAGACACCTACCATATCGGCAAACGGGGCCATGATGGGAATGGTAATGGCGGCTTTGGCCGATGCACTGGGAATGAGGAAGTTAATCACGGCCTGAATGCCGTACATGGCGCTCAAGGAGGCCATCGGCCCCGTACCGTCCAAACCTTCCTGCATGGCATGGAGGATGCTGTCTACCACCCTGCCTTCCTGAAGGATTATGATGATGCCGGAGGCAAAGCCCACCACCAGGGCGGCCGAAAGGATGTCCTTGGCCCCGGCCATGAACTCCTCGGCTATCCGGTTGCCGGAGAAGCCGGCAATGAAGCCGCATATAAGGCCCATCACCAGGAAGAGACCTGTAATCTCAGGCAGATACCATTCCCACTGCGTCACACCCACCACCAGCATAATCACCGTTACGCCCAGTACCGCCAGGATGGCCTTCTGGCGACCGGTCAAGGGTTCCGGGACGGGCGTGGCGGTCAGGGTGACATCGGCCTTTTTCCGGGTTCTGGCGGCATAGATGAGCACAAACACCACCAGAAGCACGGTGAGGAGGAGCCAGCAAAAGACGCGGTAGCCCAGACCGGAGAAAAGGGGCAGATCGGCCATTCCCTGCGCTATCCCAACGGTAAAGGGATTCAGAAAGGCGCTGGAGAAGCCTACGTTGGAAGCCACATACACAATGAGCATTCCCATGAAGGCGTCGTAGCCCATGGAGAGCATCAGCGGCACCACCATCCCTACGAAGGGAATGGTTTCCTCACTCATGCCAAACACGGCTCCGCCCAGCGAAAACAACACGGTAAGAGCCACCAACACCCATTTGTCACGTTTTCCCACACGGGCGATGAAGCGGCCGATTCCGGCGTTCACGGCGCCCGTGGCATTGAGAAGCCAGAAAGCGCCTCCCACCACCAGGATAAAGATGATGATCCCCGCCTGTTTCACGAAGCCGTGATAGATAGCCGTAAACACCTGCCAGGTCTGCGGCACGGCATCCACGCTCTGGTAACTGACCGTTCCGTCATCGGCCCTGAGATACTGTCCGCCGGGTACAAACCAAGTGGCCACGGCGCAGAGAACCAGCAGGGCAAATATGATAACGTAAGTGTTGGGGACCTTCATCTTCATGGCACAAAAATAGCGATAATTCACAATATCTTTGTAAATTTGAGCAAACTAATGACGGAAATGAAACGTATCATCGCCCTTCTTGCCCTTATCTTGGTTTTCGGCGCGGTCAATGCCCAGGAGCAGAGCCCCGAAATGGTCCAATTCCTGAAGGAATTCCCCCAGCGGGCCGCTTTCAACACCCATTCCTATGAGTTTGTCCATGTGACCGACACGCCGGCCCCCAAAGGCTATCAGCCCTTCTATATCAGCCACTACGGACGCCACGGTTCCCGCAGCGACTGGGCCGGCAACTATACCTACAAGACGGTCCGGGATGTCCTGTCCAAGGCCAAGGCCGATGGCGTAGCCCTTACCCCGGCGGGAGACTCCCTGCTGAGGGAATCGGCCTATATCTTTGAGAAATACGACGGCATGGACGGGCGCCTCACCCCGCGCGGCGTCAGGGAGCACAGGATGCTGGCCCAACGCATGTATGACCGCTTCCCCGAGGTATTCAAGCACGGCAGCAAGCAGATCCGCGCCGTTTCCAGCACCGTCCCCCGCTGCATCGTTTCAATGAACGGCTTCACGGCCCAGCTTCTGGCCATCCAGCCGGATCTGGACCTGGACCTGGATACCGGAGAGAAGTTCTTTGCCTACATCGCCCGTGGAGAGAACGGAACCGTCCTGGCCCGCACCAAGGCCGAAATGGCCCGTCTTCCCAGACAGCCCATCGATACCGCAGCCGTATTCAAAAACCTGTTCCAGGACCCTGAGGCCGGCAAAAAGCATGTTCCCCACGTAGGGATGTTCCTCTACAGCATTTACGCTGTGGCCAAGGTGGCCGAAGCCTATGACATCGAGGACAACCTCATGCGCTATCTTCCCTTCGACGAAGTGTACAACCAGCATCAGCAGCAGTTCCTGAGCGCCTACCTCAACCAGTGCAACTCCGAACTCAACGGAGACATCCGCATGCCCCTGGCCAAAGAACTGGTGGATACCCTGGTAGCCCAGGCCGACCGAGTCGCCTCCGGCGCCAGCAACCGTGCCGCCGACCTCACCTTCGGCCATGACTGGCCCTTCCTGAGTCTCTGCAGTTACCTGGGTCTGGAAGGAGTGGGAGACCGCCTGAGCATGGAAGAAGCCGCCGCCCACTGGATGGCTTCCCGGTACTGCCCCTTCGCCGCCAACCTGCAAATCATCTTCTATCACTCCAAGAAGGCCTCGAATCCGGTACTGGTCAAGTTCCTGCTCAACGAGCGCGAGACCGCCATTCCCGCCCTCAAGGCCATAGAAGGACCTTATTACAATTGGGCCGATGTAAAGGCCTACCTGGCTACGCGCGTCCCTCATACCCAGATCGTGGCGCACCGCGGCATGTGGAAGGAGAACGCCCAAAACTCCATCGCCTCCCTGGGCGAAGCTCAGAACTTCGGCTGCTGGGGCAGCGAATTCGATGTCCACGTAACGGCCGATGACGTGGTGGTGGTCAATCACGACGGCATCATCGGAGACACCAAAATCCAAACCAGCACCGCCAAAGAAGTATGCCAGCACAAACTCAAAAACGGCGAGCACGTATCTACCCTGGATGAATACCTCAAGCAGGGCACCAAAAACAAAGACTGCATCCTGGTCATGGAAATCAAGCCCCACTTCAACCAGGAACGGGAAGACGTGGCCGTCGCCAAGTGCCTGGAGGGACTCCGCCAACACAAACTGCTGGATCCTGCCCGCGTGGTCTTCATCTCCTTCAGCTATCACATCTGCAAGGAACTGGCCCGGCAGTGCCCCGGCTTCACCGTACAGTATCTGGAAGGCAACAAAACGCCCGCAGAAGTGTTTGCCGATGGCATCAACGGCATCGATTACCATTATTCCCACTTCAAGAAACACCCCGAATGGGTCAAGGAAGCCCACGACCTGGGCATGTCCGTCAACGCCTGGACAGTGGACAAGGCCGATGACATCCGCCAGATGCGTGACCTGGGCGTAGACCAGATCACCACCAACGACCCCATCCTCACCCGGGAAATCCTCTTCGGACGCAAGTAATGTCTTTTGATAAAAAAGCCGTCAGCAACCGGCCTCCGCACATAGCCAGTGCGGAGGCCATGCTGGATACCATCCTGGAACTGGGCATCGTTCCCTTCTTCGAGAACGTCATTCCCGGCTACTCCATTGAGGAAATGACGGCTCCGGAAAACTGGTTCGACACCCAGGAAGACCTTTCCTACACCCCCTGGGACTGGAAAATCCCCTGCGTCCAGAGCGGCGAAATAGCCTATGGCAAATTCCTCCTGGGCGGCAAGGCAGCCTTCGCCACCATCGAGTGGTATCGCGAACTGCGCAACTACCGCCAGGCCCAGTCCAAATACCAGCCCGATGCCGCCCAGCAGCAGATTCTGGCCTACCTCAAAGAAAACGGCAGCATCGGCATCAAAGAAATCCGCGGCCTGCTGGGCATCAAGAAAGGACAGGCCGATGCCCACATCACCCGCCTCATGATGCAGTGCCGCGTCATCACGGGCGACATCATCCGCGTCTACCGCGGGCAGGACCTCCACTACAATGGCTGGCAAGTCTCCTCCTTCTGCACCCCCGAAGACCTCTTCGACACCGCCGCCACACCCTTTTTCGCCGGCTTCGAGGCCGCGCAGGACCATTCCCTGCAAGTCCACCACTCCCCCGAAGAATCCTACGCCCTCCTGGCACAAAATATCCGCAGCCTCCACCCGGAAGCTACGGATAAACAAATTGCCAAACTCCTGGCCTAATACTCTCTGGCCCCGAAGATATCGGTCCCTATCCGCACCATCGTGGCCCCATGCCTGACCGCAATAGGCCAGTCCTGAGACATACCTATAGATAATATGTCAAAGCCGGGAAGCTGGATACTTCTAAACAGCTTCTCAATGCGAGCAAAGTCCGCATCAATCACAGCCTCATCCTCGGTATTCGTCGCCATTCCCATCAACCCCCGAAGACGAATACTGCTAAGCGGAGAAGGTGTACCCTCTGAAACCTGTAGCCGCCCATGGCTACATGAATGGGAGGGGCCCGATGCCAGTTGCTCCGCAGGGGCAACTGCCAGTGGGAGGGACGAAGGGGCGAAGCCCCGAAGGGTTTCAGAGGGTGCACCTTCGTAGCTTGCAATAATGCTCAGTATTTCTTCTTCGGTAAAGCCCTGCTTGGTCTCTTCGGCCCCCAGATGCAACTCCAGGAGCACATCTATTACCTTATTATTGGCAGCGCCCCAGGCATTGATGGCTTCCAGCAGATGCAGCGAATCTACGGACTGCACCAGTGAGACATGCGGCAGCACCAGCTTGAGCTTATTGGTCTGGAGATGGCCGATGAAATGCCACTGGACATCGGCCGGCATTGACGGAACCTTGGCAGCCAGCTCCTGCGGGCGGCTTTCGGCAAAGATGCGCTGACCGGCATCGTAGGCCTCCATGAGGCGTTCCACGGGGTGGAATTTGGAAACGGCCACCAGAGAGACATCCGGCGGTAATAACTGCTTAATCTTATGTAGTTGCTCCCCTACCATAAAAGAGATGCCCGGTCAGAGCCGGGCATGACGTTTAGCGTTTTTTACCTTTCTGCTGTTGCTTCTGCATTTCCCTCTGCATCTTCTGGGCCTCTTCCAGGCGCTGCTGCCACTTGCTCTTGGGCGCAGGCTTGTTCTCGGCCGCCTTTACCTGGGCGATTACCTTCTCCGGATCCACCACCCACTTGCGGATGACCCAGGTCTCCAGCATGGTGATGAGGTTGCTCAGGAGGTAGTAGTAGCTAAGGCCGGAGCTCAGGTTGTTACAGATGAAGAACATCATGATGGGCATCATGTACAGGCTCATGGCCTGCATCATCTTGGCGTTGGG
>JAEEGL012199025.1_pt1 | contig 10212 bp, 5 predicted proteins | sample 9134231 | NCBI WGS metagenome assembly JAEEGL01 (sample SAMN16246548, study PRJNA631951) | gut metagenome | biome: gut microbiome; feature: rumen; material: fiber-attached | host: Bos | place: Iran: Karaj | collected 2018-10 | reverse complement strand
TCTCGCCCTCTTTGAGAAACCTGATACGGCGAAACTGGTTCGAGAGGTCGCAGTTGCTCTCATGGGAGGTCGCTATGTCAGCATACCTTGTGCAGGTGGTGGTTCTGTCAGTAGCGAGACTGGCTGGGACGGTCGCAAGAAAGACGAGGAGAACGAGGACTTCCGACTCCGTTGTTGGCTTCATGCAGCAAAGACCATCAAGGCTTCGCAATACGTGCCAACAAAGAGGAAAGGATATGGCAAATGATGTGCTGTTTACAGAGCACTCACATCTGATTAAAAAGGTGTGGGTGCCTTCTTTATTATACATATTCGAGTATCTTGTTCGTTTTTACAAATCTTTCCCTCATTTTTCTCACAAAAAATCATAAATAACGCAGATTCTCGCTCCTTTCTTGCGATAGTCTGCAATTATTTTTATATCTTTGTGGTCGGAGTTTGACAAATCCAATTAAGGATATCCATTTATCTGATAGAACTATGGAGAAAAATTATATTGACTATCTCATTGAAGGGAACAACTATCCACCAATCGGATATGTTTCTTTCGATTCTTCTGACCACATTCGTTTCCAGAACGGAAAGGACGTTTCAGGTCATAATCGGGGTTGCAACAGACGTATTGTGATTGAGAAAAACATCGAGGGAGGTGAAGGATATACTGTTACTATGTATAATCTTGATGGACTTCACCCTTTATGGAAAGATAACATTCAGATGGCACCAAAGCGTATGCATATTGTTTCAGTAAATGACAATATTGTAAAGTTGCGCGGTTATGGCTATGACGAAAATGCATTGGCAATGGGCGCGCCCTTGGCAGATGCATCATTCGCCAGTTATGGCATTATTCTCTTGATTGAGAATAATGCCATAAAGAGAATACAGCTTAATATGTACGATAGAAATATTAGTATTGTGTATTTAAAATAAGTACGCATTTACAATCTGTATAACAAACTAAATTACTTTAAAAATAAAGTTAAACATCAAATTATTAATTCGCTATGGCAGAATTAGAAGTTAGACAAGTAGAGTCCAATATCTACAGCAACGTTGAAGATTGTGAAGCTCTTCCTTTGTTTGTGAGATATACTAGTGACGATGCGAAATTCCATGACAAAGATGCAACAGTTCCTTTCGAAGAAACTATTGCGCAATTGTCTGGCACACACACTTGCTCGTTTATTCATCGCAGGCAGAAAGGAAGAAATAAAGTGTATGAAGAACTTGCAATAAAGTTCGATGATCTTCCTTTTTGTCTGACTGCACAATTAGCAAGGGATGAATGCACTTTGCGCGCTCCTCATTTCACAGTCAAGAATATGGTCTTGCCAGAAGAAAAAGACCAATTTATAGTTAGAAAATGCGAAGTTCGCTTTGTCGATTTATATGAGGATTCATTCAAATTGATAAACGGAGCTGGCCCTTATTGGGTTGGTCATGTTCAAGAGATTACCCAATTCATAAAGGATTGTTTCGCACTTCCGATACCCCCAATTGAGATTCAGATTGAGGAGGATAAGGAAATGTGGCAGGCATATCTTGATGGTCTCAATGCCTTATTGGAAAACAAGCGAGACTTGATCAAAATCCAGCATATTAGCAAACAAAAAGGTGGCTTGCTCAAATTGGATTTTGACATGGATAGTTATGCACAGAATCTTAACAATGCCATTACAAATGAACTTAAAGGAAAATGCGAAACAGAGGCAAATGTCTCTATCGATGATGGCGAATGCATGATATCATTTGACAGCTATCAGGCTATTCCTGAAGAGACAATTGAATGTATTAAAACAATTGGTAGAGACTATTGCTACCAAGCTGAATCAGATCCGATAAATACAGTTAGCGGGAAAATTGCCATTATTTCTGATTCAGAAGAACTTGCTAGTATCACTTCTTCTATTGACACAGAACTAACAGAGTTCGGTGTCAACTTACAGAAAGATGAATCTGGAGAATTCTTACTTACTTCAGACAAAGACATTGTTTACCTACAGAAAATCGTTGATACCCACTACAAGGGAGTTGCAGAAGTTGTATGTACGACCAAACTTATCATGCCTTTGACTCCTTCTCCTGATTCTGTCGATAAAAACAGTTTTTCGGAAGATCTTCCAGAAGACGCTCAAATTGCTCCACACGGTAAGCATTTTGTTGTTACTTCTAAACGTCCTTTGGATACAGAGCTTTCTATATTCAAGAAGCTTCGTTTTGCAAGTTGTATGATTTCTGTTTCACCAAAACAGATTGATACAAATATTGAAATTGAAGGATCAAACATTAAGAACAATGCCTATACATGGATTGTCAATAATCCTTCGGAATTGAGTAAACTAGGTCGTTTGTTTAATTTGGTAAGAAAGAACTATTCAAAACAATATATTAGTAGTACTTACCACTATGCATTTGCTCCACAAATAGAAAAGTCTTTACTTGCTGAGTTAAAGCTCAATAACTACGGAAAGAGTTCTCTATCGATAGACGTACCTAGATCTTGTGTTATATTCTCTCCAAAATCTCAGGAAGATTATCGAACTCTCCAAGAAGACATATTTGCACAACTTAATGAGACTATTTGCGCAGAGGCTCCAGAATATCAGCCAACCGCAAGAATAGAGTTCCTCTGCGAAAATGAAGAGTATCGAAGAAGTGTATTCGAAAAAGTTAACGTCGCTTTAGCTGATAAACGTGGAAATTTTACCACAAACAGATTAAGTAAGGATGCAAAGGAATTGAAATTTGCATTTAATTTCGTGGATATAGACGAAAGAGATAGCATTGAAACCATCATCGAGGAAGCTCTTATGTCTATTCATGGAATAAAGATTCTGTATGACGGCAATAACAATAAGGGTGTAACCCATTGGACGCTCTCGGAAGATCTTTCTTTATTACAAGAATTAGACCGCAAACTTCAATCCGATTTCAAAAATGAGAATGTGAATTATGTAAATGGGGTACAATATGATAAATTGAGCGAGGTTGACGAAGAAGAATTAGCACAAAGTCAGTATTCAAAGGAAAGTATTATTCGTCGTCGCCGCCGTTTATTTCTTCAGAAAAACAGTTTAAATATTGGAAACTGTGTAAGAAGAACACGAGATTACACTATAATTGAACCTAATGACGATGTCATAGAATTGCTATCAACAAAGGAATTGAAAATTGTTGCAGGAGACTACATCCAATTCCCTGCTATGGGTGAAGCTATGGAATTACAACGTCAGAGCAAGGCTATGAGTAGGATTTTGAAACCTGAAAGCAAATATAACCATAGACCCATCAATCCCAACCTTCCAAATTTTATTTTTGATCCAAAATATGCTAGTGAAACAGTAGTTGATATAAAGTCCTACATGGAAGATATTCGTTCTCACAAGATAGGGAACCTTAACGAAAAACAATTAGAAGCAGTTGCCAAATCAGTTTTAGCCAAAGATTTAGCTCTTATTCAGGGTCCTCCTGGAACTGGTAAAACTACTGTAATCGCCGAAATAATCTGGCAGGAGATAAGACTGAACCCTGATTGTAGAATTCTACTTACATCTCAAACTAACACTGCTGTTGACAACGCTCTTGAACGATTACAATCTCAAGCAGGTATTAGGCCTGTTCGTATTCTTGGTCGTCTTGATGATCGCAAGCTTATGAATCTTGCTCCAGAAGCACTGCGGTTCTCGACTTCAATTATTGATACGTGGAGTCAAGATTCCAATAAATGCAACGATAATGCAGCAAGAATATGGATGGACAGAATTATTTCTAAAGTTTCCAATGATCCAAAATATTCTTCAGCAGTAAGTTCATGGAAGAGTGAGCTTGAAGCAAAGGACAAACATTCTCGAACAGAGTTCAGCAGGCTTTACAAATCAAATGTTAACCTCGTAGCAGCAACTTGTAGTATATGCGGTTCGCGTGATTTTGGAGAATCATACTCTAATATGTTTGGTGGTAATGAGCGTTTAGATATGTTCTTTGATGTTGTAATAATGGATGAAGCCAGTAAGGCAACGCCACTAGAGATGGCTGTTCCACTAGTCTTAGGCAAGAAAATAATTGTAATCGGAGACCACAAACAGCTTCCTCCTATGATGGATGAGAACACAATAGATAGCGCACTTGAGAAAATAAGCAAAAAAGATATTGCGGAGAAACTACAGAAGGCCGAATCGCAATTTAAACGTCTTTTCGAAGCTGCAGCAAAAGTAAGAAAAACAATTGTATCAACTTTGGACACACAATATCGTATGCATGAACAAATCATGAATACCATTAAACAGTTCTATCAAGAAGAACTTGCTGCAACTGGAGGTTTGAAGTGTGGTATCACCGAGACAATGGACATACCTGATTTGTCAAATAAGGGCAGTAGATGGCATGGTATAACCTTAAACCCAATTATTGAACCAAGTACACATGCTGTATGGATTGACGTTCATACTCCTGAAACGTATCTTAGCCCAGGTTATAAGAACGAAGGAGAGCTCAAAGCTATTGATTTAGTTATAAGAGCTCTCCAGCAAGCTGACGGATATACCGAATTTGTCAACTCGCAAACCAAGCCGGAAGACAGGGAGATAGGTATTATCACTTTTTATAGCGCTCAAAACCGTGAGATAAAGAGGAAGTATGATCATAGGATTAATAAACACATTAAAAAAGGCGAATACATTTGCGATGTTGTGGACAGATTCCAGGGCATGGAACGTAACATAGTTATTGTATCCACCGTAAGAAGTAATCCGAAGAACAACATTGGCTTTGCTAAGGAAATAGAGCGTATAAATGTAGCGTTCTCACGTGCAAAACGTCTTTTAATCGTCGTCGGTAACAAACGTCAATTTGAAAGCAATAGTAATTATGCTGCTTCCATAGCAAATATGAAAACTGTTAGTTTTGAACAACTTAAAGATGCAGTAAGATGAGCAAGAATAAGAAACAAAATTATATAGTTCCTAAAAAATCTCAAGAAACGATAGGAACACGTATTACAAAAGCAGTCTTTGAAGAAAAGAAGATCTCTGAGAGAATCTTTGGTTATATTCCCTATGACATCAACTTTGTTAAAGCAACTTATACAGGTAAAACCCAAAGACCAGCAAAAATAACATCAATAGAAAAAGGTGTTGTCGGAATTCTTCTTGTAGACGAAACGTCCTCCTTTGATAAAATTGGAATTATCTTAGGCTTGGATGTGGTAAATGATAAGGCCGAGCAGTCATTATTACGTACAGCAATCGATGCTCTTCGAGGTTTCAATGCCATCGAGGGTGACGATTCTTGTATGGCACTTACGGAGGCAGGACGCACATATGCTGATAAAGGAGAACGCCCAGAATCTTATACAAAGTCTTTTGATATTTTCGTCGATAAGTCGCATTTATCATGGTTAAATATAAAAAATTGTATTGGCGATAATTTATCAAAAATAACAGAAATAAATACTCCATGCGAGAATCTTGAACTATCGTTGGATCAGATCAAACAATTTGCAGAATATCAAGCTCAAGACGTTCATTTCCCACAGAATCGTTACCTTTTGGAGAATGCCGTTTGGGTGGAAGGACATAATGCAAGTTATAAAGTGTATGTTTGCTTTGTACAAAGTGTAGCATCGTCCGATCAAGTGCGTGCGTTCGTTTTTGATGAAAATTCAAATGGATTAAATCCCACAATGTCAGAATTAATCAATTCAAATACTGAATTGATGTCTGAACTATTAGATAACTGCATTAAATTCGAATGCGAGACAGATGAAGAAACTGTTGTGCTTGAGGGTGATGATATAGAAGTTGCTAAATCTGAAATTTCAGAAGATATCAAGGAAGCAGAAAAACAACTTGTACTTGAAGAGGAATACGCTCAAAAAAACGATTCAGAAATAGCTCAGACTGTTTCAGCCCCAATAAAGACATCCATAGAAAAAGAAAGGCTTCATAAGAAAGCTCTTTACGATTCTCTTTCTTTTGAATTGGAATTACAAAAGATATTTAATGAAGATGACCCTGACGAAATTTGGCTCATTAGCCCATGGATTAGAAAGGGGGCATTTATGCATGACCGTGGTCCTTTAATTGAGAATTTCCTCAAGGATGAAAACAAGAGGGTATTTATAGCCTATTCCGAACCAGCGTCAAACAATGACGGAAAGCCCATGATTGACGAGGAGGTTGAACCAGGAATTAAACAATTGAATGAACAATATCCAAACTTTTTCTATGTCCAATTGCCAGAATTTCATCTCAAAAATGTCATTGAGGTTAAGGGAGACCAAAAGGTTTTGTTTTCAGGAAGTTTTAATGTTTTGTCGTTTTCTGTTTCTGAGCAGCAAAAGCATGTAAGAAGGGAAGAAATGACCTTGGCTCACCACACAGTTGCAAAAAACAAATATGCAGATTTCCAATTGGAATTTGCAGAGATTTATGCATCAAGAATTATGAAAGAAATAGAAGTTCTTGATAGTGAGCACATGAACAATTATAGAAATGAACGATTAGACTATTTTCTTAGTATCAATAATCCAGAAATCCACAAGCTTTTTAGTCCAATAGAGGATTTGTTGGAAGAAAAAACTTTAGGTTGCATCAAAGAAGAATTGTATAAAAAACTCTCCAAGATTGGTCAAGAGTTGATAGTTGCCTCTAATATGGGTGGACTTAATGTTAAAGACAAGAAAAGGTACAAATCTTCTTTAGAAAACATTTCCAAAGAATTGTCTGCAAATTCAATAGATGATCCTTCTACTATGGAATTGCTTGACAATAACTTGAAATTGCTAGATGCAATTCCTGATAAAAAAATCTTCCCTGGTAAAATGCAAAAGAAGGATAACGTGCAAAGTACTGATAAAAAGACAAATAGCTTCGAGGGAGATTCTTCTACAAACACATTTGCTATTTCTGTCATTGAAGGTTCTGAGCCGTCAAATAAAGACGACATGGATAAGCATTTACTAGCACTATTCTATTCCTCTACGAGAAGATTGATAAACAAAAATACGCTAATTCATACTTATTTGAAGAATTATATAGTCAAGTATAAAGATTTATATGATGGATTAATGATAGAATCTTCATCTTCAAATGAAGGAACTTTTGATATTACATTCATTGTCACTAACCATTCATTTAAATTTAGGAACTTGTTATTCTCGGAATCTTTAAGAGAAAAATGGTCTACATATATTAAATATAATAATAACGCGCATCGTTTAACTTATGTCACAACACAAAGTGTTGAAAGTATATTGTTAAAATACAAAGATTGATATGTCTAGATTCGAGTCATCAAGATTTGTCCGCAACCCACAAGTAATGCACGTAGATGTACTAAAGTCTGCGTGCGATACCTTGGGATGGACATATATAATAAAGGGGAATGAGCTCCTCGTTACAGATGCCAAACAGGGAACTCGTTTGTACGGAGAATATGCATTGAAATTAAACCTCACAACAAATGAGGTTACATACAATACGTATTATATGCCCAACGCAACACAAAAGGTAGAAGAGTTGCAAAACCAGTTTTATGCTCTCAATGCTGCCTACGCAAAGAACTCCTTAGTTCAAGAATTTAAGAAGAAAGGGTTTACATACAAGTCGAATGATCATTTCACTCCGACTACAGAAGAAGTATATTGTTTCTTTATGGTTGGTCGTTCAAAAGACAAGAATGAAGATGAACCTTTGGCACAAATCAAATTTACGATTCTCAAGGATGGTACAATTGTAACGGATTCTGACTATCTTCCAAATGATGTCAATGAAAGAGCCCATGAAGCAATGGATGTCTTAGAGCAGTTATTGGGAAATAGACGTATTATGACCAAAAAGACGAATATTCCAGCAAAATATCTTGCTAAGATGAAACCGCGTAGAGTCAACACACAAACAATTGAAAACAAGTGATATGGAAGCAATATACGGCAAAATACGAGATATGCTCAAGGCATATTATCCTGTATTATATCTCACAAGCTTTGAGTACGACAGGACAAGACAAAAGATCGTTGGTATCATAAACAGTCTTAAATCTGATAACGCCAAACAGATTCGCCTTTTCAACTGGAACTGCGTGGAAGGATTGTGTGAGGTATCAGATAGCGGCTCTCGTTATTTAGGAGAAGAATACGACGAGCCGGAAATGACATTGAAATATATCCTTAATGATAAGGAAACAAGTAAAGACGTTTTTATATTAGAAGATTTTGGTAATTATATTGAAGAAGAGAAAATAAAATACTACATCCGCACTATTGCAGAAAGGGCAAGGCATACGAATACCCATGCCATTATATTGTCTGCCATTTACAAATTACCTGTTGAACTGGAAAAATATGTTACCGTATTAAACATACCGTTGCCTGACAGGTTTGATATGGAGAGAACTTTAGGCGTAGTTGAAAGGCAATGTAGGATTAATCTTTCTGTAGAAATGCGGAATAGAATGGTTGATGCCGCTCTTGGTATGACATCTATGGAGGCAGATCTGGCATTTTGCTTAGCTGCCGTAAAAGATGATTTGGGAGCCAATGCTCCATATACTGTTTCTTCAGAAAAAGAGCAGATAATAAAGAAATCGGGAATATTGGATTATTTTCCCAAAAACGAAGACCTCAAAGATGTTGGTGGTATGGAAGTCTTGAAAGACTGGCTATTCAAAAGGAAAAAAGCATATGAAAAAAAAGCCAGAGATTTTGGACTTCAAGAGCCAAAAGGTTTATTGTTGTTGGGCGTTCCTGGCTGTGGAAAGAGTCTTACAGCCAAAAGTATTGCATCTTTTTGGAACATGCCGTTATTGAGGCTGGACATAGGTAAGGTTTTTCAAGGTTTAGTTGGTAGCAGCGAAGACAATATAAGAAAAGCGATAGCAACAGCAGAGGCCGTTGCCCCCTGTGTCCTATGGATTGATGAAATAGAAAAGGGACTTAACGGAGTACAATCGAGTGGGGCAACTGACGGAGGTGTGACATCAAGAATCTTTTCCACGATATTGACGTGGATGCAAGAGAAAACATCGCCTGTATTTGTAGTAGCTACTGCAAACAACATTAACCTGCTTCCACCAGAATTGTTGCGAAAGGGACGTTTCGATGAAATTTTCTTTGTAGACCTTCCAACTCAAAAAGAACGAGAAAACATTTTCTCCATCCATCTGAAAAAGAAAGGACAGGATCCCTCTCAATACCCGATTGAAATGTTTGGGAAGAAGTCCGAAGGTTATAATGGTGCTGAAATAGAGGAATGTATAAAGGAGGCCATGTTTGCAGCCTATGTTGAAACTCCTGACAATCCTAAATTATTGAGTAAACATTTGATGGATGCTCTAACAATCGTTCCTTTATCAAAGACGATGAGTGAGCAAATTACAGCACTTAGAAATTGGGCAGTAACTAGAGCAAAGAATGCTTCATCTATTGTAAAGGAAGAACAACAAAAGGAGATGCCTGTTCTTCTGACCCGTCCCGAATTGGAACTTGAAAGGTCTTTTGATTTGAACATTTCTAAAGATAATGATAAATAATGAGAACAAATTAGGTGTTTATAATAGCGTTGTCCCACCTCTTACCATCCCGAACAGAGAAGTGAAAGACGCTTATGCCGATGGTACTGCATATGTGGGAGAGTAGGTAAATGCCAGCCCGGAAGCAAACAGGGATGATAACGTGTGATGCATAAATTAATTCAAAACAGGCATTATGGATAATATTTATGTTATTCTAGTAAATGGTGACTTGTAGTTGAATCAGTCCGAAAACAAAGGGGCTGATTTGAAAAAGTCATCTCCTTTTTGGGATTCGTTTTAGACTCAGCTTGGGAAGCGTTTCGCAGACCTAGTGTGGCTGCTTGCCTTAATGGGGCTAATAATGTTTCTGTAATAAGGACCTCCTGAGCATGAGGGTAAAAGGCTCTTTCAAATAAAGAATTATATGATCGAACTCGAATTACAGCAATACTTGCTCCGCGAGTATCCACTGGAGAATGCTCGGTGTGAGTGGAAAGAATTTAAGAATCTGAAGAACTCGTTCTGTGGGGACGAAAAGGATGATGTGATTTCCTACGTGTCGGCTATCGCCAACATGGAGGGAGGCTTTCTTGTGGTGGGTGTGCATGACAAAACTCTGGAGATTATCGGTACAGATACCTATAACTATGACCGCCAAAAAGCAATTCTTCGATTGACGGAACGTTGCACGAACCTGTC
>JAEEGL011823063.1_pt1 | contig 10212 bp, 7 predicted proteins | sample 9134231 | NCBI WGS metagenome assembly JAEEGL01 (sample SAMN16246548, study PRJNA631951) | gut metagenome | biome: gut microbiome; feature: rumen; material: fiber-attached | host: Bos | place: Iran: Karaj | collected 2018-10 | reverse complement strand
CTTTATGGAGATAGTGAATCAGGCACGTGCCTATCTGACTATTAACACCAATTACAAGTTACATTTCAGAACTTCGGTACATATTCTCGAGCCACTGGTAGAGAAACTGAATGACGAACTGAACGATTATCTGGAGCGTAAGGAGAGATAAGATGGAACTGGACGACATATTCTATATAGGCCGTCGGCCTACCACGCTGAGAATGGTGCTGGGACTGATGGAGGATGCAGACAACAGTCTGGAGACCTACCATTGGGCCACCCCTGCCCTACTACATGCCATCTACACCAACGACAAGATGCTATCACAATACGTCGAAGAGGTGTTTCAACGCAAAGGTATGGCGCCCTACGTGCCGAATAAGAAGGAAGAAGACAAGCCAACGGAGAAGACACCAGAGAAGATGACGATGGACAAGCACGTCATGTGGTCGAAGGCGAAGATGGCCATCGAGGAGCTGATGAGCCTGAAGGATGCCAAGGGCGGAGATCTGTTCTGCCAGAAAAACCACTGGTGGGCAGTGTTCCGATTGTTTGTCGATCTTCAGGTGTGCAACATCCGAGAGAACCGCTATAAGGAGTTTATTGAACTGATTGACTCGTTAGGATTGGAACATGTGAACGCTCCGCTGGATATGACTACGCTGAGCAACATCACACAGGACATCTTCCGTTTCCCCTTCACCAAGTGGGACCAGAAGATTCCCAAGGATGCCAGCAGCCGTTGGATGACAGCCTATACACGCTTGTATCAGATCGCTGAAAGCCTTTACAGAATACTCATTGCGAAAGGATTCTGATTTGCCTAAAAACTGAATTTAAAACTGAACGACTGAACTTAAAAATGATACTTCCGAGGCCCCAAATGATAGGGTCTCGGCTTTATTATATACCTTAATATTTCTTATTAATTTTGCGCCATGGTTCCGAAAATCGGGGCTGTGGTGCTTCAACTGCCAACTGTGCACAAATTCTGGCTGAGAGCATCGAGACTGGTCTCATCAATATTAATTTTCAAAAAATTTATAACGATGAAGATTTTAAAAATTTCTAAAGGAATGCAGGAGACTGCAAGTTACATTTTCGCCATTAATCCCCGTCAGAAGGACAGCGAGACTGGCGAAGTGATGAAAAAGTTCAATCGAGGCTATGCCCAGCCAGCCACAGGACCAGAGGTGGAGGCCATGCTGAGCCAGGTGAGGGAATCGTCGATGGTCAACGACATCCGTAACGGTCAGGAACAGTTAAAAGATGTACTGCCAACGGTTTGTCCGCACTACAGCCGATTCAACAACAACCACCGTGCCCAGGCTTACATCATCCCTGAGGCTTTTACCTTCAGGACTTGTGTCGATGTGGACGAGAAGTCGCTGGTGGAGGATGCCATCAAACGAGCGATGGAGTTGGTCAGCGATGACCTCTCAGACTGGCAGGAGCTGATAGAGTACATTGAGTATTCTCCGCGAAAGAAGGTACACTTCTGGCTCCGTATGCCTGTAGGCAAGACCATCGAGGAGACACAGAAGGCTTTCTGCGAGGAGATCGAGGTGCCCTACGATGAGAGTTGTATCACGCCCGAACGTTTTATTAATATGACGGGCGACGAAGTGTATCGCTCCGAGCGTTGGCTCCAGCCTCTCTCCGACGAGGAGATCGAGGAGCGTCGTGAGGCCTTCTTGAATCGTGGGCTTGATGTGGACGGCAGGCCACTGAAGAAGTCTGAGGCTGTCAAGGCTGTGGCTGTTGCTGAGATTCAAAGGGTGAAACTTGCAGACGATCGCACCAGGTACATCTTCAATGCCTCGATGGCAGAGGAAGGTGTCACGGTGGATGACCTCAATGTGGAGGGTGACCGTCATAACTCTGTGAAGATGGTGCTCAGTACTGCCGTGCAACTGTTGAAGAAGGATGAGTTCCTTGGCGTGCTCAGTGAGCTGATGCCCAACAACTGGCAGGACGAGAACATCCAGAAACTGGTGGCGGACTTCTATGCGAAGTATTACGACGAGAGTCAGAAACTGTCGTTGGCCCAGAAACGCATCTTCCGTGAGAGCAGGAAGATAGCGAAAGAAAAAGGTGCTAATAGTGAAGACTCGGCTACCGTAGAGCCTGAGCAGCAGTCGGAGTTGTCGAAACTCTTTGCTGCACCTCAACCGCCTGAGTTGCCTAAGACGTTGCCAAAACTGGTGAAGGCAGTCACCTCGCAGACCCCCGATATCTACAAGGCCACAGTGGCACAGGCGATGTTCCCGCCATTGGCTACTTATCCTCGTAAACTGGCCTTCACGTACATTGATAATCAGGTGCGTGAGTTGCGTATAAACTGTCTTACTGTGGCAGAGACAGGAGCTGGCAAGGATTCCTGTACCCGTCAGCCTCTGAACCACATCCTGGCTCCAATGAAGAAGCGTGATGATGAGAACCGTGAGCGTCTGAAGAAGTTCAACGACGAGTACAACAGCAAGGCATCCACCAAGGAGAAACCCAAGCGTCCTGAAGATTTGATAATCCAGACCATCAAATCGGACATCACCCGTGCAGGCCTTATCCAGCGTACGGACGACGCTCAGGGTGCCCCACTCTACGTGAAGATGAACGAGGTGGAACAGTGGGACAAGTTGGAAGGTGCTTCTGGACGTGCCAACCAGTTCACCACCCTGAAGATGAACGACGACGAGGACAATGACTTCGGAGCCGATCGTGCTGGTACCCAGAGCGTAACAGCCTCAGTGAGCCTCTTTGTGAACTGGATCGCCAACACGACCTTTCCCAAAGCGCAGAGCTATTTCAAGTATGTGCCGAATGACGGTCCACTGTCGAGGATTGTGCTGGCTACGGTGCCTGAGACGGAGATTGGTGCGGATATTCCCATCTTCGGCAAGTATGACGAGAAGTATGATGAGGCCCTCAAGCCTTATCTCGACAACCTGAGTGCGGCTACAGGTATCATCGAATGTCCGCAGGCTAAGCGTCTGGCTCGTCAGTTGAAGGCTGAGTGCAGCGAGTTTGCCCGTCTGTCGCAGGATCGTGTGTTCGACAATCTCACCCATCGAGCCCTGGTGCATGCCTTCCGCAAGGCTTGTCTGCTTTATGCTGCCAACGGGATGAAATGGGAAAAGGCGATAGAGTCGTTCTGCCGTTGGAGTCTCTACTATGACCTCTATCTGAAGATGAAGATCTGGGGGGACACCATCCGTCATGCTGATGACAATATGTCCACCTCCAAGCGTGGCCCTCGTAATCTGCTGGAGGCCATTAAGGCCGATGAAACTGGAGTGTTTACCTATCGTGATGCTGTGAATGCCCGTCTGAAGAACAGCATGAGCGAGGATGGCACCAAGAACATGCTCTATCAGTGGAAGTCGAGGGGCTATATCTTACAGCTGACAGATGACAGTTTTAAAAAGGCCAGGTAGGAACTAACGGATATCGCGGTCTTCAAGGACCTTGAACTTCGAACGTTGTTGGCGGACCGTTTCCGGATCGAGAGTGAAGGAGACGGTCTGCTCTTTGTTGGCCTGGCAACTGGCGAGTGTCTTGCCGATGGGACTGATGATGGCACTCTGACCACGATAATGGGAATAGTCGTCGTCACCAACTCGATTACAGCCGATGAGATAAGCCTGATTCTCCATCGCCCGTGCTCTGGTCAGGATCTGCCAGGCATTCTGACGACTCTCAGGCCAGTTAGCCACAGCGATGATGGCATCGTATTGCAAAGCATCAGCATATCTGCTCCAGACGGGGAATCGCAGGTCGTAACAAGTCAGAAGCAGGATGCGAAAACCGCAGTATTCAACGATGGAATGTGCATCGCCTGGCTGATAGTAACGGTCTTCATGGCCGTAAGTGAAGAGGTGGTGTTTATCATAATATGTTTCGCTCTCAGAACGGCCATCGATGAAATAATGACGATTCACATATAATTGAGAATTGAGAGTTGAGAATTTAGAATTATGATTACTTATGTTCATTGCTAAACTCCCAGAAATGGCGCAATTCAGGCGTTTGGCTATCGAGCGCATCCATTGCAGAGAGACGCTGTTTTCTTCGGATTCGGCGATTCCATCGGGTTCTGTGGCAAAGCCTGTACTCCACATTTCTGGCAGTACATAGAGGTCGCTCTCTGGGGCTTCTTCCAAAAGATGTTCCACTCGACGGATGTTTTCAAGCGGGTTCCCCCACTCTATGTCCAGTTGTATTAATGTTGTCTTCATTTGATATAGAAATCTTGAGTCAGTTCACGATACCAATCACTCCTGATTTGAGGCGATGATTCGAGTATGCCGTTATTTGTATCAATCTCGTTCACAGGATGTTTCGTAAATTCTATCATGTAACGCTTCGGAGCTTTCGATGGCGTGGTCTGAACGCTACAAAAACGGCTGATGAAGAACCCTCTGAGGTGGGCTTCGCCCTCCAGTCTCTCACGACAATCGGAAGGAATAATCACGGAAAAACGTCCGTCTTCCTTTAAGAGTCGGAAGGCTGTTTCCATCAACTGCCGATAACCCAAAGAGACGGTATGTCTTGCTTCTGTTCGCTGTGGATCCGGACAGATCAGTGAATCCTCGAAAAAAGGTGGATTGCAGACGATGGAATCGTATTTTTCCGTCGCTTCATGCGTTAGCGCATCGGCCTTGACAACGCTGATTCTATCGGCAAAAGGCGATGCTGATACATTCTCCTTCGCCTGGCGGACGACTCCATCGTCGATGTCAATGGCTGTGACAAAGGCCTGTGGATAGCGCTGAGCCATCATCAGAGCGATCAGTCCTGTGCCTGTGCCGATGTCAAGGATATGGCACGCACTTTCCGACGCCTGAGCCCAGGCTCCGAGCAAGGTGCCGTCAGTACCTACTTTCATCGCACAATGCTCCTGACGAACGGTGAATTGCTTGAATTGGAAGTATTCGTTTGCCATTTTCAGTCTGCAAAGATAGTTATTTTAGGTCATAGAATCTATGGATTAACACAGATTAATAATATAAATAGGTGGAATCTGTGGCTTTTTTTGTACCTTTGCAGCCAATTTGTTAAGATAATAAGGAAAATAGAAATTATGAGTGACCAGAATAATAACACAGCATTTTCAATGATTGCAGACGTTGAAGGGGACCTGAAAGATCTTCTGAATGTGAATGTCCCCCAGTCTGTGCCCATCCTCGCAGTACGAAATCTCGTGCTGTTCCCAGGGGTGGTATCCCCTATCCTCATCGGCCGTGATTCCAGTAAGAAACTTGTGCAGAAGGCCGAGAAAACAGGCCATGTCATCGGTATTCTCTGCCAGCGTGACCCTGAAGTGGACTATCCCCAGCAGGAAGACCTCTACGAGATAGGTGTCTATGGCAAGGTGATGAAGCAGTTGACACTGCCCAATGGTAATCTTACTACCATCGTACAGGCCTTGGGTCGTTTCCGTCTCAAAAAGATCATCAAGACAGACCCTTATCTCGAGGGTATCGTCGAGCCGATAGAAGACATCGAGCCAGAAAAGAAAGACCGCGAGTTCAAGACGGCTATCGAGGATCTTCGCAATATGGTGAACCAGTATATCAACGTCAGCGAGGAGATTCCTGACGAGGCTACGTTCGCCATTAAGAATATCTCCAACAATGTGATGGCCCTGAACTTCGTATGCACCAACATGCCGTTCTCTGTCAAGGAGAAGATGGTACTGCTGGAGATGGAGCATGTGAAGGAACGCCTGTTCAGTGTAATGAAGATCCTGAACCGTGAGATCAACCTCCAGAACCTCAAGGCCGACATCAGGAACAAGACTCGTGAGGATATCGATGAACAGCAGCGAAACTATTTTCTGCAACAGCAGATCAAGAATCTGCAGGCAGAGATGGGCAATGGTGAGTCGACACCTGAGAAGCGTGAGCTGCTCCGTAAGGCCGAGGACAAGAAGTGGCCGTATGAGGTAAGCAAGGTGTTCTACAAGGAGGCTGATAAGCTCGACAACTTGAATCCGCAGAGTCCGGAGTTCAACTTCCAACTGAACTATCTGCAGACCTTCGTCAGTCTGCCATGGGGCGAATATACGCAGGACGACCTGAACCTGAAGCGTGCCCAGAAGATTCTCGATCAGGACCACTATGGCATGGAGAAGGTCAAGGAGCGTATCCTGGAATATATGGCCGTCTTAGCCCTGCGTGGTGACCTGAAGTCGCCTATCATCTGTCTCTACGGCCCTCCAGGTGTGGGTAAGACCTCACTGGGCAAGAGCATCGCATCGGCTATGAAACGTAAATATGTCCGTATGTCGTTGGGTGGTCTTCACGACGAGGCAGAGATCCGTGGCCACCGTCGTACTTATATCGGAGCTATGCCAGGACGTATCATCAAGTCCATCCAGAAGGCTGGTTCCAGCAATCCTGTGTTCATCCTCGATGAAATCGACAAGATCACACAGATGACCCATAACGGCGATCCTGCCTCTGCCCTACTCGAAGTGCTCGATCCTGAGCAGAACAACGCCTTCCACGACAACTATCTCGATGTGGACTACGATCTGTCGAAGGTGCTCTTCATCGCAACGGCCAATAATCTCTCAACCATCCCCCGTCCCCTACTCGACCGCATGGCGGTGATTGAGGTAAGTGGTTATATCACAGAGGAAAAGTGCGAAATTGCGAAGCGACACTTGATACCTCGCGAATTGGAGAATACTGGTCTGAAGACGCGCAGTTTGAAGCCGTCCTTCAACAAGGCTGCCATCGAGATGATCATCGAACGCTATACTCGTGAGAGTGGTGTCCGTCAGTTGGAAAAGCAGATCGATAAGGCTCTCCGTAAGATTGCCTATAAGCGTCAGTTGGAAGATAACTTCGGCTATCAGAAGATCACGCCAACAGAGATTGAGGACCTCTTAGGTAAACCGCCATTCTATCGGGATATCTATCAGGGTAACGACTATGCTGGAGTTGTCACTGGTCTGGCCTGGACGAGTGTCGGCGGCGAGATACTCTTCATTGAGACATCGCTATCGAAAGGTAAGGGTTCGAAGCTCACGCTGACAGGAAACCTTGGCGACGTGATGAAGGAATCAGCCATCCTCGCGCTGGAGTATGTCAAGGCCCATGCCGACAAACTCAATATCGACTACCGCATCTTCGACTATTGGAACATTCATATCCATGTACCTGAGGGAGCCACGCCTAAGGACGGTCCTTCGGCAGGTATCACCATCGCCACCTCTATCGCCTCTGCCCTCACCCAGCGCAAGGTTCGTAAGAACACCGCTATGACGGGTGAGATCACCCTGCGTGGTAAGGTGCTTCCCGTTGGTGGTATCAAGGAGAAGATCCTCGCTGCCAAACGAGCCGGCATCACCGATATTCTCATGTGTCGTGAGAATGAGAAAGACATCAATGAGATTCCTGATGTCTATTTGAAGGGTGTCACCTTCCACTATGTGGAGAACGTGCAGGACGTATGGGACTTCGCTCTCACCAATGAGATCGTGAACCATCCGCTCGACTTCACCATCCCCGAGGAAAACGATGAAAAGGCGAAAAAGTAAAAGGGTGAATTAGTTAGGTATGACATTTGAAGTACAACATACAGATCCCGCCAGTGACGCAAGAGCTGGTCTGATACAGACCGCCCATGGTCCTATTCAGACCCCCATCTTCATGCCTGTTGGTACGGCAGGTAGTGTGAAGGGTGTCCATTTCTCCGAATTGCGAGAACAGGTCAAGGCGCAGATCATTCTTGGTAATACCTATCATCTCTATCTCCGTCCAGGACTTGACATCCTTCGTAAGGCAGGCGGACTGCATCAGTTCAATACCTGGGATCGTCCGATACTGACTGACAGCGGAGGTTTTCAAGTATTTTCGTTGACAGGCATCCGTAAACTCCATGAGGAAGGTTGTGAGTTCCGTAGCCATATCGACGGTTCGAAGCACATCTTTACCCCGGAGAACGTGATGGATACGGAGCGCATCATCGGAGCAGACATCATGATGGCCTTCGACGAGTGTCCGCCAGGACAGAGTGATTACCAATACGCAGAGAAGAGTCTGCGACTGACACAACGCTGGCTCGAACGCTGTGTGAAGCGATTCCGTGAGACGGAGCCACTCTATGGCTATGAACAGAGTCTCTTCCCCATCGTGCAGGGTTGTACCTATAAGGATCTCCGTCAAGATGCTGCAAAACATGTGGCTGATTTCGGAGCTGACGGCAACGCTATTGGTGGTCTGGCCGTTGGAGAACCAACAGAAGTGATGTACGAGATGATTGAGGTGGTCAATGACATCCTGCCTAAGGATAAGCCCCGCTATCTGATGGGCGTCGGCACACCGCAGAATATCCTTGAAGCCATCGAAAGGGGTGTGGATATGTTCGACTGTGTGCTGCCTACCCGTAATGGTCGTAACGCCATGTTGTTCACCTACGAAGGAACGATGAACATGCGTAATAAGACGTGGGAAGACGACTTCTCCCCCATCGATCCTGATGGTTGCGAGATAGACCGTATCCATACGAAGGCCTATCTCCATCACCTCTTTAAGGCACAGGAACTGCTGGCCCTACAGATAGCCTCAATCCACAACCTCGCCTTCTACCTGAGGTTGGTGACTGATGCCCGTCAGCATATTGTCGCAGGCGACTTCGTACAGTGGAAACGATCGGTAATAGAACAACTGGGACAGAGAAGATAAAGGTAAAAAGGTGAAAGAGTAAAGGAGTGAAGAAGAGTAAGTATATTAGAGTGTGGCTGCGACGTGCGGGCCGTTTCCTGCGGAAATACCTCCGTTGGCTGCGATACCTGAACCCCTGGCGATTGCTGACGAGACTCGACAGGTATATCATCACCAAATTCATCGGCACCTACATTTACTCCATCATCCTCATCATCTCCATAGCCATCGTGTTCGATGTCAACGAGAACCTGTCGAAGTTCTCAACCTTTGGTGCACCCTTGAAGGCTATCGTCTTCGACTACTACGCCAACTTCGTGCCCTACTTCTCCAACCTCTTCTCACCATTGTTTGTCTTCATTGCCGTCATCTTCTTCACCTCGAAACTGGCGGGCAACTCGGAGATCATCGCCATGCTCGCTGCTGGTGTGAGCTTTAAGCGACTGATGCGGCCTTACTTCCTCTCTGCTGCCATGATTGCTTTGGTGAATTATTATGTTGGAGCTTATATCATCCCACATGGAACGATTGTCAGACAGGACTTTGAGTCGAAGTACAAAAACAATAAAATCATTACCTCTGCCAGTAATGTCCAGCTGATGGTAGGCCCAGGCATTATTGCCTATATCCAGCAGTATGACAATAATACGAAGACGGGCTATGGTTTCTCTCTCGATAAGTTCGAGAACAAAAAGCTCGTCAGTCATATGACCGCATCTACCATCCGATACGACTCCATCAGTGAGGACCGCTTCCACTGGAAGGCACAGAACTATAAGATCCGTACGCTGAAAGGTCTCCGTGAAGAGATAAAGTCGGGCTCGGTCATGGACACCCTCATCCAGATGGAGCCGATGGATCTTGTCTATTCAAAGGGACAGCAGGAGACGTTGACTTCCGACGAACTGCGACAGTACATCTCTAAACAGACAGAGCGTGGATCAAGTAATGTGGTGCAGTACGAAGTGGAGTATCACAAACGAATTGCCACCTCTTTTGCCTCGTTCATCCTAACCGTCATTGGTGTCAGCCTCTCCAGTCGAAAACGCAAAGGCGGCATGGGCGTCTACCTCGGCATCGGACTTGGTCTGTCGTTCTCCTACATTCTGCTACAGACCGTCAGTTCTACCTTTGCCATCAATGCTGACACACCACCTATACTGGCAGCATGGATACCAAACATACTTTATGCGCTCATCGCCTATTACTGTTATAGGCAAGCGCCGAATTAGTTATTGTTTATAGTTTAGAGTTTATAGCTTGTGAAATTTGAAGAAACATATCTCAACGATAATATCCTCGATGCGCTCTATGACATGCGCTTCGACGAGATGACCCCTATCCAGGAACGTTGCATCCCAGAAATTCTCGATGGATACGATGTCTTAGGCGTGGCACAGACGGGAACAGGAAAGACCGCCGCCTATCTGTTGCCCATCCTCTCACAACTTGATGACGGCGACTATCCCAAGGATGCCATCAACTGCGTGGTGATGTCCCCTACCCGAGAACTTGCACAGCAGATCGATCAGGCCATGCAGGGCTTCGGCTATTATCT
>JAEEGL010105598.1_pt1 | contig 10212 bp, 13 predicted proteins | sample 9134231 | NCBI WGS metagenome assembly JAEEGL01 (sample SAMN16246548, study PRJNA631951) | gut metagenome | biome: gut microbiome; feature: rumen; material: fiber-attached | host: Bos | place: Iran: Karaj | collected 2018-10 | reverse complement strand
TGAAAAAGTGTATTATCTGCCGAAACGTAAAACAGTAATAATTCAATTATGCGAGTTGAGTTTTCCGTTCGCACTATCTGTATCGATATTTTAACTATCGCAATTAAGATGAATAATTATTGAACTTTTTTAAAAAATACAAATATTCCACTCGAATATTGACAAAATAGTTTAAAAAAGTTATAATATTTGTATAATATTAAAATTGAAAAGCACATCCGGCTATTAGGAAGGGAAGACAATTGCAATTTACCGCATTAAATTACTACTCTGTAGAGGATGTTGAGAACTGTTATAGGCATGGAATAATAATAGCAGCACGATTCGTCTGAATCCAAAGCTCCGGTCTTTTATACCTTTTCCTAGCCTAAGCATGCTGATGTAGCACAGATATTTGGAAAGTTTAGTGCCAGGAGAACAGCATTCTGCATTATCGTTTAATTACAGCGCACCTGGAAACCCCACCGAATTCCCCTTTCGACTACAGAGAGCAATGCGAAAAATGTACAATCTGAGATACAATGATTCCGGAGTTGTAGTTACAGTCAGCTCAGAAACAGCTGAACCAAAGAATGGCATTTCTTTATCCATTTTCAATAATGAAGAATCGATAGTTGAATCGATAATATGATAGTTTTTGGTTCTCGCAAGGAATATTTAGAACCAATTGGGCAAATAATCATTGATAAGAACAAAGAATAAAAAACAGTGTAGTATAAAATATATATAGCTGCTTTGCAGTTATAAAACAAGTGCTGAGAACGACTCGGTTATAATAAGTGCAGTACATATAAAACTTCTTTTACATGATATTCCGAATGTGTCAGGAAGAGTTATAGATATATTCAGAAGCAAAACGAGAAAAAACAGACACAATGTGGAGGTATAATATATGGGTAAGCTTTCAAAACTGTCGTTGCTGATTCGTATTCTTAAGATATTCTTTTGTTACTTTTATTTCTTTCCCATTTTCCCTGCGATGCTTTTCGGCTACATTGTTGACTTTATACTCGGTGTTTTTCAGGTTGAGGATGAGACGCGTTTATTTATTGCGCTTTTAGTTCAGATTCCGATCGCCTTTGTTGTTTCATGCATGTATGCGATGCGAGAGGGATACCGAGACAGTTTTTACGGAAGATATTCCTTCAGATTATATCTGCTTGCCAACGTAGGATCTATGATCGTTTATATTGCGGCAGACAGACTGACAGAGCTTAATGTTTGCCCGATATCATCTGTTTTTATAAAACTCGGACTTTCAAATGAGCTGTTTTCAACGCTGTTTTTTATCGCAATGTGCGCTTTAGTCCTGTTGTGTTACTTCATTGGCCGTATGAATGCGCTCAATGAGAACGCGGAGGCGGTTTATAAAACAGAAAACTCTGTTGCCAAAGAAAAGGCGGCTAAAAGTGAAACACAGGCATTGACTGAAAAGAAAAAGACTGGTACATGGAGAGACAGCGTTCGCGGTGATGATTAAAAAATTATAGTTTCGTAAACAGTAAAACGGCATTTATATAGATAATTAATCGACAAATATCGTGTTTGCGCAAGTGATAGAATATAATTTGCCTGGAAATGCCAATATCATCTATGAATCTATGATTTATAGATTAAACACATGAAAGGTTATTATTCGCTGCACGAGTATTTAAGTAGCAAACGAGGAAAAAGAATGTCATCAGCCCCTGCTAATAGGAGAGATAACTGATAAATAAAATGATGGTAATATTTGACATGTAGGAATAAATTACAGAGCAGTGGTCCGGATAGCGAAAGAACTAATTAAAGAACATCAATAGTCTTATGTCTTTTTTGTGTACATAGTTGAGCTCGTTGGGAAAATCGTATTTTTCAATAAATGAAAGAAAGGAATTCTATATGAAAAAATTAGTTTTTACAGTTGCCATTACAATTTGCTTGTTATTGAGCTCTCTTACCATTGTTGCTATGAAAGATGAAAGTGAGATGATATCTTCACTTCCGGATCAGTATTTTGAATGGCAAGGAAGAGTTATTACCCAATTAGAGTTGTCGGATAGAGATGGTATTTTCATAGATAATTCAGAGAATTATCTACATGCCAAGGCCTTAGAAAGCTACACAAGAGCAGCGCTTTGGCTCTTTGATTATTCGGACAGTTATTCTTATAAAATAGAAAGCAAAGAAATGCGCTTTACTGATGGAAGAATAATCATTGAATGCTATGTATATATAAAAACTCACTCAATGGCAAATCCTTCGGATGTATTCTGCGAAAAAACAAACATTAAATATACATTTTCAATAATAAAGACGGATAATAAATACTATATTGACAAAGTTACAACAACAGATTTGTTTTATTCTATTTCAGAAAACGAAATAGCTGACATTGTTATTATGAACGGTGCAGATCTTTCCGATAAAACAGCAGTTGACGATGCCGTTGAACAATGGCTTAAATTAAGAGCTGATAATGCATTTAAAATGCAATCGAATTATCCTGATATTAAAATTCCAGATCTTGAATACGAGATGGATTATGAGAAATTGAATAATGACTTGCAAACGCTGAACAACGTTGACAATGTTATTGAAAGTGAAGAGAACGGGGACAGTGCCTTGTCTTTTAAATCACAGGCCTCGGTTTCTACCGCATATAATTCTACTTCTGCAGCATCATATGCCGATACATATGCTCTTAATAATAATCCACTGTTTGCAACGCTAACTGGGGACTGCGCAAATTTTGTTTCACAGTGCGTTTGGGCGGGTTATATATCTTGGAATGGCTCAATGTCGTCTTCAACTGTTCAGTCGTATATTGCGAACGATTATAAAATGGTTACTGGACAGAGTTCTAACAATTGGTATATGGGACCCAATACAGGACATCCAAATTGGACAGGATTGAATTCCTTTGCATCGTTTTTAACAAACACGTCAAAAATATATGGACCAAGCGGAACTATATTCAATAATAATAAGTCATATACTGATTTACCTATTATACTTTTAACTCCGGGTAAGGCTATTCAAATGAAAATATCATCAACCTATGACCATTCAGCGTTTATATACAGCTCCACGGGTAATACTCTAGCCAATAAACTCTGCGCGGCTCATACTTCTAATCAAAAGACAACCGTGGCATCTTTTGCTGTCGTCTATCCTTACATAAGACTCCTGAGCTTTAATACTTCAGTTTTTGCGAACTGATATTACGAGGTGGATATGATGATCAAGAAAAAATTGTTTTTTTTAATTCTTGCTATAATAATGATTATCCCATTGGGTTCAGGGTGTACCAAACAAAGCCCCGATGACAATTCCTCAACGGCTAAATCAGATAGTGTTACAATAACAACATACAACTCGGCAGATTTTCAGTCAAAAGCATCAGAAGCAGAAAAATGGTTGAAAAACAATGCAAATACAGAAGAGGCTGAAAGCAGTCAACGTTATGAAAACGATATTTTGGCAATCGGAGATTCTACCTATATATCTTTATGCTGTTTTGAAACTGATGGTATGGTTGACAGATTCAGGTATGTGGTTGAAAAATATAAAAAGGACGAAAAAACCGTAATTTATAATACCTTCTTCTCATATGATACCTGTCCGTTTACACTTATAAAAGATGAAAGCAACATAATTTTATATTTTATGGGACTTGACATAGCCAGTCTGGCCACATGGGGAGACAGCGGAAAAATAATTGTAGCATATGAAAACGGGGAAGCAGAAATAATCGAATACAGTTTTTCTGAAGACACAGAAACGGAAGTTGCAAATAATGGACTTGACAAAAAGAAGTGTCGATGTGAATTTATGCATCTCCTTAAAAACAACAAAATTGCAAGTGTGATAGCTATATCGGCACCTCAGGAAATCAAGTATGGAGGCACAACTACAAGGCTGTTCAGATTTGATGATAATCTGACCCCGATCTCTGCTACAGCTATAAACATGGAAGGGATGTATGAGGAAAAATATTTCCCTAACAACTAAGACTGAGTTATTTCTAAAAACAGATATCCGATTGCTCTGACCAGGGACATAGGAAAAGATTATAAAAACCAGAATTAACGTGTCCGCGGTAATGATACGGTATATTATCGTCGGCGATATGTTTTTCAGGTGTGCAGATTCCGAACCGATCATGAATCGGCTCCACGGCAGAAAGCACCTGATTGCGGGCAATCACGACTGTTCGTGGATCCACAGAGTCGATACGGGCAAATACTTCAAAAGCGTCAGTCACATACTCGAAACGTCGGACGGCGCTCACGCAATTACGCTGTGCCACTACCTGATGCTCACATGGAACCATCAGCGGAAATCGTATATGATCCACGGACATATCCATAACAACACCGACTTTGATTTCCGGCCGCTTATAACACAGCGCGGCAATATTCTTAATGCCGGCATTGATATGAACGGCTTTAAGCCGGTCACTTTCGAGGAACTGCGGGAAAACAACCGGATGTTTTATAGAAAAGGTCGCGAGAGTCAATCCTGTCGAACAGAAAAGCAAAGCTGCGGTCGGCAAGGATGGTGACGCCCGCTCTTTGATTGGCAGTCTGGTTGGAGTCCTTCGCGATGATATGGATGCAAAAGTTATATTGGCAGAACAATACGATAATGCAATCAAGAAATCAGACGATGAATGAGAAAAAAGACCAGTTTATCTTCCGCTTTTGTTCCGCTTATATTCCGCTTCTTACACTAAAAACCAATCCGATCTAAAACGGCCGCACAACACAAACAGAAAATCCGAACTTCGTCATCAAATGTGACGGGTTCGGATTTTCTGTTATGTTTACTTGTTTTTATTTTAATAAAAAAGAAATAAAGCAAATGGGTGCTGCCGAGATATAAGACAGCGCCCATTGTTTTATTTAGTTTCTAACACCCCACATACAAAGTGGCACTTTTTCGTCCGGAACGATCAGCATTTTTTTCTCGATCATGTTTTCTAGCAAAAACGCAGCGACGTCAAGACGGTGGTGGATCTTTACGATATCTCCGCACTGATCTCTTACCGAATCCGGCGAATGTTCAGAGAGGATTTTTTCTGCTTTATCAGAAATGCCTATCATACAATCTGCAATTATTTTAATCACGTCCGAAAGGAGTAAGCACATCTCTTCAAAAGACGACTTTGTGTGTTCATTGTTGTTCTCCGGTTGATTGAAAGCTTTCACATATATAGTGTATAAAAGCAGTTATCGGTTAATCGAATATTGAAATTATCGTCCCGTATCTCGACCGACGCATAAAATGCGTCCATGTCTACGTGTATTATTATCTGATTCATGTCCTTACTCTGCTTTCCCAAAGAATATATTGCGCAGGTTGTCCGGCATAGACGCAAACATCATTTTTACAACGGTTTCTGCCGATGTAATATTATCTTTAAGCACCCATTCCTGTGTCATTCCCACAGCGCCCATGCAGAAAAAGCGAATGCTGTAAGCGGTCTGCGTATCGAGAAAATCCGTGCCGAGCTTTTCCTTTGCAATGTCGCTGTAACGCTTCACGAAATATTCAAGCATATATTTCCAGAGAGCGTTCTGCGATGAATCTTCATAGGCACGTTTATAAAAAATGATATCCGCTTTCATGCTGTTAAGAGCGCGGGCAGAAGATTCGACGGAAATTATGTCCGTTTTATAGGCGTCATGGCAGAATATCCAGGCAACAAGGTCGTATTTGTCCCTGAAGTGGTTGTAGAAGGTCGGACGTTCCACATCCGCCGCCTCGCATATTTCCGTTACGCGTATTTTATCTATGGATTTGAGCTTCATGATCTGCTTCATCTTGTCAGCGATCCACATTTTTGTTATCTCTGCCATCGTCATTGTCCTTTACAAAATCGGTATTATGTAAAATCTCTTTACACTATTATACTACTGTCTATTGAAAAAATCAAGACACTCGTGTATAATATTTACATAAAGAAAACCGGACAGACTAAAGGAGATACATTATGGAATTTTTAGAACTTGCAAAAAACAGATATTCAGAGAGATTTTTTGATTCGAAGCCTGTAGAGCAGGACAAGCTTGACAGGATCCTTGAGGCAGGACGCATTGTACCGACCGCATGCAACTACCAGCCGCAAAGGTTTTACGTTCTTCGCACCCCCGAAGCTCTTGCAAAGGCTAAAACGGTAACGCCGTTTCACTATAACGCGCCGCTGATGATCCTCGTTTGCTACGATCTGAATACTGTGTGGACAGCGCCTCACGACAGATTGTTCCGTAATTACAATTCCGGAGATCAGGACGCAAGCATTGCCGCAACGACTATGATGTATGAGGCGGAGGAGCTTGGAGTACACAGCGTATGGCTTCGCGGATTCGACGCGCTGACGGTGAAACAGGTTTTTGAACTGCCTGAAAATATCATTCCCGTGATGATGTTCGCAATGGGATATCCGTCCGAGAGATCGAAGCCCAACGCATGGCATTTTAAGCGTATGCCGATCGAAAACTTCGTTGCGGAACTGTAGGAGGCGCGATCATGCATTTCACAGGAACAGTTTACAGAAACCCCTACTGGCCGACATTTCCGCTGCTTCAGATAACACAGGGGTGCACGCACAACAAATGCAAGTTCTGCACTATGTACAGAAACGTTTCATTCCGGATCCAGCCGATGGAATGGATAGAGGAAGACCTCAGGGAGCTTGCAAATATCGTACCCGACGCCACCACGATACAACTACTTTCTGCAAACCCGCTGGCGCTGACGTTCGACAAGCTCGAGCCGATACTTTCGATGATCAATAAATATCTGCCGAAGATCGAATATATCTACGCAGCTACGCGCGTGACAGATATCAGAAACAAAACCGTAGACGAGTTGAAAAAAATGAAGGATCTTGGCGTGCGGGAGATATCTCTCGGTGTGGAATCGGGCGATGATTGGACTCTGGACCGCATCAATAAGGGTTATCACGCGGAAGATATTCTCGAGCAGTGCCACAAGCTCGAAGAGGCAGGGATCGACTACTGGATGACGTTTCTGAACGGCGTCGCCGGACGTGAACACAGCCGCGAGCACGCGATCAATTCCGCAAAGATATTCAACCAATGCAAGCCGATGCTTGTCGGTACCGGCGGACTGACGCTGTTTCCCGGCACACCTTTGCTTGAGGAAGCGCAGCGGGGAGAATTCACTCCGCTTTCTGAGAAGGAGATGCTGGAGGAGCTGAAGCTTTTTGTGGAGAATCTGACATGCGACTGCGCATTTACCACGCATCATACGATCTCCGGCGTCAATCTCTCGGGACCGGATTTTCTTGCCAGAAAAGATAAGATCATCACTTCGCTACAGCACCAGATCGACCACGGTGACCTTGACCGTATGGCCGCATTCCGCCGAAGCAAGAGAACCCTGTAAGGAGGCAAAAAGCGCCCCGTCTTCATATCACCATGAAGATCAACAGCAGCTATTTCATGCACGGCGGGCTGACACCGGAGGAAAGCATGACGATCTGCAGGCTCTGCGCAGACGCCGGGATCAATTCCATCGAAGTCAGCGGCAACTGGACATCCGTTTCCGGCATAAGGGCAGGTAAAAACGAAGCAAACTTTGCGGAGTTCGCGCTTGCCATTGCAGATACCGTAAGCGTTCCCGTTATTCTTGTCGGAGGGCACCGAAGCGTAGAGAATATGGAAAAGGTTCTGAATGCGGGCAAGGTTGATTTCCTGTCTCTCTCCAGACCGCTCATACGGGAACCGGATCTTACGAACCGCTGGGCGGTGGGTGATCATCGGCCCGCCGAATGCGTTTCCTGCAATATGTGCTACCATACACCGGGGCACGAATGTATCAAGAAATGAAGGCAGACAATGTTCGACGTTCCTGATCTTCAGTATTCACAAGAATAAACAGACCAATGTGATCGCAGAGACATAAAAGTCTCTGCGGTTTCTTTTTGCAGGAGGCAGTATCCATTACAACGGTTTCACCCCGGAAAGCACATCGGACAGTTACGTCGGAGGCGAATACGCCAACCCTTTTGTTCTTATCCGTGAGAACGGCGGCGTAGTGTTGTGAGAAATACTCATGGGCACCTGAGAAGAATCCGGCAGTCGATTTGTTTGGCCAAAGGGTAAAGTCTCCTTTGTTCACAGGAATTTCATTGAATTACGAGGTAAAAAATGGTATAATACAGTTAGAGTTAAGAGATTAACAAATCGGTATTTGTGGGAGGCAGGGAAAATGGTTTTCAAAGAAACTGAATTCAAATTAAAGGATGGACGAGTTGCACTACTTCGCAGTCCTCATGAAGATGACGCAGAGGAAATGCTCCAATTTATTATAAAAGCTTCTGGTGAGACAGCCTTCCTGATGAAATATCCAGAGGAGTGGGCGGATTTCAATCTTGACCAGGAAAAAGCCTTTATAAATGATGACTACTACAATCAAAACGGAATGATGATTTCCTGCATTGTAGACGGGAAAATAGCCGGAAACTGTCAGATCTCTTTTCGCACCGGAATGAAAGACCGGCATAGGGCTTCTGTTGCGATTGCGCTTCTTCGGGAGTTCTGGAACCTTGGAATTGGGACAAAAATGTTCGAGGAGATGTTCCGAATCGCCAGAGAACGCAATGGAGTTCGTCAGATTGAGCTTGATTTTATTGAAGGCAACAGCAGGGCAAGACACCTGTATGAGAAGATGGGATTTCGTATAACTGGAGTAAAACCTGATGCGATACGAATGAAAGATGGAACTTTTGTTAATGAGTACATGATGTTGAAAAGGCTGTAATCGTAATTCTTGTTCTGGAGTATGTTAAATGGATAAACTGATCTATAAAGGTGTTTTGTGCAGGTTGGCAACATACCGAACCATGGGTGAAAACAGACCTGCGTTATTCTACATTGATGCGCCGGATCAGCATACAATGTTAGCTGCCGGTTTTGATGAATTGCATTACGGGCTCTGGGTCAAGCTTCTTACTGATGAAGAATATAAAGAAATCACAGATAATCTGAATCGAAGTCCGGAATCAACAGAACAAAAAGATCAATAAATTCAGGTTTGTGAGACAACGATGATTAACGAAAGAAATTAAGTGAAAATGTTTTTAAAAACAAAAGCTATGCGAAAGGACATAAGCAATGAAACGACCGCTCTTTTTACTTATCAGAACAACGAGCTGAAAGAATACGTAAAGCAGTACGGCATAGTCGTTGAAAGCTGGTACCCGTTCGGCGGCAGAGGTCACACAGGCGATCATTTCGGCAATGAGATCATCACGGAGCTTGCGGAAAAATACGGCAAGACCGCCGCGCAGATCATTCTTCGCTGGCATATGCAGGCGGGATACGTCGTGATCCCCGGATCGTCAAATCCGGATCACATAGCCGAAAATTACGACGTTTTTGATTTTGAACTCTCATCTGAGGATATGGCGCGTATAACGGCGCTTGACAGACAGGAAAGATATGAAAACTGGTAAAAAAATAACTGCAGACAAAGAAAAATAACAGCCGTCTCACAAATACTGTTATTCAAACGAAGAAAGCGGAATTTGAAAAATTGTATTTCGATATCGCGGGCGACCCCGAGCCGACGCATCTCGATATGCTCCGAGCCGTCGCAGCGGACGACAGGATCGTATACGGAAGCGATTTTCCGCACTCTTCCGCAAACGTTGTCATATCCAAGAAAAAGCATTTTGACGAAAACGTAAAATACGACGTCGTCCGCGATCTCATATACGCGGAAAACGCCTTCAGATTACTTGAAAAATAAAAGTCACAGAAGATTATTATGAAAAGAATTATTACTTTTTTACTGACGGCGGCGCTTTTGTTTGCGCTTGCTGCCTGCGCAGGAAATACTCCCGCAAACATCGAAGAAAACGGCTCAACAACAGCCTCGAATGAAATATCAGTCTCTGACGAAACATCACAGGAGACGGAAATATCCGAACCCTCTGTTTCTGCTGAACCGGAAACGGAGCAGAACTCGGAAGAGGTTACTCCCGATGCCGAAACCGCACCTGAAACGGAAACGGACACTGAGCATAAAAAAGTCCTTGTCGTCGTATTCTCTGCGACAGGGACCACAAAGGGCGTAGCTGAAAAGATCGCCGAAATAGAGAATGCCGATATTTACGAAATAAAAGCGGCGCAGGAATACACTTCGGCAGATCTTAACTGGAACGACAGCAGCAGCCGTTCCACAAAGGAGCAAAACGAT
>JAEEGL016926936.1_pt1 | contig 10213 bp, 9 predicted proteins | sample 9134231 | NCBI WGS metagenome assembly JAEEGL01 (sample SAMN16246548, study PRJNA631951) | gut metagenome | biome: gut microbiome; feature: rumen; material: fiber-attached | host: Bos | place: Iran: Karaj | collected 2018-10 | reverse complement strand
ATATGTTTCAACAATAAGTTTAACTAGAAAAGATGATGAAGAAACTTCTGAAGTTATCAACAATGACTCCCCTACTTTAGATACTGAAACAGCTGTAGAAAATAAAGAAGAAGCTTAATTGCTTCTTTTTTTTATATAATGTTTCACGTGAAACATTATCTTTATTTTTATATAATGATAAATATTATTAATATATTATTAATTTTACTATAAAATCTTGTAGTTATAGATTATTCTCACTATATGTTTCACGTGAAACATCTTTCTCCCCTACTTTTATATATGATAAATGTTATTGATATTTTATTAATTTTGCTATATATTCATGTGATTATAGATTATTCTCATTATATGTTTCACGTGAAACATTTGATTTATATCTATTTAAGTATTTTTTTTATTATATTTACCCTACTTTTAAATTGATATATTAATTTGGATTTGATGTTTCACGTGAAACATCGAAAATCTTTAAATGTTATATAAATGTTTCACGTGAAACATTTAATATAAAAAGTTGCTTAATTTACTGTATGTGATATAATGTTTTTGCGCAACGATTATATTTGAACCTGGTCAGAGTAGGAATACAGCAGCCATAAGATTCCCTAATCGTGTGCGCTTTTTTTAATGAGGTAAGATATGAATGAAATTATTAAGGAATTATTTAAAGAAGCTGAAATTTCTTTTAATAATTTAGATATTCCCATTGGCGCAGTAGTAGTTAAGAATAATAAAATAATAGGTAGAGGACATAATTTGCGCTTAAATACACCTGATGTAACCAATCATGCAGAAATAATGGCTATTAGAGAAGCAGAAAAGACTATTAATGATTGGAGATTAAATGGTTGTGACTTATATGTTTCTTTAGAACCATGTGATATGTGTATAGAAGTTATAAAAGCGGCTAGGGTAGATAATGTTTATTATTTATTAGAAAAAGATAATAAAAATAAATATGAATCAACTAAATTTCATAAGATAAATGATGATGTTTCACGTGAAACATATAGAGAAAAGTTATCAACATTTTTTAAAGACAATTTAAGAAAATAAATTGTCTTTTTTTAATTCAAAATAATTCATTATAATACGATATTATGGTATAATTTTAGTGGGTGAAGATGTATGAACTATCAAGTATTATATCGTAAATACAGGCCATCTAATTTTAATGAATTAATGGGACAAGATCATATAGTAAGACTACTTAAAAATTCTGTTATTGAAAATAAATTAGCTCATACTTATTTATTCACTGGACCTAGAGGTACAGGTAAAACAAGTACTGCTAGAATTTTTGCTAGAACTATTAACTGCGAGAATCCAAAAGATGGATTACCATGTGGAGAATGTGCTTCTTGTGCTAATTTTAATAGTTCACCTGATATAGTAGAAATAGATGCAGCTTCAAATACTGGTGTAGATAATATTAGAAACATAATAGAAGAGGTTATGATAGCTCCTTCATCAATGAAATATAAAGTATATATTATGGATGAAGTTCATATGCTATCTAAGAGTGCTTGGAATGCTTTCCTTAAAGTATTAGAAGAACCTCCTGAATATGTGGTTTTTATATTGGCTACTACTGATGTTCAAAATGTACCTATAACTGTATTATCAAGATGTCAAAGGTTGGATTTTAGACGTGTTGATAGAAATAAAATAGTAGATAACTTAAAAATGGTTTGCAAATCAGAAAATATTAATATTACTGATGATGCATTAGAAGAAATATCATATTTAGCTGATGGTGGTATGAGAGATGCTTTGAGCATTTTAGATCAATTATCAAAAGCTTCTGACAAAATAGATATTGATGTTATTAAAAATAATTATGGTACAGTTACTATTGATGAAATAATGGAGTTATATAACAATATCTTACATAATGATATTGATTTGTTGGTTAATAATTTAAATAATATTAAACTTACAGGTATTGATATTAAAATATTAATTAACAAAATGTTGGATTGTTATGTAGAGAAGGCAGTTGATATGAAGAAGAGAAACTTATCTTCAACTGCATTTAATCAAATAAAGAAATTGATTGAAACGTTAAATGAAATATCTGGTAAATTAAATTATTCATCTAACGGATTCTTAATGCTAGAACTAGAATTAATATCATTTATAAATGATGATGAGACTAAATTAAGTAGTAGAGAAATAACTCAAATTATTTCCCGGGAAATAATAGAAAATGAGTGTCAAATAGATGTAAATGATTATATTAATTCAAATGAAAACGCGCATTATAATATATGTGATGAATTTATTAATATTAGAATTAATAATGCCTTTGTTGGTGCATCTAAGGAATTTAAGATGGATGCTCATAATAAATGGAATAATTTCCTTAGAGAGATTGAAAAGCAATCTATTAAAGAATTTAATTCATTAATTGGTAAAACTATTATTCAGGTTGCATCTGAAAAGAATATGATTGTTGTATGCAAGAATGAGACAACAAAACTTATTGGTAATAGTAAGTTGTTTGAAATAGAAAATAAATTTAATGATATAACTAATTCAAAATATAATTTTATTTTTATTACTGAAAAGCAATGGAAAGATCTTTTAAGTAATTTTGACAAAGATAAAAAATATAAAATTATGAAAGAAGATAAATATGTTAATGATTCTGCTGATACTGTTTCATTAGCTGAAAGTCTTTTTGATGATAAAATAGAAGTGAAATAAAGGAGATATGATTAATATGAATATGAATGCTTTAATGCAACAAGCTCAAAGAATGCAAAAAGATATGCAAAAGAAACAAGAAGAAATATATAAAAGTGAATATACTGGAACTTCTGAATTTGTTGATGTAGTTTTAATGGGAGATAAATCAGTTAAAAAAGTTTCTATTAAAAATAAATCTTTAGATTCTGAAGATATTGAAATTTTAGAAGATATGATTGCTATAGCATTAAATGATGCTATTAGTAAAATAGATAAAGATATTGATTCTAAAATGGGTATGTATGGAAAACAATTAGGTGGTTTATTCTAATATGTTGTATCCTAAAAGTTTAGAAGATGCTATTAATTCTTTTAAAAAACTTCCTGGTGTAGGTGAAAAGAGTGCTGAAAGATATGCTCTTTCATTATTAGATCTAGATGAAAAAGAAATAGCAGATTTTTCAAAAAGTGTTAGAGAAGTTAAAGATAATATCAGAACATGTAATATATGTGGACATTTAACAGACAAAGAAACATGTGATATTTGTTCCGATAAAAATAGAAATGATAATTTAATATGTGTTGTAGAAGATTATAAATCTGTATTTATGTTTGAAAAGACTGGTACATTTAATGGTAAATATCATGTATTAAATGGTTTAATTAGTCCTATTGATGGTGCATATCCAGAAGATATTAATATAAGTGGTTTAGCTGATAGAATAGGGGATTCTAAAGATGCGGAAATAATAGTAGCATTAAAACCAACTATCGAAGGTGAAACAACTACTTTATATATTAAAAAAATATTTGAAAAGAAAAATATTAAAGTTTCTCGTTTATCTTATGGTATACCAATTGGTGTTGATATAGATTATATTGATTCATTAACATTAGATAGAGCATTAGTAGATAGAAAAGAAATATAGGTGCATATGGAAAGTAAAAAAGCAAAGGAAAATATTATTAATTCATTTCATGAGAATAATAATTCCCATGCTTTTTTAATTGAAACAAATAATATTAATGATTGTTTGGAAGATGTATTAGATATAGCAAGACAAATTGAATGTGAAAATGATGGAGATGAAAATTGTAATTGTAAGATTTGTAATCTTATAAGAAATAATAACAATCCTGATGTTTTATTAATAAAGAGATTAGAAAAAGATGATAAAGAAGAAGATAAGATTAAAGATATCGATATTTCTAAAAGTAAAAAAACTGAAACATTAAAAACAGAAATAACTACTAAACAAATTGATACATTAATATCAATGTTTAGAACTTCTCCTTTAGTTTCAAAATATCAAGTATATATTATATTTGAATCTGATAAGCTTAATAGGAATTCTGCTAATAAATTATTGAAATTCTTAGAAGAACCAAATCCAAATATAATTGGATTCTTTATAACTGATACTTTTGATAAGATGATTTCAACAATTGTATCTAGATGTGAAATTTATAATTTTAGATATGGTACTGAAAATATATTAGGTTTATTAGATATTACTGATAAAGATTATGCTAAATACTATGATTTAACAATGAATATATTATATAAATTAGAAAATAGTAATAAATATGAATTAATGGTTAATAGTAAAGATATTTCTAAAAAAGAGAGAGATGATATAATATTTATTATTAAACTTATTAAGAAATTTTATACTATTAAATTTGAAAATATAGTTTATAATTATTATATTGATTTGGAATTTGCTAGTCCTATTTTAGATACGATTAAATGTAATGATATATCTATATTAAGTAAAAGAATATTATTATTGGATGAAATATTAAGCGATCTTAGTAGAAATTCTATTAGAGATATGTCTATAAATAAATTATTTATAAAGTGGGTGTAAGATATGAAAGTATGCGCAATTAAATTTAAAACATCACCAAAATCATATTTGTTTAAATATGATTCACTTGAACTAAAATCAGGTGATTTTGTAATTGTTGAAACTGAAAAAGGTACTCAATATGGAAAAGTATGTGAAATTAATGTTGAAAATACTAAACATATTAACATTGATAAAATGAAACCAGTTTTAAGAATTGCGGAAGCTAAAGATGAAAAAGATTTTGAAAGAAATTTAAAGAATTCTAAAGAAGCTTTAGAATTTGCAAAAAAGAAAGTTACTGAATTAAATCTTGATATGAGAATAGTTGATGCTTCATATACATTAGATAAAAAACAATTAACATTTAACTTTGTTGCTGATGAAAGAATAGATTTTAGAGATTTAGTCAAAGAATTAGCTGCTAAATATAAAACTAGAATTGAATTACATCAAATGGGTGTAAGAGATAAAGCAAAAGAAGTTGGCGGACTTGGACCATGCGGAAGAAGTTTATGTTGTGCTGGATTCTTAAATGGTGTTGATTCTATATCTATAAATATGGCTAAGAATCAAAATATTGCATTAAACCCTACAAAGATAAATGGTTTGTGTGGAAGATTATTATGTTGCTTATCATATGAAGATGATGTTTATACAGATCATAGAAAATGTTTACCTAAGATGGGTGAAATTGTTAAAACACCTGATGGAGAAGGTAAAGTTGTTTCATTAGATGTATTAAATAAGAAATATTCAGTTAATATAGATGGGGATATTAAAGAATATGGATGCCAAGATTACAAAAAGAGAAATTAACGATCTATATGATTATGGGTATTATATATACCAAAATCCAGATTATTTTAAATTTTCAATAGACTCAGTTTTACTAGCTGAGTTTGTTTGCGTTCATAAAAAGAAAAATAAAGTATTAGACTTATGTTCTGGAAATGCTCCTGTACCTATGATACTAAATATTAAATATGGTGATAGAGTAGATATAACAGGTGTAGAATTACAAGATGAAATATATGAACTTGGTAAAGATAGTATTGAATATAATAAATTTAATAATATTAATTTTATAAAGGAAGATGTTAAGAATTTACCTGGTAAAATTCATGACAAATTTGATATTGTTACATGTAATCCACCTTATTTTGAGGTATCAGGTGATAATATAAATGAAAATGAAGTTAAAGCTATTGCTAGACATGAAATAAAAATAAATCTAGATGGTATAATTAATGTTGCTTCAAAAATGATTGAAAACAAAGGTTATTTTTATATGGTACATAGAGCTAATAGATTAGCTGATATTATTAATACATTAAATAAATATAAATTTGGTGTTAAAAGAATAATACCTGTTTATGATAAACAAGGTGTTGATTGTACTTTTATATTAATAGAATCTGTTTACAATGGTAAAAATTATGTTAAAATAGGTAAACCTTTATTCATTAAGGAAAACGAATCTTATAAGAATATATTTGAGGAGGTGTAAGTATGAAGGTAATAGTTGGTTTAGGCAATCCTGGAAAAGAATATGCAAATACAAGACATAATATAGGATGGTATTGCTTAGATAAATTTTTAGGTGATGTTGATTGGACAAAAAAGTTTAATTCAGCTATATATGAAACTAATATTAATGGAGAAAAGTATATATTTGTTAAACCACTAACTTATATGAATTTATCTGGTAATGCAGTAGGAGAAATTGTTAATTTTTATAAATTGGATTATAAAGATGTATTAGTAATTCAAGATGATCTTGATATGGAATGTGGAAAAGTTAGATTAAAGATTAATTCATCTGCTGGTGGACACAACGGTATTAAAGATATAATTGCTCATCTTCATACTGATGCATTTGCTCGTATTAAGATTGGTGTGTCACATGATAGATCAATTGATACTAAAGATTATGTATTAGGAAAACTATCTAAAGCTGAATTATCGTCTATTGATGAAAATTTAGATAAGGTCTTTGGTATTATAAAAGAATTCAACTATGATAATATTCAAGATTTAATGAATAAATATAATTAAGAGGTATGTATGGATTTCTTAAATAATATATTTAAATATAAGAGTCACGATACTGTATGTGGTTTATCTGATGAATTAAATATATTATATTATTACAATTATTTTAAAAATTATAATAAGAATGTATTAATTGTCACTAATGCTTTATATGACTCTAATAAAATTTATCAAAAATTAAAAACGTATACAGACGATGTCTGTCTTTTTCCGATGGATGATTTTTTACCATCTGTAGCTTTAGCAATATCTCCAGATTTAAAAGTTAAGAGATTACAAACTTTAGAATTAATAAAAACTAACAAACCTCATATAGTAGTTACTAATCTTATGGGATATCTTAGATATTTACCTGGTATAGAAACTTCTAAAAAGTTAAATGCTAATTTAACTAAAGGAGATACTATTAATAGAGATAAACTTATTGAATTACTTGAAGAATTTGGTTATAAAAGAGATTCTTTAGTAACTGCAACGGGAGAATATGCTGTAAGAGGTTTTATAATTGATATTTTTCCAATTGAGGCAAATCATCCAGTTAGAATTGAATTATTTGGTGATGAAATAGATAGTATTAGAGTATTTGATGAAAATACTCAATTAAGTATAAATGAAATTAGTAATACTATTATTCTTCCTTTTGAAGAAATAGTTACTAAGAATCATAATAGTTTATATGATTATTTAAACCATCCAATGGTATTTTTTATAAATGAAGCACAAATATTAAATGGTTTTAATAAAATTCTTGAAGATGAGGAAGAATTTAAGAAAGCTAGATCTTTAGAAGAAGATACTACTTTTATGTATAACTTTGATGATATAAAAGTAAAAGAATATATTAAAATAGAAACTATTAATAATATAAAAGGGTCTCAAATTTATAATAGTAAAAACATGACTAAATTTAACGGGGATTATAGTAAGTTTAAAGACTATTGTAATACACATAAAAATGGAAAACATGTTATTGTTTGTTTAAGTAAACAATCTCAAATTGATAAGATTGCTGAATATATTCCTGATTATAGTTTTGACATTATTCAAGATGGTAAAGTAACAATTTATAATAAGAAGATAAATGAAGGGTTTGTTATAGATGATTATTGTGTTATATCTGAATTTGATATTGATGATGTTAAAGTAACTAATAATATGTATAATAACTCATATAAAATGGGTAGAAAAATTAAAGATTTTTCCGAAATAAAACCTGGTGATTATGTTGTACACATTCAACATGGAATTGGTGTTTATGGTGGTATTGTTGCCTTAGATAAAGGCGGTTTATTAAGAGATTATATCTTAATTAATTACGCTGGTAATGATAAGGTATATATTCCTGTTGAAAAAATTAATACTATATATAAGTATTTAGAAAAAGATGGTGTTAAGCCACATATTAATAAATTAAATAGTACTCAATGGGCAAAAACTAAAATGAGAGTTAGATCTAAGATTAAAGATATATCTGATGAACTAATTAAATTATATGCTGCAAGAGAACATATTGAAGGACCTATTTTTAATGATGTTGATGATGAAATAGAATTCAGTTCACAATTTGAATTTTCTGAAACAGGAGATCAAATTAAATGTATTAAGGAAATTAATGAAGATTTAAAAGTAAAAGTACCAATGGATAGATTATTATGTGGTGATGTTGGATTTGGTAAAACTGAAGTAGCATTCAGAGGAATGTTTAAAGCAGTTATGAATGGATATCAAGTTGCTTATCTATGTCCTACTACATTATTATCTAGACAACAATATTTAAATGCTAAAGATAGATTTAAAGAATTTCCAATTAATATAGAATTATTAAATAGATTTACTACAGTTAAAGAAGTTAATAGAATTATTAAAGGACTAGAAGATGGTTCTGTTGATATAGTATTTGGTACTCATAAATTATTAAATGATAAGATAAAATATAATAATCTAGGATTGTTAATTATCGATGAAGAACAAAGATTTGGTGTTACTCATAAAGAAAAGATAAAAGAATTAAAAAATGATGTTAATGTTTTAACTTTAAGTGCAACTCCAATCCCTAGAACATTAAAGATGGCTATGTCTGGTCTTCGTGATTTATCTATTATAGATACTGCTCCAGTTAATAGATATCCTGTTCAAACTTATGTGTTAGAAGAACAAGATATTATTATTAAAGATGCTGTTTATAAAGAATTAGCTAGAGATGGACAGGTTTTTATACTTTATAATAAAGTTGAATCTATTCAAGATTATGCTACTAAGATTAAACAACTAGTTCCTGAAGCAAAAATAACTATTGCTCATGGTAAAATGGATAAACATGAATTAGAAGATGTTGTATCTGAGTTTGTCGATAATAAATATGATATATTAATATGTACTACTATTATTGAAACTGGAATCGATATTCCAAATGTTAATACTTTAATAGTTATAGATTCTGATAACTTTGGCTTATCTCAACTTTACCAATTAAGAGGAAGAGTTGGTAGATCTGATAAGATTGCGTATGCATATCTTATGTATAAACCTGCTAAGGTTTTAACTGAAACAGCAGTTAAGAGATTACAATCTATCAAAGAATTTACAGAATTAGGTTCTGGTTATAAGATTGCTATGAGAGATTTATCTATAAGAGGTGCTGGAGATTTACTTGGATCTGAACAAGCTGGATTTGTAGATTCAGTAGGTTTGGAATTATATACTCAAATGGTTCAAGAAGAGATGAATAAATTAAAAGGTATAGAAGAACAATCATCTGAAGAAGAATCTGGTAATCCATTAATCGAAGTAGCTAATCATATTGATGATAGTTATGTATCTGAAGAATCATTAAAGATTGAAATACATAAATTAATTAATGAAATAAAAGATGAAGAATCATTGGAACTTATCAAAAAAGAAATTGAAGATAGATTTGGTAAGATAGATAATAATATGGAAGTATATATGTATGAAGAATGGTTTGAAAAACTTGCTGATAAATTAAATATTAATAGAGTTACTAAAACAGATACTACTATTAACATTGAACTTCCTGAAGATATTTCTAATAAGATTGATGGTGAAAAATTATTCTTGATAACTTATAGTATAAATCCAAGATATAAATTAAGTTATAAATTAAAAAAAATAAATATAACTTTACCAATTATTAATTTAGATAAACATTTCATTTATTATGAAGTTAAATTGTTAAATGAAATATTAAATATGGTCAAAGATAAATAATTACTTGAATTATAAATATTCATGTGATATATTAGTTCCGTTAAGCAATGAAGGAAAGAAGCCGATGATGAAGCTTTATTAGAGAGCCCTGTTAGGTGAAAGTGGGTAAGTGGATAGTTGGTCGAATGGGTCTGGAGCTTAAATCGCGAATCAGCGTTATCGATTTAAGGTGATTATAAAGTCATGAATTAAGGTGGTACCACGGGTATAACTCGTCCTTTAGTTCATGACTTTTTTATTTTTTAGAAAGAAGGAATAAAGATGGAAAAATATTATATTTCAACTGCTATAGCTTATGCTTCTGGTAAACCTCATATTGGTAATACATATGAGATTGTATTAGCTGATGCTATTGCAAGAAACCAAAGATTAGAAGGATCCGATGT
>JAEEGL016423692.1_pt1 | contig 10213 bp, 8 predicted proteins | sample 9134231 | NCBI WGS metagenome assembly JAEEGL01 (sample SAMN16246548, study PRJNA631951) | gut metagenome | biome: gut microbiome; feature: rumen; material: fiber-attached | host: Bos | place: Iran: Karaj | collected 2018-10 | reverse complement strand
TTCTCTGGCGGCTCACTGCTGACTCCAATGCCAAAATCTTATTTACCAATCTGACAATATCGTTCATTACAAACAGGAAATCCTCCAAGTCTTTGATATTCTCTCGCCTTACAGGCCTCAGAAAATAGCCTAAAACCAGAATCGCATTCTCTTTCCCTGCCTTCTTATTCGCCTTGATATCGCTGAACACAGCAGCCATTTCGTCATCCCTTAGATAGTCGCTCTGCGATAATCTCACAAGTCGTTCCTCAATGGCGCTCACCTCATCAGTAAGCGTTTCTTTACTCAGCTTACCAAGCTCAGCTTTGACCGCACGATTCCAATAACTCTTATCGCGTGCCTCTTCACTAAACCCATACAGTTTTTTAAAGCCTTCATGGGCCGACAAAAACAAGTAGGCAAGATTCTGCTGATATTCCGCAAATGTCTCTGAGCGTGAAAAGGCGAGAAAAGTTGAAGTCAAGTCGAGGTAGATATAAAGCACATGCGCTACCATATTATTGTCCACAAGGAACTGCCATTCTGGAATCTGTGTCAAATCCCAATTATGTTCACTTGCAAACTTTTTAACCGTCCCTATCTGTCTAAACAGTCCATCAACTATTCCCTCATAGTGGACCAATCCCTGCTTAAACACCTCCAGTTTCTCACTATCAACCGAACCTGTCACCTCAAACCGTTGCTGGGGCATGGGCATTGCCCACGACACCAAATAGTAAAAACCAAGCTTATTTCGCAATTCATCAACTAACACAGAATGCATTGGCTGAAGGAATCTCATCAGGGCGCCAATCCTATCAGTAACACTTCTCTCATTAACAGGAGTCATTCGCTCATAGAACTCCTCTGGATTATCACTGAAATGTTTGGCCACATTTCTTGTGTCGCAATCTTTATTATTGGCGTATTCGTACCGAAAAATGTCCTTGCCCTCTGCTATCTCGACACACTTCTCTGGATATAACTGTCGTAAAGTTGGCTCTATATCAAGCCATAGTGTTTGCTTTCCATTAAATCCGTAAAGGTACTTATACATTTCATGGGCTGTCACCAGACTTCTTCGGATGTTATACTGTTTCTCAACCCCAAGTTCTGCCTTCAGACTTGCTCTGAGTTGTACACAAAGACACAAATTCGCATAGCATATATTCGCATGGACACGAATCACCTTGCTGACATATTCCTTATCAAGGTTAGCAATTGAATCCATCATACCTTGACTCAAAGCTTCCAGAAGAACCATATCTACGTACAGTTCGTGATAGCTCGACTCCAATGTCAGCTTTAGATTAGCCTTCATACTCTCTATCTGCTCTGGAGTTGCCGGTTTCCTTTTATCCGTCTTGTCCATATTCCTAACAATTTATACCCGTTTTCTATATTGCAGTCAACGCCACACCCGCATGCCTGCTCCTAATGGTAGATTCCATCGCCGGCGGCACAGCCGGAGCTATGTTTAGACCAAGGGAAGTACAAATCGTATTAAACACTGTTCGCAAGCTATCATACTCTTGCAACAACACTGCAGCACAAGTTGATGACGTCACTCGTATTTTTACGTCCTTAAAGTATCGTGTTCCTCCCACATCAATTCTTGTCCACTTTTCAAGCACAGAGAATTCAAGGGTCTCTTGGTTCGCACCATTCATCACTGTCATCTCAAACTCATCTTGATGATGTCCCTCTCCTGTACATATCGTTTCTAAAGTGTCCGCAATAGCTTTCAGCTTATCAATTTCAGAAAATGCGCCATCAATCTCCGCCTTAAATACCGGTGTATGGGCATCGTCATGCGACATCGGATTCATCAAGCGGCTGCGGTATACTTGAAGCGACGGCAGGGCGGCAAGCGAAATGTCATACAGCGTACGAAATTGGCCACATAGTGTCCCTACCATACCATTCAGATCATCCAACACAGTTTCACCTGTTGTTTTCCGTTTGAGTTGCAAATTCAGCGGCAGAAGTCTTTTCAATTGCTCTTCACAATACTTCCTAAGATAATTGGCAGAGGCCGCATAGTCACATTTTTCAAAATGCTCTTCAGCTTTCTCACGATATGACTTTGATGGATAGAATATAGGCTTTGGTGCCATGCCTGCTTGCCTCGACTTGCGTTCATACATTTCATAGAATTTCCATTCGCTTTGTTTCCTGCTCTCTTGTATCAACATCTTCATCGTCTCACAGAAAGCCCTGTCGTGTGTAAACACCAACAACTGCCTGTCATTAGCCTTCTTCAGCAGCAGCTTGATAATGGGTATTCTGGCACTCATATCAAGGCTGAGCAGCAAATCGTCAATGCATAATACAGGAGAAACGTCTCCGGTCGTTATCAGTTTAAAATCAGATATGGCCAGTCTGATGGCGATACCAATGCATGTCAGTTTTGCTTCATTGAAGAACGTGGCCAGATGCTGAACGTCTGTTGACCATGCAGGTATGTTGGCATCTGTCACATGTGCCTTGAGTGTTATCTTCGGATTATGTACTTTCCCGTCACGAGACTTGGTCCTGTTTGGCTTCAGCAAATTGAACGGGATATCTGACACATTGATTTCAATGGTTACGTTAGGCAGCTCCAAGTCATCGCGAAGCATCTGGTTTGCAGAACGTTCCACTTGTATCAGTACTGCCTCTAATTCATTATGAAAAGCCTGAAGCAGACTTTTGAAGCGACTGTATTCTTGCGTTCCTTTATTAACTTGACTTTTCCCCGTAAGTGGCAGTCGTACGCTTTTGATATAGTTCCACCATTCCTCTGCCGTTCTGCCTCCGGTTGCGGGTCGTGTTCCATTCACATCCGTATATGGCTGACGCAGATACAAATACTTAAATATGTTTTTCTCAAAACCACCGAATAAGTCAATCTCCCGACTGTTTTTCTGATATATCAAGTCTGACAGCATCCGATAGTTGAACATATCAAACGATGCCGCGGTATATGTCATAAAGTCATCACCAGCCGTCTGAGTTGTTATCTGGTTGTTTGATATCTCGTATAATTTAGGAGCCGTCCCTGCACTATCCGATACAAATAGTGTTTTGACGCATGAGTCATCTGCAGCAGCACAATATCTGTTTCTCAAATGTTGGTCATCAGCAAGATCAAAATACTTCTGAACATCTGCTACAGGTTTCAAACGGCTTTCCATAAGGGTATAGAGCCCCCATACGATGGAACTCTTTCCCGAGCCGTTCTCACCATAAAGAAGGATATGTTTCTTCTCTACGGAGAAAACAAAAATATCATTAAAGAACTTGAAGTTCTTCAGCTCTATCTGCTGCAGATGCCAGCCCATGGTGCTAACCCTCGTTATTATTTGAAAGTACGATTCTTGCCTTCTTCATGTTGTCCATAAGTGTATTACCCGGCTTTAGTAATATATCAACAAGTTGTTGTGCTCTCTGATCTTCATCTCCTGACGTGCTTTGCATCACTTTCAGGTAAGGAGCAATAAACTCTATGCCAGTTTGGTCTTTAAAATCTGGTTGGTACAATTCAAGACATAGATAGTCTCGCAAATTAGAGAACAAGTTCAGCTGAAGACGTTCCTCTCGTGTTAGAGCAATTTCTTTAACTTTAAGGTGAGCTATAAGATGTTCCAGTTCGCCTAGAGTTTTCTGAACTTCCAACTGACAGTAGGGTAACTTCAGCGTTTTTATTCTCTCAATGGTCAACATCGAACTTTTGGAACCGTCATTGTTGAGATATACTCTGAACAACGTAGAGTTCATGAGCAAGGACAAATATTCTGCAATTACCAAATTATTGGGTTTGAACACATAAGCGGGAGCCATTGATGACACCATAGTATTTACGAAAACATATCCCTCTTCTAATCCCAACTTCTTAGGCAACAACACGTGTTTTCCTCCGGTTGATAGCGCTTTCGGATTTGAGTATGTCATCACTTCCGACACCTTACCTAACACAAATACACTGCCATTAATCAGACCCTGATCATCCGCTATTTCATCTAGCTCTGGATTTGTTTGTTTGGTTATCAAATCATCTTCAATCTTCAGCAATTCTAATATCAGTAGAACCAGCAGTCTAAAGTAGGCACTCTTGTGTGCATTCACATTATCAGGGTTGGCATTGGCTCCATGCATATAGAGGTTTCTAAGTGCAGGTCCATTGGTGTATGGAGTGTTGTACATGTAATAATCAAAATAGTTTCGTTCTTCTTTTGACAGCAGGTATTTGTCAGCCTCTACCCATCCTTTTCCTGCCATCTCCTGAAGGATTTCCTGACCATACACACCGTATGCTTTGACGGGACAACTATGATACTCGTATAGATGCCTCAACAGCCCTATCTCCATCTTCTTCTCTACGAAGAGAATACCATTTGCATCTTTTGAAAGATACCCTTCATCGATTAAATAGTCAATGTCTCTCTGCTGATATTGCGCATAGTTATTGTATTGTACATTACCCTCCTGTTCTAACAGCAGATGATAAAACGATTCATAGTGCTTATCTTTAAACGGATCTACAAAAGACAACAGACTTTGGTCGCTAAATAACAAATGGAACAAGTGGTACAATTCCCCAGGACGGTCTTTTATCGTAAAATATCTCACCCGATTACAGCTCCTTGCTCCAGTAATCCTCACTTGTTCAGAAGATATCTGCAACAATGCCTCGTTAACTGATCCACGCTGGGCATATTGGTCATACCTCTTGGCGATGGCATCCATCTCGGGGGCTATCATTCTACACTTCAACACCCAGTCGTTCGAATTGTCAAGCAGTGACAATTTCGTAGAGGGATAGCCATATTGTTCCTTTAAGTACTTTTCATAATAGTCCTTAATGGCAGTTTCTATGCACCGTCCATCTGATTCCAGCACATTCTGCATGGCTTCCATTTGCAACCGTGAAATGGCTTCATGGTATCTGAAAGCCATATTGATTGGATAGGAATACCTCCCTTGCATAGAGATCGCACGCTCAAAAGCTCCAGAATCAGAAAGCTTCGATATCAAAGTCACCATGCCATCGCGGGTCAGAAATTCAAAACCATACCGACAGTAGCGAAGGAGGTCTGCGCCCTTAAACTGCAGCATGATGGCTTTTGAATAGCACAGGACGGGTTCCCCCTCATCATCCCGATCAACCCATTTAAGTGGTTTACCAGGCTCTTCACTTATTCTTACTGAATATTTGAACCTTACACCAGTTTCTTTGTTGAAGTACTTGTCATTCAGCTGTCTTTCAACAGTCATTGCTTTTAAGACAACTTCATCGGAGAGTCTTAAATTAGCATCCTTCTTCGCGACAATGACCAATCGGACATAGTTTAGGTTCGGTTCTTCCGTGTCCAGATAATCTGATATTATCTTTTCTCTGTCTTTAAGTGTCAGTGATGTCGGAAAGAACAGATGCTCTCGCTCTCCCAAGTTATTCTCCTCAACAAACTCAGTAAGGAGCCATTCTGCTGTCTTTTCATTTTCTAAAAGAAGTTGTGCTACTATCTTATCATGCTTACGTACTAATCGTTCCCTCCTCAGAATATCTATCAGCTCATAATCATTTTCTGATATGGCTGCTTTTACCGACTCCAGCGTCATAAAACCAGTAATATTAAACTGATCTATAATTTCCCAGAAACAATGTCGGTAGCCATGTTCTATCTGTTTGTATGTGTCGGGCCAGATCTCCCTGTCAATACCGGTAAAGAATCTGATGATTGGCTCTTTATATCCTCTAATCTCCTGCAGCGTTCTGTCCGACCAATCTTTCATATAGATTCCATGATCTACGAACTGCCAGATGTTATATAGTTCTATAACATCATTAATTTCGTTTGGCCTCCATCCACTACTATATTTCGCTATTACCTCTTCCGCCTGCTGGAGGTAATGCGAGATACTCATATCATAGGTCGAGAAAAATTGTATTCTATCTCTCATGATCATTATTACTTTCGAGACTCGACGCTCAATTTTCAAAGTATATGATAGCAATCTATCAATTCATAAGTAACTTTTTCCATCAGTGCATTCAACTTATCCACAATATCATCCTCACTCGACTTGCAGATGCTAAACGAACGCTCAGAGTATTCACCATGGAATATCTTGTTTCGGGTGTAATAGGCATAGTAAGCACTAAGAATAGCAACAACATCTTCATTGCGAGTAATTGGATTTGCCAACTCTGCTGTTATATGGCCACTAATGGCTGCGATGAGATGGTGTGTAGTCAGTTCGTTAGTACGATATACTAATGTATCATTTAGCATTTGCAACACGCGCTCATCATGATATGGCAACACGAAATAGTCCCTGTATTCTTGGTATTTGCCTATTCCAGCACTCCTTTTGAAATTATTGAATATTAGTAGTTTCCAGAAGAATGCACGAAATTCTGCATACGTCATGCCATTAACATGATGACACGATTCTGTCAGATTGGCGGCATGCCCTCTGATAAAGCTTCGCAATGATTCTAGCCTCTGTTTCTCCTGGGTTCCAGCCCCATGATGTGCCTTAACACTTAATTGCTCCAAACAACGCCACAATCGGGAAAATTTTTCGTAGCGGTCACTCACTGTCCAGGCTCCTAGCCAGTGTGACAATATCGTCTCGTAAAGATGGTTACTATTACCAAGCCCGTTCTGCGTCAGTAATCCGAGGTTAAACTGATACATAGCAGTCACAGGCAGCAGATGCAGCGGCTGATTCTTTTCATCGTACTTAAGCTCAGTGATTAGTGTTTTAACGTTCTTAACAATCCGATGAACACTAATACTATACACACGGGCTTTCTGAACATTAGCCGCATAATATAACAGCAATGCACGCTTCATTTGAACATGAATGGTATTGCTGGGATTATTCTCTATCTCGTCTTTCTTCTGAGCATTACTCCTTTCGCATGCTATCACTATACAACTACTACGGAACTCGAATTTGTCACCTGGATTGCCGGCATTGCAATTAGGGTACTGTGCGTATTGTGTATGCCCTTGCAACCTGCTTCCTATCGATGTACTAATTTTCACTCTATAGCTCGGCATATTTCTCCAAAATGTTAGTTATTCGTTTTTTTATAGTTATCTCATCTAAGTTTAAGGTACATACCTCATGGGAAAACTCATACAGGTCTCTGGCTGCTGGTTGCAATTTCACTCCTGCCCACATTACGTCATTCTTACTCAGAGCTTCCAACTCATCTGTCAACATCTTCGTATTCACATGATGAAAACTGAATTGAACACCATAGATCCTGATATACAAGCAATCTTCTATGAGATTTACCCCTATCTCCTCACTGAGTCTTTCCTTACCTTGTTTAAATAAGTCTATTACCAGCCTTATCACATTCGGTTTTATCATCCCATAATTGACCAACCCTTTGTATTCTTTCTTCTTTACCAGCGAATTAAGATAATTCAAGGAGCTCAGCCTCAAAAACAAATCTTGCGTCGTTCCGACGTTTATTTCAGCATCTACCATTATTCCCTTAATCTCCTCTGCCAAAACGCTATTGCCATCAACTTCAATCCTTTCCATATGCTCTTCCTTCTTTGCCATACCTATTTCCATTAATAGGATAATCATTAACCATGAACCGCCATTAGCCCCTTAACCATTCCACCAATCTCCAATACCAATGGCGTGAAATAAGAACATCATTCAATGAGATTATCCTATAATTGGCAATACCTTCAGAACTCATAAAACGGCTAATAGCTTGTTTATCTTCTTCCGAATGGGCATTGGCTTCCACATTTACCCTTTTCTTATCCACACTCCTGAAAATCTTTCTGAAATAAGGTATGTCAACATCTGCGAATGAATGACCATAAAAGTGTATATGGGTAACATCTTTCAGTCCTTCAAACCAACTTTCATTTTTCCTGATTATTTCATCTACCTTTTTTCGTTGCTTATATACTCCATCGATAGCAGCCCCCTTAGCCCGCTGTGTCACAAAATCATCACCTTCGTCATCTTCATCGTCTGGTTTATTGCTCTCGTCCATCATGTCTTCAATCTCTTTTTGACTCAAGCCATGCCCCAGTACCAACTCATCCTTTCCGTCACCTTTTCCATGAATATGAAAAATCTGAGGATCCTTAATATGATACAGTTTCTCCAGCGTCAGGGAATAGTTGAAATTAATGAATGAAGATCCAGACCTCTTTAATCTTATCTTCTTTTCTACGTTGCCATATGGTAGTGTGGCCACCCATTTAGCAAAAGCCGTCCTTATCTTTTCATAAGCCTCTTCAAACTTCTGCTCTACAGCAATCTCTGCATCATACCAGTCGGCATCTCTGAATTCATCGCTTCGAAAGTCCGGGTAGTTTTCTCTAGCCTCTTCTAAAGCGATCTCCAATGTATTTGCAGAACCCAAGTTCTCTTCAAAATGCTTCCACCAGTTGCTATTACAATAGCCAAAAATATCATCTATTGTAGTCAAGGTATCCCAATCGTCTACTTCCTCCAGCCAATCTCTGAAGTTCTGATACCCACTTGGTATATCATGATGCAAATCAAATCCGTTTCCTATAACATAAAGGTGCTTCATTTGTCTATATTGTTGTACTTGTAGTTTTTACGATATATTTCAGCATTGACCTTACCTAAGTATATCCTCTTCCTTCAACGGCTCATACCCACCATTCTTCATCTCCAGAATGCACGTTCCGCTCTCCAGTGTATGCACCGTATGCCACATACCTATCGGAATACTTACCGCCACATCAGCCCCTCCTGGCTCAATGATTAGCGGCTCCGTACAAGTACGATCCAATTCGTCATAATTCTCCACCAGAAGTTCTTCCTTACCTCTTGTTTTGCGCAATAACTCCAAACCTTTACTTATAATACCCCGACGTGTCAACCTTAAACTCCTCCATCTCACTAATCTGCAAGTTTGGACCATACTCCAAATTACAGTCAAACTCAGCTGGGAAAGGCATCTTAATCTTACATTCCTCCTCACTGTCTAAACATATCTGGACATCGCATATGCACTTGCCTGTAGCCCAGATAAATTCTGCCAGCACATTCACTTCTCGAAACCTCACTTCCCTAATATGCTCAATCTCGCAATGATGTCCTAATGCATCTATACTATCTGGTGTATGTCCATTTTGAATATAATCCAATAGGATTCTGTCAAAGTTATCTATATCCACATATGCCTTCTCTTGCTGGAAGTTAGCCATCACTAGCATCATTTCAGCCCCATTTTGTTTCGCTTCTTTTTGGAGCCTGGCATAGAGACTTTTATCTTTGGCTGCTGTCACTATCTCTATAACGACTTTCCTGTCATCCTTTTCTGCATATACGTCAGCGACCTCATTCCCTATTCGTTTCTCCGTTTCCACTTGATAACCTTTTGTCGCCCAGTCATCTATTACCTGATCGCGAACTATCTGTTCCCAGTATTTCTTTATGAACTCCTCCTTTATCTCCATAAGTCACCTAATCTTAGTTTATAAAAGTTTGAAGAAATATCACCACATTCAAAATAGCCCATCACATCCTGATAACCTTCATTGTCGTCAGTCTTGTTAACAAAATCAGTAATTGCTTCCAAACAGTCTTCATCCAAATCCGTTACGTTCAAATAATTGAAAGCATTATTACAAGGGACTCCATAAACCTCAAAGTATTTTACAGAGCTATCGTCGGCATAGATGCACGTTTTAAACGCATCTACCGTAAATTTTAGATAATTGTCAAAGTCTCCAAACTGTGAATCTTTATATATGAATACCAACAAGACATATATTTCATCTTTCCGTTTAAAAAAAGCTCTTGTCCCCTCAGCGAAATTATACTTCTTTTTAATTTGATTCAGTAGCGAACGCTCATAATCTCCTCTGTTTTCGGGGTGATTCACCGAAACAGGATAATCATTGAATGCCAAACTATATATTGCCATAAGAAGAACATTAACTTTGAGCCATGAACACTCATAATCAATAATCTATAACCACACTAAAACGCACCGCCAGTCCTCAAACCCGCGATACGTTTTCACTCTTTACTTCTCATACCTCCCATCCTTCGCCTCCAAAATCGTACTCCTTTCATGCACTACCACACTATGCCAAGCCCCCTTCGGCACCTGTATTCCAAACTGCCCCTCTCTCGGACACACCCTGAACCTCACCGTTTCTACGAAACAACTCTCATCCGTAGCCGTTTCTCCATCATGCACCGGCCATCCCGTATCCTTATT
>JAEEGL016405235.1_pt1 | contig 10213 bp, 8 predicted proteins | sample 9134231 | NCBI WGS metagenome assembly JAEEGL01 (sample SAMN16246548, study PRJNA631951) | gut metagenome | biome: gut microbiome; feature: rumen; material: fiber-attached | host: Bos | place: Iran: Karaj | collected 2018-10 | reverse complement strand
CGGCTGCGTCATCTACTGGTTCACCGGCGCTTCGATGCAGGCTGTGACCACAGGTGCCAACCGTGCTGTGGAGTATATCAAGGACAACATCAAGCTGGACCCCAACGCCCCCAAGAAGGCTGACATCGAGAAGAGCCAGGAAGTGGTGAAGATCTGCACCAACTATGCCCAGAAAGGCATGATCAACATCTTCATAGCCATCTTCTGCTTCGCCCTTGCTTTCGCCTGCCTCTCGAGCCCCGAGAGCATCGGAGGTCAGAACGCCGTGTGCCTCTTCATCAGCTACCTTATCTCGATTGCCGTCTTCGGTCTGTTCCAGGCTGTGTTTCTGGCCAATGCCGGCGGTGCCTGGGACAACGCCAAGAAGGTGGTTGAGGTCGACATGCAGGCCAAGGGCACCCCGCTGCACGACGCCAGCGTCGTGGGCGACACCGTGGGCGACCCCTTCAAGGACACCTCGAGCGTGGCCCTGAACCCCATCATCAAGTTCACCACCCTCTTCGGTGTACTGGCCATGGAGATTGCCATCAGCGAAGGCTTCCGCGGCATGGCTCCGTGGTTCGGTGTGGCGTTCCTGATCATCGCACTGGTGTTCGTCTATCGCTCGTTCTACAAGATGCGCATCAAGTAAGCACGCATCCCCCAATTCAACAAAAACAGGCTGCCGGTTTGCCCGGCAGCCTGTTTTTTATTGGATGCCATTAAAATAAATTTGTACCATTGTTTTTTATTTCTTACCTTTGCATTGGATACCATATATATGCACAAAAAGCGCAACTAAATGGTTTTGAGCAATTAAAACTAAAATAATGTATAATAATTAATACCAAATGCCATGAAAAAAAGGCTTTTTCTAGTTGGCTTGCTTGCCACAGTGTTGCTTTTCGGAGCCTGCACCGATGACGAGAAGGCGCTGTTCAACCACCCCTACCGCATGCAGGGCGAGTTGGACCCCAGCTTCCGTGTGCCCATCATCAGCAGCGGCCAGTTGAACTTCAACGACCTGCTGTCGTCGTTCGACGGTACCTTTACCGGTGCCATCACCAGCGACAATGTGATCACGTTCCACTACGACACCTCCATCCGTGAGACCATCATAGTGGGCGGTCTCATTACCCAGCCTGCCAACCGGACGGCACGTCATGCCGTGAAACGCCACACGACGAAGACCTCTTCGACGCCGTTCATCTCGCGCGACACCGTCATCACCTACACGATACCCATCGACCTGTTCGACAAGGCCGACATGCAGTCCATTGTGGACGGCAATATCAGCATCGGAGAAATACTGGTGAACCTCGGCGCCTTCATCAACGGCGGCTGCCCGCCCAATGTGGATTCGGCCCTGCGCGCCTATGTGTCGGCCCGCTTCGACAGCATCTTTATCGACTACCAGGCCCACGACTACTCGAACCACACCTTCTCGGGCTTCGCCAGCCAGTCGCTCGAACTGAACGACATCATCGCAGGCGGCATGCTGCAGTTCGACAGCATCAATGTGGCCGAAATAGTGAACTGGATGCCTCGCAGCATCACGGCCGGCTTCCGCATGCACCTCGATGTCGACTCGGCCATCGTGGAAGACCAGCTGGGAGCCATACTCTCCAACCCCAGCGCCATCAACTCGTTCCACGAGCTTCTCGACAGCCTGCGCATGACCTGGCTGACCTTCGGTGCCGACCTGGCGGTCAACATTCCCTTCGAGATTCGCATCGGCAACCTGGAATATACCTATGAACTGGAACTGAACGGCAACGGCGACACGAGCCAATCGGTACTTGAGTCGCTCGACACAATGCTCACCCGTCTCCTCGGCGACGGTGCAGTGAACCTTGATTCGTCGCATGTGACGGCATTTCTGACGCTCGAAAACGACATACCGTTCAACCTGCGCATAAACGGCACGCTGGTCGACGAGAACGGAGTGCCCCTCTATCTGCTGCTGGCCGACACCACCATCGCCGCGGCCCAGATTGCCCCAATAATCCCGGGCTCGAACATCTGGGAGTCGGTGGGTCCCACCCGCACTTGTATCGAGCTTCCGCTGACCGTCGAGGCACTCGAGAAGATGACCCAGGCCAGCAAACTGAAGTTGAACTTGAGTATCGCCACATCGGTCGCCGACAACCACTTCGTGAGGGTCAAACGCACCGACTACCTGAAAATCAAGCTTGGCGTGCAGCTCAGCCCCAATATCAAGATAGACATGCCGCTGTTCGACGGTTTCGGCAACATATTCGGCGGTGGAAACAATAACGCTCAATAAACACAGGAGGACATGACAATGAAACACAGAATCGCTATTTTGGCAGCCCTCTTCGTGCTTGCCGCCGGAACGGCCCACGCCCAGTACAACGAGACGAACAATCTCTTCTACTTCGCCCAGCGCACACCCCAAAGCAACCAGCTCAACCCGGCATTCTTCCCGTCTGCCTTCTACCTGCAGCTACCTGGCATCAACGGTTTGCAGTTGGGCCTGCCCCTCTCTATCGGCGACATCGTGCGCTACGACCCTGAACAGCAGGCCAACATCATTGACATCAACAATGTGCTCAACACCTTGGGCGAAAACAACCAGTTCCGCCTCGGCATGGATGTCAATGTCCTGGGTCTGGGACTCAAGATTGGAGGAGTCTTCGTGGATGCCAACGTGCAGCTGCGCAGCAACTTCAACCTGGGCCTGCCCATCGACGCCATCAACACGGTGCTGAACGGAAACGTGAGCGAGAACGGCGAAGCCATCCCCGAGATGACATTGCTCGACGGCGACCTGTTCAACATGCAGATGTACCTGGAGACCAGTGTTGGCGCCGGTCTCAAGATTCCCATGACAGGACTCACCGTGGGTGCCCATGTGAAACTGCTCTCCGGTCTTGTCAACCTCAACACCGACAACACCAAGATTACGTTTGAGACTGAGGACGACTACGAAACCGTCCGTGCCAACGTCTACTATGAAATTATGGGTGCTTCGGTCATTCCCATCGACACCTCCAGGAGCCTGACGGAAATGTTCAGCGGACTGAAAGACAACATAAAAGACGTTGCCATGAGCCTTATCGACCTGAACGGTGGCAACAACGGCATCGCCTTCGATATCGGAGCCAAATACGAGATGGGGCCATTCACCTTCTCGGCCTCACTCAACGACATCTCGGCCGGTATCAAATGGCAGAAAAACGTGGTGGCCCTCGTGCCCAAAGGCGGCCAAGGTACCATCGAGTTTGACGGCATGGACATCGCCAACCTACTGGACCATGGCAGCATCAACACCGACTCGCTCAAGGCTTATCTTCAGGAGCAGGTAGAAGGCATGATGCCCCACTTCATCTTGAACGACAGTGTGAACTACACCTTCAACGTGCCCACCCGTATGAACCTGGCCGCCACCGTCAACCTGGGCATCTTGAAAGCCGGTATCCTCTTCCACGGCCAGTGGGACCGCGGCCTGCTCAACCGCAATACCTATAGCAACCTGAGCGAGGTCATCTCCGACGCCACCAACACCTATCGCCAAGAGAAAGCGAAGAACACCTTCCGCTTCAACACCACCTTGTCGGCAGGCGTCAACCTCTTCAACTGGATGGAGATCATCGCCGGCTCGTCGTTCGTGTATGACGGCCACAGCAAGATTGGCCTCGACAACTTCCTGAACCCCGGCCTGGGTATCATCTTCACCCCCGCCACGCTGTTGCAGACCTACGTGATGCTTGACTATGCCAGCAGCATGTACCTCACCCAGATGAAGGCTTTCAACTTCAAATTCGGCATCAACCTGCTTGTCGGCAGCAACCACCGTACCAGAATACTCTAATATCACCAGATGAACATTGTAGCCATCGTGGGACGCCCCAACGTGGGCAAATCGACCCTCTTCAACCGCCTGACCGAATCGCGTGACGCCATTGTCGACGAGACAAGCGGCGTGACCCGTGACCGCCAATACGGCCACTCCGACTGGAACGGGAAACACTTCTCCATCATCGACACCGGCGGGTACGTCATGGGCGGAGACGACGAGTTTGAGGTGGAGATTCGCAAGCAAGTAGCCCTCGCCATCGACGAGGCCGACACCATCCTGTTTGTAGTGGACGCCCGAGAAGGACTGACTCCTATGGACGAGGATGTGGCCGAGATGCTGCGCAAATGTCCCAAGCCTGTCGTGCTGGCCGCCAACAAAGTCGACAACTCGGCACAGATGGACGGGCTGTCGGAGTTCTACAGCCTCGGTCTGGGCGACCCCTCCCCCATCGCCGGTATCACCGGCAGCGGTACGGGCGACCTTCTCGACGAGTTGGTGAAAGACTTCGACGACGGTCAGGAAGACCCCACCGACGGACTTCCCCGCATTGCCGTTGTGGGACGTCCTAACGTGGGCAAAAGTTCGTTTATCAACACCATCACGGGACAGCAGCGCTCGGTTGTGACCCCGATTGCCGGCACAACGCGCGACTCCATTTACTCGCGCTACAACCTCTTCGGGTTCGACTTCAACTTTGTCGACACCGCCGGCCTACGCCGCAAGTCGAAGGTGAGCGAGAACCTTGAGTTCTACTCTGTCATGCGTTCCGTCCGCGCCATCGAAGCCGCCGATGTATGCATCCTGATGCTCGACGCCAGCCAAGGTCTGGAGCAGCAAGACCTCAACATCTTCTCGCTCATACAGCGCAACCACAAGGGTGTGGTGATTGTGGTGAACAAATGGGACCTCGTGGAGAAAGACAACAACACCCACCGCGACTTTGAGCAGCTCATCCGTGAGCGCATCTCGCCTTTCGACGACGTGCCCATCATCTTCACCTCGGTCATCAACAAGCAGCGCATATTCAAAGTGCTCGAGACCGCCCGTGCGGTGTACGAAGCACGCAGCCGCCGTATCTCCACGGCCGACATCAACAATATGCTGCTGCCTATCGTCAAAGAACAGAATCCGCCGCCCAGTGTGAAAGGGAAATGGGTCAAGATAAAATACATCACCCAACTGCCAACCCCCTATCCGCAGTTTGTTTTCTTCTGCAACCTGCCACAATACATCCGCGACCCATACAAACGCTTCGTAGAAAACCGAATGCGCGAGATGTGGGACTTCCACGGTGTGCCGATGACACTCTACTTCCGGGCCAAATAACCATATTGGCACGGAATTTGATAGAGAGAAAAAAAAATAACAATATTAAACATACAGTATCATGAAAGTAACAGAAGAAAACTTCGACGAACTGATGAACTCCGGAATGCCGGTGATGGTTGACTTTGGCGCCACTTGGTGCGGTCCCTGCAAAGCCCTAGCTCCCCGAATTGAGGAAATTGCAGCCGAGTACGAAGGCAAAGCCATGGTCGGCACCGCCGATGTCGACGAATGCAGCGACCTCTCTGCCCGCTTCCGCATCCGCAACGTTCCTACCGTCCTCTTCTTCAAAGACGGCGAACTTAAGGACAAATCGGTCGGACTGGTTGCCAAAGAGACCCTCGTCGAGAAGCTTGTCGCACTGATGTAAGCAATGCTTCAAGAGCAAATCTCACGCTACAAAACCCTCGACTTCTTTGCGAAACAAGTGGTCGAGGGTTTTATCACTGGACGGCACCGAAGCCCCTTCCACGGCTTCTCGGTCGAATTCAGCGACTATCGCCAGTACAACACCGGCGAAAGCACGCGCCATATCGACTGGCATCTGTATGGACGTACCGACAAGCTCTTCGTCAAGCAGTTCCAAGAAGAGACCAACCTCCGCTGCCAACTGCTTATCGACCAAAGTTCCTCCATGCTCTTCCCGCTCGAAGGGCACAACGACATTGAGCACCCCAACAAACTCACCTTCTCCGTATACGCCTCGGCCGTACTGGTAGAGTTGCTGCACCGACAGCGTGATGCCTTTGGCCTCACACTCCTCAGCGACGGTATCGACTTGAACACCGCATGCCGCAGCAACACCATGCACCAACGTTACATCACAGGAGAACTCGAGAAGCTGCTCCAGCCGCTTGACAAGGATACGCTGCCGGCCAAAAAGACCTCTCTGGCAGAATCCATTCACCTTACCGCCGAGCAGCTGCACCGACGCTCGCTGATTGTGATTTTCACCGATGCCTTTGTACGTCCGGACGAGCAGGAGCCCTTGCTCGATGCCTTGCGGCATCTGCGTCACAACAAACACGAGGTCATTCTATTCCATACGTTCGACCGCGCCCACGAGTTAGACCTCAACTACGGTTCCCGTCCACTCCTCTTCCTCGACCTAGAAAGCGGCCGCCGGCTACGGCTGCAGCCCAACCAGGTAGCTGAATCTTACAGCCGCGAGATGAATGCCTTGCAGGAGCACCTCCAGCGACAGACACTGCAATACCGTATCGACTACATCCCCGTCGATGTACAGCAAGGCTTTCACCAAATCATCCTCCCCTTCCTGCTGAAACGCTCGAAAGTCATCTAGACCACCCCGGATTGGAGAAAAAAGCCTGTCCATTATTTTTTTTCGTTCAGACATACGACATATTTTTTTTTTTCGTTATAGGGAAAATTTGTCAGTGAGAAAGATATGAAATTATCGCAATTCAGATTCAACCTTCCGAAGGAACTTATAGCCGAGAAACCCGTGCGAAACCGCGACGAGGCACGTATGCTGGTGCTTCACCGTGATACGGGCAAGATTGAACACCGACAGTTCAAAGACTTGATAGAGTATGTGGACGCCGACGACATAGTGGTGGCGAACAATACGAGGGTCTTCCCTTCGTTGCTGGAAGGTGAGAAAGAGAAGACGGGTGCGAGAATCGAGGTACTGCTGCTGCGTGAGCTGAACGAAGAGATGCGCCTGTGGGACGTGATTGTGGACCCAGCTCGCAAGATTAGGATTGGCAACAAGCTGTATTTCGGCACGAACGACGCGTTGGTGGCCGAGGTTGTGGACAACACGACGAGCCGCGGCCGCACGATAAGATTCCTGTTTGACGGAAGCCACGAGGAGTTTATCAGCATTGTACGAGGCATGGGCCGCACGCCGTTACCTGACGAGTTGCGCAGACTGCGCGACATCGAGAAGAGCGATGCCGACAACTACCAAACCATCTATGCCAAAGCGGAGGGTTCGGTGGCTGCCCCTATCGCGGGTTTGCATTTCAGCCGTGAACTGCTGAAACGCATGGAGATTAAAGATGTGAAGTGGGTAGAGTTGACGTTGCACACGGGTATGGGCGAGTTCAAGCCCATTGAGGTGGAAGACCTCTCGAAGCACCGTATGGATGCAGAGGAGATGCACATAGACCAGAAGACCTGCGACATAATAGACCAAGCCAAGAAGTCCGGTCACAAGATTTGCTGCGTGGGAACGACGACAATGCGCGCCCTCGAGAGTGCAGTGACCATCCCCGGCAAGATGTGCCCATACGCCGGCTGGACAAACCAGTTCATCTTCCCGCCTTACGAATTCACGATAGCCGACATGATGGTGACAAACTTCCACCATTCGATGTCATCGCAGTTTATCATGGTGAGCGCTTTCGCAGGCCCCGAGTTGTTGATGGACACCTATCAGACAGCCATCAAGGAGAAGTATCGTTTCTCGACGTACGGCGACGCCATGCTGATTCTATAGTGGTTTCGGCTGGCGCATTTGTCTATACCGACAACTGCTATAACCGCATAACATGAAACCTTTAGCAGAGATATTGAGGCCTCAGAGCCTAGACGAATATATCGGACAACAGCACCTTGTGGGACAGGGTGCTGTTCTTCGCACATTCATAGAGAGCGGCAACATTCCTTCGATGATTTTCTGGGGGCCTCCAGGCATCGGCAAGACGACGCTTGCCATGATTATATCGACGACACTAAAGCGTCCGTTCCATACGTTGAGTGCTATCAGCAGCGGTGTGAAGGAAGTTCGCGAGGTAATCAACAAAGCCCAGGAAGAAGAAGGAAGCATATTGTTCATCGACGAAATACACCGTTTCAACAAGGCTCAGCAAGATTCGCTGCTGGGTGCTGTGGAGCGCGGCACCATCACCCTGATTGGCGCTACCACCGAAAACCCCTCGTTCGAGGTTATCTCGGCCTTACTGAGCCGCTGCCAAGTGTATGTGCTAAAGGAGTTTGACGAGGCCGACATGCGGCAGCTGATAGACAGCGCCACAAGATACTATGCAGGTCAAGGCATTTCGGTGGAGGTGACAGAGAGCGAAGCACTGATGCGCATCAGCGGCGGAGACGCACGCAAACTACTGAATGCAATAGAACTGGTGGTAAACAGAAAAGGCGGACAAGCTGTCACCATAGACAACAAGACCGTCACCACAGTTGTGCAACAGAACCTGGCATTCTACGATAAACTGGGCGAGATGCACTACGACATCATTTCAGCTTTCATCAAAAGCATGCGCGGAAGCGACCCCAACGGAGCAGTGTACTGGTTGGCCCGCATGATAGAAGGCGGAGAAGACCCGCTTTTCATTGCCCGAAGAATGCTGATATTTGCCAGCGAGGATATCGGCAACGCCAACCCCAATGCGATGCTGCTAGCCAATGCCACTTTCGATGCAGTGAGCAAGATAGGCTATCCAGAGTGCCGTATCAACCTGTCACAATGTGCCTGTTATCTGGCCTGTTCGGCCAAAAGCAACGCCACCTATATGGCACTGGAGAACGCCACAAGCATAATTCGCCGCACAGGAGACCTGCCCGTGCCGCTGCATATACGCAACGCCCCCACCAAACTGATGAAACAGCTGGGCTATCACGAGGGCTACAAGTATGCCCATGACTTTGCCGGCAACTTCACTGAACAAGAATACCTGCCACAAGGACTAGAAGGAACACGTTTCTACGAGCCCGGCACGACGCCTCGCGAGGAAGAAACCCGCCGCAGTCTAAAGGCCCGCTGGGGTGACAAATACGGTTATTGACGTAGTTTCCAGTCTTCGACAGTCGTCTGCAGCACTTTGCCGAAAGACTGCCGCAAGGCATCGGTATCAGTGTAGCCGCAGGAATGCGCCAGCATCGACAACTGTTCGGTATCGTCGACATTAAACGCAGGGTTCTCCTCAAGAAAAGCGATGGCGTGTTCGATGCGCAGGCTGTCCACATATTCGCTGAATGGAGTGCCGTGGAGCCTATGGATGGCATCAACGACATCGTCTTGCGTCACCTTGAATATTTCACTCAACATAAATACCGAGAGGTCGGGATTGAGGTACCCTTTCTCCCGCTCTACATATTGTATGATTTGCCCGCCCAGCTCAGAAAGGTTACTCCGTCCATACTTATTGGTGCTCCGGAAACGGTCACCCAGACTTTCAGCACTGTAGTTCAAATGGAAGAAATACCATCCCAGCAAAAACAGGTCGATTGTCTGCACCAGACATATCGCCCCAACCACTTTTTCCGGACGCGGAGTGTTGAACGGGAAGAAAATATAGTTGACAATAACACATAGACAATTGATACCCACGGTCAAGTAGATACCACGTATGTAGTGTGAGTTATGCTGCTGGTCGGTGTAATATTCTTTTAACGTACGATTGAAACGCGACAACCGGACAACGACATATATCGCCATATAGACAGCCTCGCCAATCAGGACAAGCCAGTAGGTATAATAATGCACGAGCACGATGAGGTTATAGCGCCAACTGCCGGAGAAAAACTCACCGGCCATACAATCGGCTCCACGCGCAATCCACAAGCGGTACATATCGGCACCGCCAATGGTTACCGAAGCACCCATCAACAACACTGTAACCAGCGACGGTATCACCAGCACTCGCGAAGAGTAGGTGGCGCCTTTGACATGCGTGAAGATGGCCACAGCGGCTTGTGTCACCGGAAGCACGCATAGTGACACAATCATATACATGATTACCAACAGATACTCCCCTTTCAGGAAGGTGTTGAAGAAGGAACTGTAGATGATTGCCGAAAGGCCGAAAAGCAACAATGCCGTCATCATCATCCATTGTGTGTCCAACACTTTACGCTTGAAGAAAAGCAGCAAGAGTGGCCAAATAATCGTGACGAGGCCTACGATAAGATATATAATCGATATAGGTGTCATAATGTGGGTTCGTTTTTCTGTTTAACATACCAAGCCACATAACGGGCATCATAGTCAAGGTGGAAAATGTAGCGCCCGATGACGAATTGCATACCCGTCATCAGAATGGCTGTCAGTATAAGCCAGTATTTGTAGTAGTACGGACGTAGGTCGATGAGCAGCACCGT
>JAEEGL014688986.1_pt1 | contig 10213 bp, 20 predicted proteins | sample 9134231 | NCBI WGS metagenome assembly JAEEGL01 (sample SAMN16246548, study PRJNA631951) | gut metagenome | biome: gut microbiome; feature: rumen; material: fiber-attached | host: Bos | place: Iran: Karaj | collected 2018-10 | reverse complement strand
GCTATCTGAACTCTCAGCATGGTCTCTGGTGCGCAGGGCAATACAGAATTCCAACTACAATGCTGAAACAGAATTTGAACGCCTTCCTGTCGTTGTACGCAGGGCTGTGGGTACTCCGGACAACCTCCGCGAAATGGCGTCGATGCCGATCGAGACTGTAGAGTCCGTTGAACAGTCCCATTTCGTGAGGATATACCGGACAATGCTGCAGCGGGAAAAAGAGCTGAGGAAGCTCAGTCCGGCTGTACGGTCAATTCTGGAAGGCAAAGCCAGGAACCCGGAGATTGAGGTGGTATGGGATGAGAATTCAGAACTTCCGGGCTGAGGATGAGTACGAGAAGGAATTCGTCGCGATCGTTGACAGGCTATGTTATACACGCCAGAGATGGCAGGTGTGGGAAGACCTGATAGAGGCTATCGCATGTTCGATCAGCAACACTACAGAATGGATGCCTGAGCGCAGGGAAAGGCGCGAGAAACAGTTCGCGGATGCGATCAACCGCATCGGGAGCATGGAACCAGCTGCAAAAGCTATGGCATGCATCGTCGAGGCATTGGAGGTGAATCCAAACCGCGATTTTCTTGGAGGCCTGTATATGCGCCTGGCACTGGGCAGCCATTGGCACGGGCAGTTCTTCACTCCATACAGTATCTGCCGCATGACGGCAGAGATGCAGATGGGGAAGATCGGAGACATGCTGAACAAGAACGGGTGGATTTCCCTCTGCGATCCTGCGATCGGTGGAGGCGCCATGCTGATCGCGGCAGCGAACCACATGAAAACGATGGGCATCAATTACCAGAGCCATGCGGTATTCGTCGGGCAGGACATAGACAGGGTCGCCGGCATGATGGCATATATCCAGTTATCCCTGCTCGGATGCCCTGGTTATATCTGTATCGCCGATACTCTGACAAACCCGCTGACGGGGCCGCTGCTGACTCCGGATGAACGGGAGGGACAGGAATTCTGGTATACGCCTTTCTTCTTCACTGATATCTGGTTGATGAGGCGGAAACTGAAGGTGATGGATGCTTTCCTCAGGACGGCATCGCACAGGAAGGAAAAGGCAGCATGTGTAAATAACGCAGTGAAAATGGACGCCTCAGATGACCATAAGGCAGAGCCGGAGAAGAAGGAGGATCCGAAACCGGAGAGGAAAACCGGAAAGAGATCAGGAGGAATGGAAGGACAGCTCTCCCTTTTCGACCTGATACATCAGTAAAAGGAGATTGATATGGCAAAAAGAAGAAGCTGCCGGCGGACGGTGGACGAGGACAAGATCCACGAGAAGGCTGTCAAGATGCGGAAGATGACGGATGAGCAGCTGGTGCATTACGTGGAGGACCGTGTGGAGAAAGCCAGGAGCGAAGGATTCAGCGAAGGCTTTAAGGATGGAACGGGTAAGGCCAGGGACATGGCCGAAAAAGCGGCAAGGGAGCGGGAAGATGCCGACAGGAAGCGGATCGCCCAGGCAGGGAAGACCGCTGCCCAGTTCCTTGCCTGGCTCGGGACAGCGAAGGTCGCCGGGATCGGCGCGGCCACCGTGAGCAAGCTGCAGAAGGCAGCGGCTGAGAATGGATACGCTTAACCGGTCCATGGCCGGACGAAGGGCCAGGGCAGGCGGTGAGGCTTTTGAAGACATGGTCATACAGGCATCACGGTACTATGAGTCCAAGGGCATATCCGTGATCGACAAGACACCGGAGGCTTTCAAGGTACTGAAACCATACGACAGGTCGAGGGGACAGTTCGTCTGCTGCTTTACAAAGCAGGCACAGCCGGATTTCAAAGGGATCCTGATGGACAGCACCATGGTCCTCTTTGACGCGAAGCATACCGACAAGGGACGGATCCGGCGCGACGTGGTGACACAGGAGCAGGAATACTGTTTTGAACGGTATGGCAATATGGGGGCTTTATGCTTCCTGGTTGTATCACTTGGATTCGAAAGCTATTACAGAGTGCCATGGGTCGTATTCCGGGATATGAAAGCGATATATGGACGGAAGTACATGGACGCCAGTGACCTGGAACCGTACCGCGTGATGTTCAGCGGAGGCATCCTGAGGTTCCTGGACGGGATCATGATCAAGAAGGGATATGGACATGATGATACTGCAGAAATATGAACTTGCAAGGGCACTGGCACTGGTAAGAGATGCCGTCAGCAAAAAGGCCATAATGCCAGTGATGGAGGGCGTGCTGATCCGGGACGGGTGCCTTGCCGGCGGAAACAATGAGCTGAAAGTGAGAGTCAGGATCGATGGTGCGGAAGGTGAATCCTTCGTGATTCCTCCGGTCATGATGGACATGGTAAAGACATTGCCTGATGACGACGTGGAGATCATCTGCAGGGACGGGGCAGTACTGGAATTAAGAGCGGGCAGGATCCGGCAGCGCTGCCAGGGATGGGATGCTGACGATTACCCGTATTACAAGCCTGATCCGGATCGTGGTGACAGGCTCGTCCTTCCTGGAGGGCAGCTGGCGGACGCAATTTCGAAGGTGGCATTTGCCGCCTCTGACAAGGATGGCGCCGGCATGATGAACGGGATCCTTCTGGAGGCGGACAACGGAAGGCTTGATGTTGTCGCGCTTGATAGTTATGTCGTTGCATGGGCGGCGCTGAACCTTAAAGGAGATCAGGGAAACCAGAAGATGAAAGTCATCATCCCGAAAGTGGCAGCCCGGAAACTGGCGTCCATCGGGACAACCGGAAATGTAGAAGTGTCCTACGACAGGGCAAGCATAACTTTCCGCTGCGGTGACATCACGATCGAAAGCCGTCTGATCGCCGGGGACTATTATGCATACAGGCGGTTCTTTGGCAATGCCGGAGGATGCCATGCGGTGATATCAAGGAAAGCCCTGGACGGCGCCATGACCCGTGCGAAGCTCTGCCTGCAGGGCAATGCTAAAAAGCCGGTCATATTTTCGTTCGGGGATAGGGAGATCGGCCTCACGATGAACTCCGCAGTGTCGGAATACTCCGAGACCCTGGAATCGGAGGGGGATGATACGGAGATCATGATCGGTCTGGATCCGGCCTACATACAGAAAGCACTCGGATCTTTTAACGGTGACCGTGTCAGGATGGACTTTACGGGAAAAACCAAGCCTGTTGTCCTTTCGGACGAAGAGGACGACGGGATGAAGGTGATGGTCCTTCCGGTAAACTTCTGACACTTAATATCAGATTTTTGATATCAGTTTATTAATATCTAATGAGCGCTTATGGAATCGTTCATGCAGCGGATCCATGCGAATATATCACACAGCCAGTACTGCATGGTTTAACAGGAGGGGCGCCTGCGCTGTGCCCCTCCGGAAAGGAGACAGAATGGTGTTGGATTTGTCAGGAATCATAAAGGAAAAGGTGGATGCCATGGAGAACGATGGCGCCATCAAGGCCTATATTGAGGAAACTATAGAGCGGACAGTGAAGGATGTGCTCGATGACATACTGGACGGATACCAGCTGAAGAAGGCCCTCAGGGAAAAGCTTTCAGAAGGATTGAATGATATTGTGAACAGCATCGGACTGGAAGGGTACAACACCTTTATAGCCGAAGCTGTCAGGAAGATGGTAACCGCCAAGCTTGAAGGGGACGCAACGGAGAAGATCCGGGATGCAATTGAAGGGGCGCTCCTCATGAAACGAGAGGGCATAAAGCTCTCTGAAATCCTTTCTGAGTACAGGAGCCTGATGAATGAAATTGATGATAATGATGATAAAAACCGGCTGAATGAAGAAGAGGGTGGCTTTACCTGTTCGGTCAGGAAGAAGGAGAACTCGTACAATTCAGGGTTCAGCTATTATAACCTGTACTTCGATGATGAAGGATTCAAGGAGAGCGAAGACCGCGATGATTATGCTGTTGTTGTGGAGTTTTGCGGTATCTGGAGCAAGTACCTTTCAAACGAAGTGAAGATCAAGGAAGTGTACTTCAGAGGGGAAAGAATCTCCAGGCAGTTTATCCCGTATCTTCCGGACAGATTTGAAACACTGATCCTGAATCTGTATTTCAATCAGACTCCGGTAATCATGGATCTGGAGAATTATGACGAAGAGGACCATTACTATGAAGTGGATGAATACTGATGGCCGCTCACCATGGTGGGGACCGCTAGCAGTGATCTGTACGGTGATCGCCGCAGCAGTTGTTGTACTTGTCCGGATCACGGGGAAGCGGTACATCCTGGTGGATATGAGCGAGTGGGAGGACTTATGAAGATCAGAATAAAGTACCATGCGGACATTGAAAGGATAGAGAGGATCACGTCAGGTGACTGGATCGATCTGAGGGCCGCGGAGGATGTGTCTCTCTGGAAAGGCGATATGGTGAACATCAGCCTCGGCGTGTCCATGCAGCTCCCGGATGGATATGAGGCGATCGTGGCACCCAGGAGTTCCACACCGAAGGAGTTCGGGATCATCTGCGCGAACAGTATCGGTGTCATAGATAACAGCTATTGCGGGAACAATGACATCTGGCGGTTTCCTGCGCTGGCGATCCGCAGCACGCAGATCCATAAAGGTGACAGGATCTGCCAGTTCCGGATCCAGAAGATACAGCCTGCAGTCGAGTTCTGCGAGGTGGAGGAACTGGGTAACCCGGACAGGGGAGGCTTTGGAAGCACTGGTAGAAACTGACACACAGAAGACAGGGAGGAGAATCATGAAAAACAGGCCGTTTATTTACGCGGTTGACTTTGACGGAACGCTGTGCGAGAACCGCTGGCCGGATATCGGGGAGCCGAACATTCCGCTGATCAGGTTCCTGAAATACAGGCAGGAAGCCGGCGAAAAGGTGATCCTCTACACGATGAGGGAGGGAGACCTTCTCGACAAAGCGGAGGAATGGCTGTTTGACAACTTTGAATTCATGCCGGACGCGGTCAATGACAACATAAAGGAGCTGAAAGAGGCATTCAGGAATAACCCGAGGAAGGTTTATGCTGACGTTTATATTGATGACCACAACGCGCAGTATGGCGTATGCGTTGACCTTCCGTTCCGGATACAGGCATACATGGAAAACATGAGGGAAATGGGCTCATGCCCTGAGGTGATATGAACGAAAAAGAGCTGACTACAGAGGAATTGAGAGCGGAAAAGCGCCGTAAGAAAGCGGAGATGGCACAGAAGCAGTCATTGCCGTATGATGCCAAGATCAAACGGGCCACAGCCCTTGCCCATGAGTTTCATGATGAGATGGAAAAGCGAGGCCTTAATGCGCACGTCAGTGTCGGAGGGCTGGACAGCATAGTACTGACGGTATTCCTGCAATCGATCGGAATAGACGCCCCTGCGGTATCTGTATCGATGCTGGAAGACAAAAGCATCCAGGCTGTACATAAGGCCCTTGGCATTACGCGGCTGCTGCCGCTCAAAAGCAAGCATGCCGTGATCAACGAGCTCGGATTCCCGGTGATATCCAAGAGGATAGCCGGGAAGATCGATCTGCTCCAAAACCCGACAGAGGACAACAAAACCGTCAGGCATGCGATCATCACCGGCGAATGCGGGGAGCAGGGCCACTTCGCAAAGAACAGCCGGATGAAGCTCCCGCAGAAGTGGCTGGAACTGTTTGGCGGCTATGAGAATGAGACTGAAGGCGTCAATTACAAGATCGCTCCCTTCAAGGTGTCAAACAAATGCTGCTACTACCTTAAGGAAAAGCCTGCTGATGATTGGGCAAAAGCGCATAACAGCCATGCTTTCCTCGGAATGATGGCATCTGAAGGCGGGCAGAGGGAAGAAGGGATTGTTGATCATGGGTGCAATTATTATGGCAAGACCGTCATGCGGTCCTGTCCGTTCGGATCCTTCATGCGGAATGACGTGCTGCAGCTGGCACTCGAAATGGATAAGTGGTACCACGAGCACCTCGACATATTTGAGAAGAAATTCCATCAGCAGCCATATGGCGTGAACAAGGACGGGAGCCTGAGGGAGTATGTTCCGGTCGAAAGCATAATTCCGAAGATATACGGGGAGATCAGAAGAAAACCCAACGGAGACCTCTATACCACAAAAGCCCAGAGGACCGGATGCAGTATGTGCGGGTTTGGGATCCATATGGAGCCCAGGCCGCACAGATTCGACCGGAAGCGGGAAGAGAATCCCAAAGAATGGGAGATGCTCATGTATAAGCTGGTCACGGATCCTGATACCGGCGAGAAGTATGGATGGGGCAGGGTACTGGATTACATCGGTGTGGAATGGGAAGATGCCCCGGCGACCCAGATGAGCATCTTTGATGTATGGAGCGACTCGGAAATATATGACCGGCAGATCAGACGCATCAACGAATACGGGATGAATATTCATGAAGGGATTGGAGAAAATGGAGAGCAGTAAGCCAGGAATAGGGACTGTATTATGGCACATGGTCGGGAAACGCAGGAACGGTATCATCGAGTGGTACGCCAGCCCGAAATGCATCGAGAAGGTGGATGCACATATGTACCACTTTGGCGACGGCTGCGGCGGATCGTGGAACAGCATAGGGCATAACGACTTCCTCAGCAGGGAAGAATGCATCGAACATTTCATGAAAACTCATGACAGCCTCGTACAGGAGATCGGCATGGACGATGAAAGCCCGGAAGGGTGCTACGACCTTCCCAGGACAGACTGGCAGGGATACAAGGTCTACAGATTTGACGGAGTGACAGCGACTGATGTCTACGCCGGTGGCTTAAACAATATGGCAAAGGTAACAGCAAGCATCCAGTGGAGAAAACCGGATCCGGATTATCCCGAGCTGGGCGAGTATGCAACGCTGTCCGACATACACGACAGCTATAAGGCGATAACAGGCGCGAGCGCGAACATTATCCTGACCGTATTCGAGAGTGGTCCGACGCAGTGCAATATATTCCAGTGTGGGAATTACAAAGAAGGCAGATGGGTGAAGCTGGGCAGTGTGATGGGGTACGCATGAAAGGCGGTAAGCAATGGCTGACAAGCTGAAAGAGTTCCGGGCTGGGCGTGAAGCAGGTATTGAAATGGCCTTGAAGGAAGTCAGGCAAAACGGACGGGAAGGTCTTGAGAAGCTTGTCCGGTTCTATGGCAAGAGCGGGATCTCCCCTGTTCTTGCCCAGAAAGACCTGGATATCCAAACCGAGTTCATCAAAGAAGTAACGATCAAGACACTCCTGATCGGCGCGATCTCGATCCTTCATGATGATTTCGGGTTCGGGACAAAAAGGCTCCGTAAGTTTGCAGATGGTTACAACCATCTTGCAAACTACCTTGCTGCCGGATGGGTAACATGGTTTGACCTGATCGAGGAGATTAAATCACGGCTTGGGATCGATATAGTGTTCGAAAGTGGTCACTACCGGCTGAAGGAGATATGGCAGACATCTGATCCAGATCCGGAACCACAGCCGGATAAGGACTGGATCGATGTCCTTGCTGCCCTTGGAATGACTGAGATGGAAAACCCTCCAGGATCGAACTGCTTCGACATTATGGACGGGGAATACTTATACAGGTATGAAAATCCAGAAGAAAAGGAACGTATGCTCTATTGGTTCTGGGGAATGCTGGATGAGCGGAGGAGGAAGGAAACGGATGGATGATAGGATCTGCTGCCATGATGACAGCGCCGGTTATGAATGTGAGTATGACGGGACCTGGACATGCAGACACCCATATGCAAATGGATTTGTCCTGACATCCACACTCAACGGCGCGCATCCGGCAAACTGCCCGAAGCTGCCGGGAAACGCGATCACACAGGAAGAGAAAGCCAGGAGGGAAGCTGAAGAAAAAAAGCGCGGTGAATCCTTCAGGTTCGGTGGCTTCTGCAGGGATTATGACGCAACGGCCAGGGACTTCGGAAAAATCGAATGCTACCACTGCCATAAGCCGTTCGGCGAAGATGAGAAACCATACTGCCGGATCTTCCCGGCAGGAGACGGAAAATTCATGTTCGGCCTGATCTGCCGTGACTGCGCATACAGCTTTGGGGATGGCGTGATCGAGCGTAATGGTGAGACGTATTACCAACCAGACGATTATGAGGGAGAGATATGACGATCGAAAAAGAATGCTATAAGCTGAACTGCCTGTCACGTCCGAAACTCGGTGACGGGATCCAGATCGGGTACAACAAACGCGGGAAGCCGCTTCCGTACATCCGCTGCGTCGGATGCGGTAAGTATATGAGTACGAAAGTGAACTACTGTCCGAAGTGCGGAACGAGAAAGGTATAGGCATGCTGCAGACAAAAGAAGAAAAAGCCACCTGTGAAAAGTACCGGAAGTATGATACGGAAACCGGAAGGGTCGGCTGCCGGGCGTGCCCGCTGGCGGTCGACATCCCGGCCATGATGTGCAGGGCAAACAGCAGCTGGGACAATGAGGCCGGGGAATGGGTTCCTGACGATCGGGAAGGATGAATGAGGTAAACAGATGACGGAAGAACAGGTGAAGATAGGCAAAGCGATTTTGAATGACGTAGACAGCCTGGAAAAGCAACACAATGATCTGGAAAGATTCATTACGTACATAACCACAAAAAATGATGTGAACGAGATTGATATACAGCTTCATGAGAAGTGGATTGGTACACCTTACGCAAAAGTGCACAAAATAAATCTGATCGGGTTTTTAAATGCTGAAATGCACAGGATCAGATCAAGTATAAATACACTCAGAGAAAAACTTGCAGACTTATGATTATTACCCGGTGCCAGACTAAATGTCGGTCAAATGTCCAATACCGCCTGATGCGGTGACGATCTGGATGCGTCTGAGGAAACAGCCGGAACTTGAACTAAAACTTGAACTAACATTGAACTACCATTTTCGTTAGTCCAAGAAAATGATGATTTTTAGACTATGAGGTGAACATATGAAGGAGCTCCACTTATATCAATGTGAGGTCTGTGGTACGCAGTATGTAGAGAAACAAAAAGCCAAAAATTGCGAAATGTCACACAAGAAGCCGTTAAAAGTATCGGGGACAAGATACAATTCTATGAATCAAGGAAGTAGTGATGGATATCCGGTAAAGGTTACTGTGACTTTTGAAGACGGTGCATGCGTGGATTATCGGAGGTGAGCGAATGACCAGACCAATAACCAGACCAGAATTTGAAGCCATGTTTGACGAAATGCTTGACGAAGCTATCAATGATTTATCCAAGGATGAATTAAACAGGCTTGTAAAGTACATGTGTGATAGGTTGGATGAGGTGAGCGAATGAAAACGAAGGAGGAAATCGTAAGAATTCTGGTTGATGAATTGTGTTATGCCTATTGTGACAATTGCGGAAACTATGAATGTAATGACGTAGAAGACAATCCATGTGAATTCTGCCACAGAAAATATCAAAGCTGGAAGATTAGCGAAGAAACCGCTGAAAAGATAGCCGATAAAATTCTTGCGAGGTGAGCGAATGAAATATGAAGTCTGGGTTAGGCTTGAAGCTGAATATGATGATATTGAAGCGGACAGCGAAGATGAAGCTTTCGAAATTGCCAGTGACGCAGCTATGTCTGGTGGTTCTTGGCAGTGGGAAGTGCATGAGGTGAGGGAATGAAATATATTATTGACGTACCAGAGGACAGGGTGCATGTCGGTAGACTATGCGTCATGGGGACAATGGAAGATGGTTTAGATCATTATCTCCCGACAGGAATTAAAGCCACTCCTTATGACGAATCCGCAGCAGAACAGCAAGGACGGGAGGAAGCGTGGAGTTTTGCGCAGAATATTTTAGCACCTTCCGACAACAGCGATGCGCTGACAGTGGAAGACCTTATGGACTGCTACGGTACGGAAGATGCTTGGGATGTTGTCTGTGGCATGACATATCAGGAAGCCTGTGAAAAGTACGAAGCATGGAAGAAACAGAAAGATAGGATCCATGTGGGCGATGAGATTTACGATCGTCGTGTGAAAGGCATTGTTACTCATGTGGACAATAGTGGAGCAGGCGTTTTTTATCAGGTTGTAGCGCAGAGTGGTGTCACATATGTCCTAAGTAGCTTAGAAGCAAAAAAGACCGGAAGAACATTTCCAGAGCTTGCAGATCTGTTTGAAAAGATGAGGGAACCGGAATGAATCACGATTATGCGCACTGCTCTGATTTTACAGATGATTGCCCAGAGAACTGCTTCAGAGCGCAGTTAGTACGGGATTTGAAAAACAATCCGAAGGTTGCTTCGTATCAATGGATATCGTGGATG
>JAEEGL014013139.1_pt1 | contig 10213 bp, 11 predicted proteins | sample 9134231 | NCBI WGS metagenome assembly JAEEGL01 (sample SAMN16246548, study PRJNA631951) | gut metagenome | biome: gut microbiome; feature: rumen; material: fiber-attached | host: Bos | place: Iran: Karaj | collected 2018-10 | reverse complement strand
TACTCCTTCCTTGATAGTCATATATATTTTATCATTTATAAACCAATCATTCAATACTAAGTTAACATTTTTTGTTAACTTTTTAACGTGAAGTTTTATTCTTATAATAACACATTTTTAAAAAAATCAGTTGTCCACAAAATGAGGACAACTGACAATATAATATAATTATTTACTTATTTTTGGGCTTACCATATTTTAGCTTATTTTCTATTTTTTTAACTTCTTTAGCTCTTTTTTTCTTATATCCTGGAGTTACTTTTTTAGGTTTAGCAACATATTTTTCAGCCTTTTTTCTCTCTTCTGATATTGGTTTAACTCTATCAGATCTTCTATTTGGTGTATAAGTATTAAAGCCATTTGGTTTAATATCTAAATATTCAAATTTTATTCCTTTATTTTCTAAAGATTTTAAATAATCTTCATTTTTAAATTCTGTAAAACTATAACAAATACCATCCATATTGTTTCTAGCAGTTCTACCACTTCTATGAATATAAAATTCATAATCTTTTGGTAAGCTAAAATTAATAATATGGCTTACTCCTTCTATATCTATTCCACGAGCTGCGATATCACTAACTACAACGTATTGATATTTTAGATTATTAATATCATTTAATACTCTTTTTCTTTCTCTAGCAGATAGACCGCCATGTAATATTCCTACTTTAACATTATTATTTAATAAATATTCTGCGATTTGTTCACATTCATTTTTAGTATTACCAAATATTAATGATAAATATGGATTAATGTTATTCATTAACCATGTTAATAACATAAATTTATCTCTATTTTTAATAGGTATTAATATATGCTTAATCTTATTTAATTCTAAGTCTACTTGAATGTGCTTTTCGCTTGAAATATACTTTCTTAAGAAAGGTTTAATCTCTTCTTTAATAGTTGCGCTAAAAACCATAATTTGAGGGGAATCTAGGCGTCCTGCGATTAAATCTATATCATCTAAGAATCCTATTTCAAAAGCCATATCAGCTTCATCTACTACTAGTTGTTTTGCGTTATATCCTTTTAAGGCATTTGCTTTTATCATTAAATCAGAAATTCTACCAGGTGTACCAATAACTATTTGGGGTTGAGATGATTCAAGTTTTTTAATTTCTTTTAATCTATCAGTTCCACCAGTATATAATCTAATATCTATTTTATTATCAAAGAATTTATTAATATGAATAGCAACATTATATATTTGTGTAGCAAGTTCTCTTGTTGGAGATAATATAATAGCTTGACAGTCCTTATTATTAATATCTAATTTATTAAAAATAGGTATTAAAAATGAATGAGTCTTTCCACTACCTGTTTTTGATTGTCCTATTAAGGATTTATTATTTAAAGCTAAAGGTAGTATTTCTTTTTGAATAGGAGTAAATGATTTAAAATGTAGATCAACTAACGCATTTACAATTTCATCTTTTAAATTAAAGCCATCAAAAATCATTTTTACACCTCCTAATTAACAATTTTATTTTCATGTAGCGAATTAGGTGAATATCCACATAATGGATATAATTCTAATTCGTTATGAATATATGTTAAATAATCTATTAAATCTTCTACTAAATCACTATCAGTACCATCTACTACTGGCTTTATAATATCTGTAGCACTTTTAACTCCAATTATAACTTCATCAATAAAATTAACAATTGTTTTTTTATCTATTGATTTATTTAAATTAGAAATATTATCTATTATATCTTTATAATCATTTTCAATATTCATATTTGCTTTTTTAATTATATAATCTAAATCATGATAATTATAATCAAATTTTAGTTGCTTTTGTGATTCAGCAAGATTTCCCAAATCATCAGTATATGGAATCTTTGATATGAAGTCATCAGATTCATTTATATTTTTCCAATTAATAGTAAATCTTTCTACCTTTGTATTAAGAATAAGTTTAGTATAAATCTTATCAATTAATGTATTATAATCATAATCTTTTTTTAAATAATCATTAACAAAAGTAAGGAAATATTCTTTTTTAATTATTCCATAAGTATTAAGTATTCCTTTAACAACTAATTCAAATAAATAATCTTCTTCCTCTAATTTCTTTCCTTTTTCATCAAAAAGTTTATTAAGAAGTTTAAATACATTTTTATTGTATGTATATGTAAAAGTCTTTTCTCCGTTTGTATAAGTTAAATCAGTTTCTCTAAATAAGCATACATCAATTAATTCATCACTAAAATTATTTTCAAATGAATTTATTACATCTTTTTCTTCTATAAAAGATTTATAAATTGTTTCTAGCTTTTTATATGCATCATTTGATAATAATTCTATTAGCTTATAAATGTTATCATTAGATGCATAAGCTAAATCTATTTTATCTATTATTTTAGATTTAGAAATAGAAGGATTTAAATTTAAACTTAAAATTGCATTAGAGATAAAAAGCATTGTATCTTTCGATGGAACTTTTATACTCATCTTTTTTATATCCATAATTACACCTCCTAAATCTACTATATTTTAACAAAAATATAAATATTATTCAACTAAAAAGAAAAAAGCCTAACGGCTATAATTTCTTTTCTTCCTTCATCTTGTTTATACATTGTGTTAGTAAATATTCTATTTGACTGTTTACGCTTCTAAATTCCTTATCAGCGAGTAACACAATATCCTGCCAAAGATCGTTACTCATTCTAAGAAGTAATTGTTTTTGTTCAGCTTCATGTTCCATATAATTCACCTCACAATATATTCATTAAAATTAATTCTAATAACCGCTTCGCCAGATAACAGACTTAGAATTACCAACTAATGATTGTGTCTAAAAGAGACGTTGATTAGAGATAGGTCTTATCTAAATACAATTATCTAAATAATCAAATTCAAATATACATGAGAGAAAAAGTCATGTATTTTCTTTTTGGATTTCATTATTTAGGGTATTTATCAAAATACTTTCGCCCTAATATTATTATGATATCTAAGTGATACCACTTTAATATTACCACGATATCATTATGATGTCAATAGAATATTAAAAAAATATTGCCTCTTCTACTTCTCTTTATGAAAAGAGGTAGTTTTTGACAATAAAAAAGAGGACTAAGCCTCAAATTTTATCAAATTATGATCTAACTTGATTTACGGATAATTCAAGCCCCAAAGGTATCATTATTTTTATTAATGTTTCAACCTTTGGCTTAACTGTGCATGCTTCAATTCTTGCGATTGATGATTGTGGAAGTCCTGATTGAATTGCAAGATCGCGCTGCGATATTCCTAATTCGATTCTTCTTTCTATAATTGCATTAATTAATTTAGTAAGCATTTCTATAGTCTCTAAATCTTCTTTAGCTACATCATTTAGATCCTTAGCTTCCTTCTTAAAATCTTCCCAAGTTCTCATAGTACATTACCTCCCTTTGTACTTATAAAATCATTAATTTCTCTATTAGCTTTATCGATTTCTTTCTGTGGTGTTTTATTTGTTTTCTTTCTAAACATATGAAGTAAAACATATGTTTCATTGGTGTAAAAGAAATAAAGTATTCTATTGAATCCAGGTCTTAATTCCCATAGTTTTCCCTCTATGTGTTTTGTTATAGTTGTAGGTAATTTTGTACCTTGTTCCTTAAGTAAATCAATACACATTGATATTTGATTAAACTGAATTCTTGCATCTTTGTTTGTTTCTGATTCTTTCGCTAGTTCAATCAATTGATTATATAATTCTGATTCTCCATTTTTGTTTTCATAAAATATAATATTATACATTTCATCATCCCTAATACTTTTATATCTCTATTTTTATGATAGCGTTAGTGCTATCAAAAGTCAATATATATGTGCAATAAAAAAGAGGCCTAAGCCTCTAATTTAATTTATCAATTACATCTTCTATTTTGATATTTCCTTTATAGAAATCTTTCTTTGAACAACCTGCTCTACCGCCTCCTGCACAAGCACATGCACAGGCACAAGCACATGAATGTCCAGAGTGTGATCCATGACTTCCACCGCTAGAAACATAAGGATTAACCTTTCTAGTTCCTTTATCATTTACACCATAATAATAGTTTCTATAGAAGAATCTTCTACCATAAGGATAGAAACCTCTTGTTCTATAATATGATGGTTTTCTAAATATTCTATTTAAAGTTGATACTAATCCAAAGAATAAAATTATACCAATTATTATCCACATAAATACTCTCATATCACCATAATCTTTAGTGTATTTATCCTTATAAACATCCTTAGGATTAATATTAGGAAATACTTTTTCATCATAAGCTACTTCTACTTTTGTGCGTTGTCCTTGACCTAAACTAGTTTCCCAAATATAATAATTTCCATCTTCTTTTAATGCATCATCAAAATATACATTTTTCTTTTCCCAGTGAATTGTTATTCTTTTAACATTTATATCATCAAACCAACCAGGAGTATATTTATATGTTACAAGCTCAGTATCTGTGTTTGGATCTTTATTGAATGTAAACATATGAGTTTGATGGAATGAAAAGCTAATATATATTGTTTCACCAGCTAAATATTCTCTATTTAAATCACATCTAATTGTTGTATCTGTAGAATTACTTATTTTATAATATGCTTTTTTTATACTATTAGATAAGCCTTTTACTTCATCAGTAAATTTATTTGGTACACCTACATAAATCCATGATACTCCACCTTCACTACTATCTAAGACTTTCCACTTTATATCATATCTAAAATCAAGTGTTGCATCGTCTCTTACGCTTACATAGATATCAAATGATTCTATTTCATCAAGTGGATTTGCTGTATAAGCATTTGTTTTAGGAATAAAGCATAAAACAAACATAAAAAGAATAGAGATAGTTATAATTATTTTTTTCATTATAATACACCTCCTCTAAGAAGACATGTATTTTCTTTTTTACAAGCATTCTTTCTAATAGTTTTACACATTTTACTATTCCATATATCAGTCCATTTAGTATCTAAAATATTACCTAATTCTTCTCCTTTTAGCCATGATTGACAAGGTATAACTACTCCATTTGGTAAAACTGCCATATTACTAATTCCAGCACCACATGATGGAACGATTAATTTTCTTTCTATTAAATCTTTTTCATCTAATACTCCTGGAGATGTAAACTGTATATCAAGTTCATTTTTTCTAGCATATTCAAGTGCTTCATCAAGTGACTTTAATAATTCTTCTTTATCTATTACTAATTCTTTTGATTCACTTTCTTTAGTGTTACCTGTAGGGATTAAGCCTGAACATGTAAAATATTTAACTCCAAGCTTAGATAAAAATTCTATAGTAGATTTATAATCTTTATTTAAGCTACATAAAGGTGTATTAATAGAAACATCAAGTTTAGCTTCTATGGCATTTTTAATGCCTCCTAAAGTTTCTAAATAATGGTTTCCACCAACTAATTTATTATGTATTTCCATATCGCTTGAATAAAAAGTTATTTGTACATTATCAAGCTCAGCATCATATAATTTCTTACACAAATCTTTATTTAGAAGTATTCCATTAGTATTAAGTCTAGTTATAAACCATTTAGAGTGTTCTATTAATTCAACTAAATCACTTCTAATAGTAGGTTCTCCACCTGTAAAAGTAATTTGTGGAACTCTTTCTTCTTTTAAAATATCAATTATCTTAAACCAAGATTCAGTATCTAACTCAGGTTCATTTGATAATTTTTCATTAAATGCATAACAGTGAACACATTTTTGGTTACAGTTATATACACCATCTTTTTCCATAGTTGAAACCATTAAATCCATTCTAAGAGGTGAATACATATGTTTATAGTGATCGTTTAAACTATAATTACCTACTTTATCAAATTCAATATGTGGTTTAGTACCTATTTTAACAATAGTTTCTAGCATTTCCTTTAAATCAGCTTTTATATCTCCTTCTTTAGCATCAGGATAAAGCTTTTTTATGTTTTTAATTATTTCATCTATTATTTCATCTAATTGTTCGTTATCATAATAACTATAATTATATTCATTATATGTTAATATAAATTCTTTTAATAATACAGCATAAGTTGTAAGTATTGGTAATACTCTAAAACCATTAATAATTACAATCCATGGAATACCATCCTTTATTTTTTTAGGTGGCACTAAATGTATTCTAACTACTCCAGGCCCTTTTGGATCGATGGTTGTTTGATATACCATATCTGAATTTTTTAAATAATCCTTTAATCCCATTTATAACACATCATTTATTTATTATATCATATATATAAAATATAGTAAATAATAGGTTAATTAATAGGTAAATAAAAACTAGATGTTTAATGTTCATCTAGTCTTAACATTATACTATTCAAATCCATTTTTGAATTAAAGATACATACAATAAATATATAACTATTATTCAAATCATAATAATATATTATCACATAATTATCAACAATCTTTTTTCTTAAATCTTTTCTTACAACAAAATCATTCTCTAAAATAGGGCAACTTTCAGGAAATAGGCATAAGTGATCAATTGATGTAATAATGTTATCATACAAGTCATTAGCTGCTTTTACATTTTGTAATTTATATGAAATATAATCCATTATTACAATTAAATCATCTAAAGCCTTACTAGAATATTTAACCTTTATTTTAGAATCCATATTTCTCCTTCATTATTTTTATAACATCGTCACTATCAACAACATTGCCTTTTTCAACGTCTTTCATTCCTTCTGCAATTTGTTTTGCTTCAAATAACTGTCTCATAAGTTTTTCAAAATATTCTATATCCATTACAACTAATCTTCCATATCCGTTTTTTGTAATGAATACTGGACCATTTTCTTCCTTGCATATTCTTTCAATAGATACAGTATCTTTTAAATCTCTCATTGGGATTATTTGCATAACATCATCTCCTTATGTCTTTATTATATACTAAATTTAGCCACATATCAATTGAATCATTTGTTGAAATAATTAGTTTTAATAGATTGTTTAATTCATATTTTCACCCCTTCTATATCTATATATACGTACGAAGAGTATAAAATCTTGGGTAAAATTTTAATTTTTTTTAATCATTTAAAAAAGAAACCGATTTTTACTCGGTTTCTTTTTTCATATCATTTATTTTATAAACTATATAATTTCCTAGTTTTATTATTATTGCGAATATTCCTAAAACATATGCCATATTAAATATAATGATTCCGGCATTATATAATGTACTATTATTCCTTGAATATAAGTATTTATCAGGAATATCACTAGATATAATATATCTTGAAATAAAATTCCTATTAGAATATCCTCTTCTACAATCATAGCCTTCAAGTTCTTTTACACCAGTTTTTCTAGGTAATTCAATTATAAAGCCTTTATAATCTTTATAATGTGCATATTTTAAATTTGATAGGAATTCTATTTTTATATTTACTGATGTATCTATACCAGTATAGATATATGTATTATCAGATGTTTTATCTACTAAAACATCATCAAAATACACTTTATCAATATAAGTATTAGAATTAGTGCTAAATGAATCATCATATGTTATACGTGTATTATTATCTAATGATTTAATTAAAGTATATGTAATCTTTAAATCCATAGTATAATTTATATCATCTATTGATAAAATATCTACTTCTACAGTGCCATCTTTTAATATCTCATCATCTATTTTCATTCCACCATATATATCAACTATTCCGCATCCATTTTCAAGCAACTTACCATTATCAATTCCTGTGTTTGTAAAGGATCCAACAAGTTGAACAATAAAGCCTAGTGCTAGAAAAAAATAAGTAGATAATGTAATAATTGATGCACCTATATGAACTTTTGAATTAACAAATCTCTTTTTCTTTAATAATGTAAAGAATATTACATCAATAATTATTAATACTACTGATACTATCCATAATGTAATGGTTTTTGCATCTAAACTTTTATCATATGCGAAAAATAAAAGCATAACAGCTAAAGATGTACATGATGGAACTAATTTTAATACTTCTTTTACTCCTTTATTTTCCATATATCTCACCCAAAATAATTATACCATAACAAATGTCGTTATAAAAGAAAAAAGCGGAATTATCCGCTTTTTAATTATTCAACTATAATTTTTACATCACTACTTAATGTAAAATAAATAGAACATGCTTGACTAATATCAATTTCATTAATTAATTCTAGTGTATTAGCATCTACTACTTTTATAGAGTGTCCAGTAACAGTTGATTCTACAAACACGGCTAATTTTGTACCACTAGCAATTTCACTATTTAACTCTGCTTTTGGGAAAAAATTTGTTTTATTATAATCAAGAGTTACTGTTATTCCACTAGGTGTATTAGTGCTATCATATAAAACTTTATAGAATGTAGATTCTGTTTCTTCTTTTGTAATATTTATTATTACATCACTTGATAAATATTCATATTTAAAATCATCAAGTAGAGAATATGATTGCTTTGCTTTAACAACTATGTTATAAGTGCTATCTAGAATATTCATATTAATAGTTAAATCATATTTAGAAGTATTAGTTAATTCAAAATATATAGGCATATCATCATTATAAGTTCCGTTTTTTAGATCTATTTTTATATTATCACTATCAACTGTATATGTCTTAATTAAAACATCATCATAATTATTAGTTATAGAAACATTATATTCTTCATCGCTATATTCTCTTAGATCTAATATAACATTTGAATTAAAGTCATAATTAAAGCTATATTTTTCACCTGTAATATCTATTTTTTTAACTCCATTTACATCTTGTATGCTTAAAACTACATGTCTTAAATTATTATTAGTAATAGTCATAACACTCTCTTTAAAACAATCTACATATTTTAGTGTTCCTTCTTTAATTTCAATAGGCTCACTTGTAGATCTATCAACACATGATATTGGTACATCGGTTAGGCCATTTGAATATGATATTACATAAAATTTGCCATCATTTGGAGAAAAATCATCATCCCTTAATTCAAGGTTTTTATCAACATTTATACCTTCACTATTAAAATTCATAACGCCTAAATCATATCCACTAGCGCCACCACATTTAACGTATTCTACTACATCTCCATCACTTAGAATGTAACCATTTCGTTTATTAAGATTTCTATTTACCATAGAAAAATAAACTTTTGTGTTTTTATCAACAATAAAATCATCATAAAATTCATGCTTTAAATTGTTATTATCATAATAATATGCAATATAATTAATATACGTTTTATTGTTAAAATCTATATAGTATTTATTGCTTTCTGTAATATTTAAATCAATATCATCATTAATAGTTATTTCATTAAGTTCCATATTTGATTTAGATTTAACAAAATCGCTAGCTATAGTCAAATTATTACATAAAGTTTTAATATCAGCGTTTATTTTACTTCTATTAATTATTTCAATAATTACTTTATCACCTTTATTAAATTCTTTATTATTATCTACTAAAGTCTTTTCTCCGTCATTAATACTATATAATTTATAACTTACATTATTAACACTATTATTAGAATTTATTTTAAAACTTGTTTTAATCTCTTTTGTAGTAATAGTTTTTGTAGTAATAATAGTTTTATTAGTTGTTTTATTAGTTGTTTTACTAGTTACATCTCCAGTAGTTTTATCCTTCTTTTTACTACAAGAAGCTAAAGCAAAAGCTGAAGCTAAAGTTATAGAAAACAAGCTAATAGTTTTAAATAATTTATTCATATTAACCACTCCTTTAAAACATAAATATTATATTATATTTTAATATACTTGTAAATCAATAAAAAAGAAAAAGCGGAAATATTCCGCTTCTTTACTACTTAATTGGTTTAATATGCCAAATATTTTCTGCATATTCTCTAATAGATCTATCAGCAGAGAATATACCTGCTTTAGCAATATTAACAAGTGATTTTTGAGCCCATGCTTTCTTATCATGATAAGCTTCATCCATCTTCTTATAAGCATCCATGTATGAGTCAAAGTCAGCTAAGCACATATATCTATCACTTACTGGATAGTTATCGATTAAATATTTCTTGATATGACCAAATGATTGACCACAGAATCCATAATCAAGTCTATCAAGTACTTTCTTAATTCTAGGGTTCTTGTTGTACCAATCTTTTGCGAAGTATCCTCTATACCATAAAGCTTCTACTTCATCAGCCTTCATACCAAATAAGAACAT
>JAEEGL013539265.1_pt1 | contig 10213 bp, 8 predicted proteins | sample 9134231 | NCBI WGS metagenome assembly JAEEGL01 (sample SAMN16246548, study PRJNA631951) | gut metagenome | biome: gut microbiome; feature: rumen; material: fiber-attached | host: Bos | place: Iran: Karaj | collected 2018-10 | reverse complement strand
TCTTGCCCATGGAGCGGATGGCGAGGAGGCGTCCGGCGGCGCGGACCTCCTTGTCATCGGCGTAGGCGGCGCGGATGTCCGCGAGGCGGGTGCGCTCAAAGGCCTGGCCAAAAGGCTCGTAGCCCATGGCCTGGAGCGCCTCAAGGTTGCGGATGCGCTGTTCGCGGTACTGGTCAATGCTGGCGGCCGGCTGCGCCGCCGCCGAAGTGGAAGCATCATCATTCATGTTAATTATTTTAACACTATTTGCTTTGCGGCGTCCTGTTCCGATAGAGGAAGTACAGGAACAGGTCCGTGCCGATGATGACAAGGTTGAGGACGTAGAGCCAGATACGCCAATCTCGGTCTGGACTGGTTGCCTTGTAGAGGATGCCGAAGACGTAGCCGACCTCGATGATCGACATGAAGAGCGGACTCTTCCCGGCAACGACTTTCGTCCGCAGGGCCTTGACGATGCTGAACGGCCAGCTCGCGGCGAAGCACAACAGCATTAAAACTTCAAAGATATGCATGGCAGGTTCCTTAAAAAACGGTTAAACGAACAAACGAACAAACGAACAAACGGCGTCCCAAGGGCCTAGCCCTTTGGACGCCACGCGCGAATCATGTCGGCGCAGTCGAAGGTCGAAGCGATGAGGGCGGTGCGAATCCACATGCCGTTGCGCATCTGGCGCCAGTACTTCGAGCGAGGGTCGGAGTCGCAGTCGGTGGAGATCTCGTCACGGCGCGGGAGAGGATGCATGAGGACGGCGTCGGGCCCCATGAGCGCCATTTCGGCGAGGCCGATCTTGAAACGGGATGTGTCGATGCGCGCGCTGTCGCCCTTGGCGGCATCCCATTCGTCCTGAATGCGCGTCATGTAGACGGCATCGGCCTCGGGGAGGTATTTGCGCATGTCGTCCGTGACGACGTACTCCGCGCCGTGCGCCTTGAGCATGTCGAGGATGTCCTGGCCGATTTGGAGTTGTTCCGGAGCGACGAAGATGTGACGGACGCCGGCGTAGTTCGTGAGGAGATTCGAGAGCGAGCGGACTGTGCGGCCGCGCGCGAGGTCGCCGACGTACATGACCGTCCGGCCTTCGATGCCGCCTTTCTTCTCGAAGGAGCGGTGGAGGGTGTAGATGTCGAGCAGCGCCTGCGTCGGGTGTTGGTCCTTGCCGGAGCCGGCATTAATGATCGGGACGGGACGGTCCGACTGCGAAAGGGCCCACGCCATGTGTTCTGCGAGCCCTTTCTCTTGCGTGCGCATAATGATGAGGTCGAAGTAGGAGCTGAAGGTGCGGATGGAGTCCTCGCGGCTTTCGCCCTTGAACTCGCTGGAGACGGCAGGGTCGCGAACCTCGCCAGTGCGGAGACCAAGGATCTGGCAGGCGCTGAGGAAGGAGAGGAAGGTGCGCGACGACGGCTGCGTGAAGTAGATCATCGCGCGCTTGTGCGAGAGCTGGCTCTCGAGGAAGTCCATGCCTTCGCGCGACTTCGCGATGAAGCGGATCTTCGTGGTGAGGTCGCAGAGGGCGTCGAGCTGCGCGCGCCCGAACTGCTGCGCGAAGAGCGTGTGGAACGGCATGCCGTCGGGACGCGCCAGAAGCGGCACCTTGGACTCAAGCGGGAGCGCCGAGTAATCGGCCCAGGAATAGTCTCTGAGTGTGGACATTGGAGTAAGTGGTGAGTGGTGAGTGGTAAGTGGTGAGTGGTGAGTGGTAAGTGGTGAGTGGAAGATTAACGGGAACGTGGCTTGGCCTTAGCAGATCTGAGAATGGCGGTTAAGATAGCGAAGAGTTCCTGATTGTCCGATATGATTGAATCGTATTCTAACTTATTCAAAGTTTTTGTCTTGTAAAGCAATTCTAACCAGTAGCCAGTTTCGTCGCATTCCTTTTGCGCAATAGACATTTTAGAAATGAAATCCGCCTTGCTTTGCGCAGAGTTTGCCTCGCGCACGTTTGCACCTATGGATGTTCCAGAGCGAAGAATCTGATCGGAAATAACGAACTCTCGGCGTTTTTCCTTGAGTACACGGCAAAGGTTCACAATGCGAACAGCATACTCTAAGCTCTTCTGCGCAACATTATTGTTTTTATTTGTTTCCATGCGACCTCAATCACTTACCACTTACCACTTACCACTTCTCTGGATTCGCCTGGAAGCGCTTTAATCTTGCAATGTCTTCCTGTGCGATGCGTCCAGTCTCGGCGGCGGCGGCGCAGACGGCGTCGAAGTCGCAGAGGGAGTGGTTTTCGACGCCGGCGGCGGCGAAGCGCTCAACGCCCTTTTTGAGCCCGTAGGTGAAGATGGAGACGACGCCGAGAACCTGCGCGCCGGCCTCGCGGAGGGCCTCGACGACTTCCAGGCAGCTGCCGCCCGTCGAGATGAGGTCCTCGACGACGACGACCTTCTGCCCGGCCTCGAGCTTGCCCTCGATGCGGTTTTGGCGTCCGTGGTCCTTGTTGGAGGAGCGGACATAGCCCATCGGCAGACCCATGAGGTGGCCGCAGATTGCGGCGTGGGCGATGCCGGCCGTTGAGGTTCCCATCAGAACCTCGACATCGGGGTAGTGCTCGCGGACGAGGGCGACGAGTCCCTCCTCCACGCGCGTCCGCACGGCGGGCGCGGTGAGGGTGAGACGGTTGTCGCAGTAAATGGGGCTCTTGATGCCCGAGGCCCATGTGAAGGGCTCGTCCGGACGAAGAAAGACCGCGCCGATATCAAGCAGGTCGCGGGCGATTTGCTCTTTTGTTGTCATAGGGTCTTGCCTACGGCTTTTGCCGCTTGTCAAACATAACGATTATAACACAGGTTGACGCCGCCGCACTTCCCAAAGCACGGCTTCCAGCACAGAGTCGAGGTTGGAGAGCACGTCGTTATAGAGAAAACGCATCACGAAGTAGCCGTTTTCCTGGAGCAGCATGTCCTTGCGGCGGTCGCGCCGATAAGCCTCCGCGCTGCCGAGATGCTGAACGCCGTCGATCTCCAAGGCGATTCGCAGTTCGCCACAGAGAAGGTCTGGTTCCAGAAAGGCGCTTTTACCGAAAGCTATGGGCAACTTTTCGTTCAGCGAAAAGCGTCCCCGCGTCTCGGGAAGGGTTTCAAGGCGCTGAAACAAGAAGGCCTCGGCCGCGCTGCGGGCGCGCTGAACGCCTTCGTCATCCTCCGCCACTGTTGTTGACGCCATCACGAAGAGCGAGGCAAGGGCGGCGTCAACACCGTCGATGCAGAGTCGCTTCACGCTGGCCGCGTATGTCTCCTGCCATTCGCGTTCTAGCGGCAGCAGCACTTCGCGCGGCCAGCCCGGTGTGGAGGAAAGAGGCAGAACGATTTTATAGCCTAGGGCTTCGTAGCCCGCGCTTCGCCTGTCGAACATCCTGTTGCAGACTGGCGCATTCAAGTCGACATAGTCGTAGACGCGGACCTCGCGTTTGCCCGCGTGCCGCCTGTGCAACCGTCCGACGTACTGCGTGATGCGCCCGCGCCACGAAACAGGCAGCGCGAGGAAGAGCGTGTCGAGTCGCGCGTCGTCGAACCCTTCGCCCAGATACGGCCCCGTCGCAAGCAGAACGCGCGGTTCGTCGTCTGGTATGGACTCGAGGCGCTCGCGCACTTTCTTCAACTCGCGTTTGCCCATGCCACCGCGCAACATGACGATGTTCGCGACCTTGTCGCGGAGCATCGACTCAAAGACCTCCAGATGAACGCGACGTTCCGACAGCACCACGGGCGACCGTCCCTCCGCCACGGCCGCCAACACTTCGGTCACGATCATCTTGTTGCGAACCTCGTCCGCGACGATTTCGTCGATGAGTTTGGAGAGGATGAGCTTCCCGTCCGCGTCGGTCGTCGCGTTCGACGGCGAAAATGACGTAGGACGCACAAGCACGATGTGCGCGAAGGGCTCGAGGTCGGTCGTGCGCCGCCCGTCTGCGCGGTGGCGGATGGGGCCACACTGCATGACAATCTGCGGGTGGTGTCCGTCACGGCGCATGACCGTCGCGGAAAGACCGAGGAAGTACTTGGCCCGCATGCTGTCCGTGAGCGCCTCGAATGTCGGCGCGGGAATGGCGTGGCACTCGTCCACAATGACCTGCCCGTAGTCGCGCGCGATGTCCCGCACCTGCCCCTTGCGCACCAGGCTTTGGACAAGCGCCACGTCGATTCCGCCTTTCGGGCGCGACGCCCCGCCCCCAATGCGTCCGATTGACTTTTCGGGAATGTTCAGGAAGGTCGCCAGCCGGGCGACCCACTGCGCCTGCAATTGCCGTCGGTTGACAAGCACGAGCGTGTTGGTCTTGCGCGCCGCGATGATGAAGGCCGCAAGGACCGTCTTTCCAAAGGCCGTTCCGGCGGCCAGGACGCCGCCGTCATGTGCGAGGATGTCATCCGCAGCGTGTTTTTGCTCCGGACGCAGTTCGCCGTGAAACGCGACATCGAGGGCCGCGCCTGCGCACCTCGCGTCCTCGACCTTGTACGACAGCCCCCATTCTTCCAGAAGGCGCAAGGCCGCGTCGCGGCATCCGCGCGGCAGGCACACGGTCTCCGATTCCAGCGCCGCGCATGAAATCACGCGGCGCAACGACCGCGCCGGAAGACGCATCCGTTGTGCGTCATGGAATTCCGGGTTGACGAATGCCGCCAGACCAATGAGCTTGGCTATCTGCGGCGGCGTCAGCACGCGGCGCTCGATTCTCACCCGATTGTCTAGGCGAACGGTTATTGCTGTCTTTTCCAGAAGGGCCGCGCTTGTCGCGGCCGTTTGACCAAGGTCCGCTTCCGTGACAAAGGTGAATGAGTCCGAGTCTTCGACATCGGGCGGGATCAGCGTGGAATGCGCGGCAAGCGCGTCACGGACAATCGCCTCGGCCTGTCGCACGCCAAGGCGACGCATTTGCCCGAGGAAAGCCCATTGGTCGCGATATGGGACAAAGGCGGAATCGACGAAAACGGAGCGCCCCGCCTTGCGCGCCGCATGGTCGAGCGGCAACGGTACCAATGCGCCGAGTTGTCCGCGAGGCAGGGTGTCCTGCGCGGGAAGGATGGCGTCGAAGATCCCGACGCCGATTTCCGGCCGGCGGCGGAAGGCGGCGAAAAGCACGGCCGTCGCCACGTCGCGCGCGATGCGTCCGTCAACGGGTTCGGCAAAGAAAAACCAAACGCGCGCCAATTCTTCTTTTCGGGCGCGTTCCACCGCGCACGGAACGCGCATCCCGCCGGCGGCCTCCCGAATGGCCGTTGCATCCTCGCGCCAGTTGGGCTCGTCAATCTGAACGATTGCGAACCGCGTACGCTCGTCTAAGCTAAGCGGATAAACGGCGGCGGAAAAGGGCTTCCCCGACGAATCGGCGCCGAGAAGATGCCGGTAGAAGACATCGTCCGAAGCGGCGGCGAAGTGTCTGTGCGGACAAACGGCGCAACGGACGTTCCGCATGTCGCAGACGCCAGCCTGCCAGCGGTTGAGGCATACGGGACTGTAGCCGGTCTTGCCAGTTTTGGAACTGGCGTACCGAAGGGCGTAAACATCCCCGCGCCCGCTGAAAAGCGAGGAAAAGAGCCGGACTTTCTCCTCCGGCGAAGAGGATTTCGTAATCATGGTGCGTTGACACTCCTTGTCGCGGTTGTCGGTTTTCCATAAACCTTTCAATCCCACGTCAATATAAAGTCTTTTCAAAATCGGATTTCCGTGACTTTTTTCGAAACGTGTTTTTACAATGCGTTATGATATAATTCTATTACATACTAGGAGAATACCATGGAAGGGATCATTTCGATTGATTTCAGTAGGAAAACCGGCGCGGTAAAGCCGCTACACGGCGTGAATAACGCGCCGATGCGCGTCCCGCAGGGATCACGTCAGGACGAGTTCAAAAAGGCCGGCATTCCCTTTATGCGCACGCATGACACGGCCGGCATGTGGGGCGGGGGCCACTATGTTGACATTCCAAACGTCTTTCCAAATTTCGACGCCGACGAGAACGACCCCGCTTCATACGACTTTGCCTTTACCGACGCCTATCTGAAGCCTGTCACCGAGGCGGGTGCGGAGGTTTTCTACCGTCTTGGCGTCACAATCGAGAACTATTGGAAGATCAAGGCCTACCGCATCGATCCGCCGAAGGACTTCGCAAAATGGGCGCGCATCTGCGAGCACATCGTCCGCCACTACAACGAGGGCTGGGCCGATGGCTTCCACTGGAATCTCCGCTACTGGGAGGTCTGGAACGAACCTGAAAACCCGCCCATGTGGCAGGGGACGCGCGAGCAGTTCTTTGAACTCTACCGCGTCACCGCGAACCATTTGAAGAGCTGCTTCCCCGACTTGCGCATCGGCGGCTACGGCGGCTGCGGCTTTTATGCCATCGACCCGGAGAGCGACCATGACCGCAGCGACTTCTACCGCTCCTTCGTCACCTGGTTCGAGGACTTCTGCGCCTACGTCACGGCCGAGACGACCTCCGCACCGCTTGATTTCTATTCATGGCACCTCTACAGCGCCGAACCGGAGCGCATCATGCGCCACGCGGCCTACGCCCGCGAGGTTCTCGACAAGGCCGGGCTCACTGCTGCGGAAAGCATCTTCGACGAGTGGAACTACATGGCGAATAGCGAAAAGTACGATCGCCCGGCCTTCGACAACATGAAGGAGGCGCCAGGCGCGGCCTACTGCGCCGCCGCATTCGCCCTCATGCAGGCCGGGCCCGTCGACAAGGCGATGTACTACGACGCCCTGCCGACGCGCGCCTACTGCGGGCTCTTCTACTTCCCGAGCGTGCGCACGACGCCGTGCTACGAGGCTTTCGTCGCCTTCAACACCCTGTACCGCCTCGGCGAGGCCGTCCAGTGCGAAAGCTCGGCCGAACACATCTACGCCGTCGCGGCCGCGAATGGCGAACGACAGGCCTTCCTTCTGTCGAACTACTCGTGGGAGAAGGACATGAAGCCGCGCCGCATTCGCCTCGCCATTGACGGCGGCGCGCCGTCATACGAGCTCTATGTCGTCGACGAGGAACACGCCCACCTCACCCATGTGGGCGCATGCCGCAACGGCGACGAGCTGGAGCTTCCGGAATATGCAACGGTTCTCGCGTTGGCCGGCGTGGAACTTCCCGACGCAGTCGAGCCCGTTGAGCGCCCTGCCGGCGCGCTCAACGGCCTTTCGCCCCGCTAGGTCGCAAGGTCGTGGACCAATGGTGTAAACCGATTATTTCAAACCCTCCGCTAACGCTCCGGGAAATGCTGCCTGCATTTCGCGCTAGACACTGGCAAGCAGTTGTTCGGCATAGGCGTTGAACTGACCGGGATCCGTGGTTTCGGCGGCGGCGCAGACGCCGAAGGCGCGACAGTCAGCGATCCACCGCTTCGCAAAAGCTTCGCGGTCACCGTCCTCAGGCCGCCAGTTGACAAGCCGCATGTGGTCGGTCGAAAGCTGTTCGCGCCGGACTCGCCGCGCATAGTCGGCGCCGTCGTTTTCCGCAGCCGCCAGGGCGGCGTCCATCTCACGGACGGCTTCGTCACGGACATTATCCGAAAGCCAGTCCGTGACATTGACGTGGTAGCAGCGCATGGGCTTGTCTGAAGCGGCACCCGCGCCGTTGACGAGTTCGATGTAGGCGAGGATGTGCGGCGCGGCGGAAGGGCCGTAGTAGCCGCGCACGAACTCCTCCATCAGCGCTTTTTCATCGGCGTCCGGGTTCCAGAGAAGATGCGAGACAAGCCAGAAGCGTAGCGGCGCAAATTCACCGGCGGCGCAGCAGGCATCGCCCTGCTCGAAGACGCCAACGGCCCCCGCGTCCGCGAAGGTCCGGATGTTCGGGGCGATGGAGCGGAGATTGGGATGCGGGAGCATGTACGACGTGAAGTCGGCGAGGTAGTCCCAGATGAAGATCTGCCCCGGCGCGATGCGGCTCCAGTCGGCGAGATCCTTCAGGAAGGCGCGGTTCTGGTCGAAGTCCGTCAGCGGGCGGTTGAAGGCGCATTCGATGTCGCAGAGGCGCACGACGACATTGTGTCGCGGACGTGTCCGTGACGGCGCGGCCCGCGTGAACTGGTAGGCGAAGGTGTCGACCATGACATGCGGGAACTCCTTCTCGATGGCTTCCGCGACGCGGTTGGCGAAACGGAGGTAGATGCCAGAATGCGCCCCGCTATCCTCGGCCTCGATCGCGCGGCAGGCGTCGCATTCGCACGCCCCTTGCCAGTCGTTCTGGCTGACCTGGATGAAGTTGGCCTCGGGCATTTCGCGCAGGCGGCGGAGCGTCTCGGCGATGTAAGCCTCGGCCATCTCGTCGTTGGAGAGGCAGAGCTGGTGCGGCGCGCGCTTGCCGTCGACGAGCGAGTACCATTCAGGATGCGCGTCGAAGTGCTGCGACGGCGGGAGCACCTCGAAGAACGAGTGGTAGGCCGAGCGGCGCCCTTCGAAGAAGTAAAGTCTGTAGTTGCCGCCAAGTTCGGGCGGAATGAAGGGATGGACGGGCGTGGCTGGCTCGTAGCGCGCCGCAGAGGAGTAGTTGATTTTCAAGCGAACCTTCAGAAGCGGGTCGAAGCCGTCGAGGTAGTAGGCCTCGCGGTACTTGAGGCGCGGCGCGAAGCGGAGGTTCGCGACAGGGAGGTCGGAGAGGGGGCGCGAGGGATAGTACGATGCCGAAGATGTCCACCAGCGTACGCCGACGAAGTCCTCCAAGTAGGTATAGACGGCATAGAGCGGTCCACGCTGCGGGTCGCCGGTCAGCACAAGCCCATCGTCTGTCTCGCAGATCATGATTTCATCAGGACGCCAATCTCCCCCTTCTGGGAGGGCCGCGCTTGTCGCGGCCACCGTGGCGCCGACGAAGAAGGATCGGCGGCCTGGCGTAGCTTCCGCCTCGGAAATGATGGGCAGCTCAACGCCCGTGATGCGCCGTAGCGCGTCTTGGAGTTCGCGGGCGGCGGACTGTTCGACCGCCGTCGGCGTGGATGGAATCACGATTGAGGTATAGTTTGGTCTCATCGTTAAGATTGTAGCACAAGCGCGAACCGCGCTTGTGCTACAATCATCTGCTATGAAACACTTCTTTCTCCCCGATGCCGGCAACTTCTACAAGGCCAACCTCCACTGCCACACGAAACTTTCGGACGGCAGCCTGACACCCGAACAGATCAAGGAGGTCTACCAAGCTCACGGCTACTCCGTCGTTGCCTTCACCGACCATGAGCTTCTCCATGACAACTCGGCCCTCACGGACGAAAACTTCCTCGCATTAACGGGCTACGAAATCGCCGCCAACGGCCCAGCCTCAGGCGTCGGTCCATTCAACGAGGACAAGTGCGTCCATATCAACCTCATCGCCCGCGACCCGCACTGCCTCACGCATGTCTGCTACCACCCGGACTGGGTGCGCTGGTGCGACCACGAGGGCATCGCCGACGTAGCCCTTCATTTTGGTGAGCTCCTTCCGCACGAAAACACCGCAGAATGGGCGAACTGCGTCATCGCCGAAGGCAACGCCCATGGATTCCTCGTCGCCTTCAACCACCCGTCTTGGTCGTGCCTCAACTACAATGACTACAAGGACTACGAAGGCTTCTGGGGACTTGAACTCTTCAACACCGGCTGCGACAACGCCGGCAACCTCGACACGGCCGTCGTCTACGACTACTTCCTCCGCCAGGGCAAATTCCCCTTCCCGCTTGCGACGGACGACAACCACGGCGGCCTCGCCCGCGTCGACATCCCAAGTTCCGACATGCACAAGGGCTGGATTATGATCCGCGCCGAGCGGCTCGACTACGATACCATCTTCAATGCGCTGAAACGCGGGGACTTCTACGCCTCAACCGGTCCCTCGTTCGAATCGCTCTACTGCGAAGACGGCGTCCTGCATGTGTCGTGCAGCCCCGTACGCCGCATCCTGGTCAGCACCGCGAGCCGCCACACCTTCCGCGCCTACCCCTCCGCCAAAGGCGAACTTATCGACCATGCTGAAATTCGCTTCGCGTCGCCCGACGAATCGGGCAAGTTCGTGACTGCCGCCAAGGGCTACCTCCGTGTCACCATCGAAGACGCCGAAGGCCACCAGGCCTGGTCCAAGGCCCTCCCCCTCGCCGATTTGACGATTTGACGGTTTGACGGTTTGTCAGTTGGTCAGTTACGAAATATCTATTATCTACTATCTATTATCTATTATCTATCATTTTCTGCTCCCCCTCGGGAGCAGAAAATGATATGATAGGCGCATGGATATTCTAG
>JAEEGL012992386.1_pt1 | contig 10213 bp, 4 predicted proteins | sample 9134231 | NCBI WGS metagenome assembly JAEEGL01 (sample SAMN16246548, study PRJNA631951) | gut metagenome | biome: gut microbiome; feature: rumen; material: fiber-attached | host: Bos | place: Iran: Karaj | collected 2018-10 | reverse complement strand
GTTAACGTCGGGGAGGAACACCAGTTCCGGCACACCATCGTCTCCAAAAGCCGAAAGTGTCAGCAAACTCAAAAGCGCTAATACTAATCTACGTTGTTTCATTGTTTTAAGTGGTTTAAGTATGATTATTGATTTCGAGGGCAAAGGTACATAAAAAAATCCAAACCACCATGCAGTTTGGATTTTTTTAATATTCCACGGTTCCTGAGCTTGCCGCACTCGACCTTATATCACCAACCACTGCTGGATCCGATGTTATTTCCATATGCGTCATAATAGGTTGTTGACGTTCCGCCACCATAATTTTCTCTGGTCGTTGAAGAACCTATGCTTCTGCCATATTGGTCGTAGTAGTTGGTAGTTGTACCACCACCATAGTTGGAGCGTGTTGTTGAGCTACCTGTGCTTGCACCGTAACTGTCGTAATAGTTTGTGGTATAGCCACCGCCATAATTGGAATGTGTTGAAGCAGAACCTGTACTACTACCATATTGGTTGTAGTAGTTAGTAGTTGCTCCACCACCATAGTTAGAGCGTGTCGTTGCGCTACCTGTGCTTGCACCGTACTGGTTGTAGTAGTCCGTGGTGTAGCCACCACCGTAGTTGGAACGGGTTGTTGAAGAACCGATACTGTTACCATACTGGTTGTAATAGTTGGTGTTGTACTGAGCATTTGCTGCGATGGCGATCATGACTGTCATCAGTGTCATCATTAACTTTTTCATAATTCAAATTTTTAAATTGTTACTACTAATTTGTTGTTCTTTGCCTCTTTATACCCTGAAAAGTCAAAAGGTAACCACCTAAATAGATTTTTTTTTGTTAAAATCAAAATTATCTCTGCAAATCTAATAAATTAGCCCTTATCATGCAAGCATTTCAGAATAACAAGCCTTGCGAAATGCACTTTTTCTCAGGATAACTTGCAAACTTCAGCTTTTCTTCTTATATTTGCCCAATAAAAACAATCTATAAAATCCTTATAAGAATGAGAAGAGTATTATATCTACTTACAATAATCATCTGTGCCAGTTTGAAAACTGTTGCACAGACAATTGAGAATCCTGTTTTTGAGAGAACTAATAGCCATCTTTTTCATATTGATAAAATAGAGCTTTCAAATGAATCTACTATTTTGTATTGTACTTTAGTTGTACCTAATAATTCTTGGGCCAGCATTTCTCCACAAACATATATTGAGGATGTTAAGTCAAAAAAGAAATATACTATAATGAAGAGTGAAGGTATTCCTTTTAGTCCTGAAGAAAGGAACTTTGACATTGGAATGAAATGCGAGGTCAAGCTGGTGTTTCCTGTGCTCACATCTACACATAGTTTTAATTTAATAGAGAATCCTGAAGGAGATGGCTTTAATGTTTATGGTGTAAGCCTATCCAATAGTTTTCCGAGAGTTTACTCTTCAATGGATTATGAACGCCTTTTGAGGATGACTCAATTTTGGACTTCTTCTGGTGATTTTCATAAAGCAGTAGAATATTGTAAGGAAAAAGTTGAGGCATCAAAATATATGTTTGGAGATTTCTCAATCTTGTATATTTCAGAAATGATTCAATTATCAGATTTGTACCTTGAATCTGGGAATATAGAAGAATCGTCATATTCGAAAAAGATTGTTGCAGAAACATGTAAAAAGATAAGTCATAGACTATGTACTTCAGAATCTGTTCAAGATAATAAATACTATCTTCAAGATTTTAATTTATTCTTTGAGGAAATGGTAGCAGCATTTAGATTCTATTGTGACAATATGAAATGGAAAGATGCTAAAGAGATTATAACTAACACATATTCTCTTATGAAAGAGAATTGCGATACTTCCATTTATGTCCCTCTTGCAGAATATTTCATTGGCTATTCTTCATACTATTTAAAAAATGAGGAAGATGCGGAGAAATACTTTTTAATATCATATGATTCTTTCCAGAAGAGTGAAGAAGCAAAATTATTTCCAGCCTATGGTGAATTGTTAAATATGATGAGTTTGTTATACTCTGTAAGAGGTGATAATAATAGAGCTTATAAATATGCTCAGGAATCATGTGAAGTTGCTCGATCTAAATTTGGTGAGAATTCAAAAGAATATGGCTTTGCATTAACATTATTATCTAATGCGGAGATGTTTTTGAATATGAAACAGGATGGAATCTCACATGCAGAACAAGCATCTACTTTAATTGAGAAAGCGGAGGATCTTCCTTTAGAGGTAAAGGAAATATATCGTGAAAGAATTCAAACAATAAGAAATCTATATGATAGGTCTGATTATAATCAGAACAATAATGATAGTGCAAATCTTTCCGACAATATGCCAGTTGAAAACCTTAAGGCATATAATGATGTCCTTACAGGAGATATAGATGCGGCAATAGAGAGATTGTATAATGCTAAAAAATACCAAGAAGATCATTTTGAAACAACAGAGCTCTATAATTATGTTCGTACAATCGTTTCTTTGTCTGATGCGTTGTCTCAAAAAGGACGCTTGACTGATGCTGATAGGGTACTAGACAATGCAATTGCTATTCTTCAAAATAAAAATGTCAAATCTAATTTAATTCGACATATTTATGCTTCAAAAGGGCTTTTGTTTTACATTCTGAAAGATTTTAAATCTTCTATATGGTGGTATAAAAAAGCAATAGAATTGTTCCGTGAAGTTGATGATCGCAGTATTAGTTATGCAACATTGCTGAGTAATATCTCATTGCTTTACACAAGTAGTGGAATGTACAAGAATGCGAATGATAATTTGGATGAAGCGTTGACGATTCTTAACGATTTCTATTCAAGTGATGTGGAAAATATATCAGAGTATTACACAATATTGAATAACATTGCAACCAATTATTTAAAGATGGGTGACTATGATAAAGGAATGGAGGTATATAACACAATAATAAGTAACGCCTCATCCCATAATAATCAACGAATTAAAGCTCTTACAATGTGTAATATGGCAGAGATTTGTATTCTAAATAACGATTTCCAGAAAGGAAGAGTGTTGTTAGAAGAAGCCTTGTCTTTAAATGCTGATGGGTACATAAAGGATATGATAGATTTTAACAATATCTTCTGTCTTTTGTTAGAAAAGAATCCTGATGCGATTAACAAACTTAATGATTTTAATTTGAATACTATAGATAAAGTGATTCCGATATTCAGTAATTTCTCAGACTCCGAGAGAGAAGCACTTTGGAATCAAATGTCACGTAGTGCAGTTCTTCTAAATAATTGGGCACTTTCTGTATTCGATACAAGTGATATGTGCAAAGCGGCATATAACACGGCTTTATTTACTAAAAACATGCTTGTCAATTCTGGTCGTTTGTTAGAAAATGCAGTAAGGCAGAGTAATAGTAGAACAAGAGAAAAATTCCTTGTTATGCAACAGTTAAAAGAGGAATTGTCACATAAAGGATTATCAATAGATTCCATCAATTCACGTATTCGGATGATTAGTCAATTGGAGAAACAGATTATTTCAGATATCCCTAACTTTGATGAAAAGCTAAGACAACAATTCAAATCATATAATGATGTTAGGTGTTCTCTCACAGATAACGATGTGGCAGTAGAGTTTATATATTTGCCAGATGTTACTTCTGTTGATAAAGCAAGTTTGTCGTACGGAGCCCTAATTTTAAAAGCGAAAGATGACTCACCGAAGTTTGTTCGGCTATGTTCAGAGGAAGAGTTGAAAGAATTACTATGTATTGATGATTCTATAAAAAAAGTTGATCTTAATACTATATATAGTACAGGAAACAATTCATTATACAATATGTTATGGGCAAGGATTGATCCTATAATAAGTGAATGCTCAAATGTATTCTACTCTCCAGTGGGGCTCATAAATAGAATAAATCTTTCTGCTATATCTGACGGCATGAAACAGTTAGGAGATAGATATAATCTTTTTGAAGTATCATCGACTGCTATCATTAGCCAAGCAGAAATGAGTATAATAAAGAAAGGAACCAATGTTGTCATATATGGTGATGTTGATTACAATGAAGATATAGAAAAAATGGAAATATTGTCACAAACGTACAATACTTACACGCCAGGGCTATTGGCAACAAGATCAATTTATCGTGGTAATTGGGAAATGTTACCAGGTACCAAATCTGAAATAGATAGTATAAGCAATTTGGTTAGTAAAAGTGGATTATCTGTTCAAGTTTATAGTATGGATAATGCGAATGAAGAATCTTTCAAGTCTTTGAATGGAAAACCTATTGAAATTGTTCACATTGCAACGCATGGTTTCTATTTCCCAGATAGAGAAACAAACCAATCTTTCTTTTTCAACAATTTAGGTAGTTATACAAATAGGGATTATTCTATGCTTTATTCTGGTCTACTTTTTGCAGGTGCCAATAATGCATGGACTGGGAAAGAAATAGGCAAAGGAGTAGAAGATGGTATTTTAACTGCAGAAGAAATATCTCATATAGATTTGAGTAAGACCAATTTAGTTGTTTTATCAGCATGTGAGACGGGATTAGGTGATGTTGATAAAATTAATGGTGTGATAGGTTTACAGCGTGGATTCAAAAGAGCAGGTGTTAAATCTATTCTGATGTCCCTTTGGAAGGTAGACGATGAAGCGACACAAATCCTGATGGTTGATTTCTACAAGAATCTAATGAATGGTAAGTCAAAGCATCAATCATTGAAAGATGCCCAGAAGTACCTACGAAAAGTTGATAATGGGAAATTTGACAAGCCTGAGTATTGGGCTTCGTTTATTTTGTTGGATGGAATTGATTGATATATTAAATAGAAGTGTTTCTCATTATGCAATATCATTGCTTAATCTTTTTGATGATCATAGAGGATTGATTCAGTAGCAAGAACTAGTAACAAAGAAATAATAGAAGGTATGATATATAGGTTTAAATTATTCTTCATTTTGATTGTTGTAACGACAATTGCTGGTTATTCTCAACCCAATTTTAATACCCCATATGATTCGGTGGAATCTTATAAACTGAATATGGAATATGTCAACTCACTTTCAAATAGAGCTGATTTCTTTTTTAATTCTGGTAATTATGAAAAGGCCATTCGTATTAGTAAAGAAAAGTTGGCGATACTGAACCTTATTTTAGGTCAAAACAGTCTTGAATATGCACTTAGTGAAGCAGAACTGGCTTTATTTATAGCAAATATTGGTCGATACAAAGAATCTATTTTTATAGCAGAAAATGCCCTGAATAAAATAGAAAAGATTGAAGGAAAAGAATCTGTATTATATGCAGCAACAGCAGATAAAATTTCAAAATATTATTCTTTACTTGGAGATTATGATAAAGCATTGTTATATATTAAACGAGCTGTTGCCGTTTTCGAGAAGGCTTTTGGTACAAGTAGTGATTATTATATCTCATCAAAAAGTGGTCTTGCCACAACTTATAATAAATTGCATAAGATCAGAGATGCTATAGAGCTTCAAAAAGAATGTAACGAATATTATAAGAGTAAGGGAGACTCTGTCAATTATGCTATTGGCTTGCATGATTTAAGCCTTTCATATGCAGCATGTGGTGATTATACAAAAGCACTTAACTATTGTGAAACTTCGTCTAAAATGCTTTTGCATCATTTGGGGCAAGATGATTTGTTATATAGAGAATCCTTGAAAACGCTTGCAGATTATTATGTAGAAATAGGAGATTATGACAAGGTACATACATATAGTACTGCCTATGTTCAACTGTGTAAAAAATATTGCGGAGATAATAGTTATAATTATATAAAGGCATTATCTAATCAGGCATTTTATTATAGTAAGGAGGGTAACTTTAGAAAATCTATCGAATTGGAAGGGGATATTCTTTCTTTACTAGAAAAGGAGATTATTCTTGATAGTTTAGATAACACAACATCTTTATCAAATCTTGCGATATTTAATAGAAACCTGGGATCTGTTGACAAATCGATTACTCGCAGTGAACAATCGTTAAATATGTTACCAGAATACTCAAATATTACCGCCTATAGAAAAACTTTGTCAGATCTTTCCAATTCCTATATGTTGTTAGGAGACTTTGAAAAAGCCATAGAGGAAATAAACAAGGTTCTTGATACGTTTCAAGAGAACAAAGGATCCGAGTACTATGGTTATTTATCTGATTTAGCTAATTGCTATTATAATATGAACCAGATAGAAAAAGCGATTAGTATATATACAGAAGTACTTCAAAGACTAAAACTGTTAAAGGGTAGAAAGAATCTTGATTATGCATCGATTCTTGAGAAATTAGTATTATGTTATTCCGGCATAGAACATTATCGTGATGCGATTACAACTCAAAATGAATGTGTGGAAGTTTTGTTGAGCATTTTGGGAGAAAGAAATTCTGAATATGCATTCTCTCTTTTGACTCTTGGATATCTTTATCGTTGTATTGGCGAAGACAAAAAGTCAATAGAACTTCAAGAGAAAGCTGTTGAAATATTTAATGATGTTTCTGAAAGTGGAATTCAGTACATAGATGCTATTAACCAACTTATAATAGGTTATAGGGATAACGAACCTGAGTATGCTCTGCAATTGGCAGAAAAAGCATATGGAATATTAAAAAAGAATTTTTCGAGAATAACAAGTACTCATATTCGCTGTTTTCAGAATCTTGTATATATATACATATCGTTAGGTCTATATGACAATGCAAAAAAAATATGTTATAAAGACCTTGAAAATCCTGTTGTTCATGAATATTTATTGAAAAATACAGATGACTATGTCTTATATTTGCGAACGAAATCTCGTCTAAGTTTTGCATTGAAAGATTTTGAAAATGCTTTGAATTTTGAAAAGAAGGCTCTAGATGTTACTAAAAATGTTGATAATGGGGCATATGAATTAGGTGTTATAAATATGTTGATGAATTATTTGTCACTGAATGATACAACTAGTGCAATAGAGCTAATCAAAGATAGTAACTTTGTTGAAGAATTTCGTGACAAAATAATGCCCAATATTAATAGCCTAACGTCCAAGAACAGGTTTTCATATTGGGGGAAAATATCAAAGTTATTTACAGATGTCCTTCCTATCTTGGCATTGGTCTCAAAAGACAGCACACTAATTTGTCAAACCTATGATTATTCAGCACTTTTTGCCAAGAGTCTTTTATTGAGAAATGAAATAAGAATCTCAGAAATTGTTAGAAATAGTAATGAAGCTTCTTTGCAAATTCAATATAAAAAATATCAAGATAATCTTTCATTTATAAACAATAGTCTTCAAGATAGTTTAACGAGATTTGATCTGATAAAAGAAAATATTGCATTGGAAGATAAAATAAGACAGCAATTATTGTCTTTACGATTAATTCCAGATATCTATGCAACATGGAAAGATGTTCAACAAAGTCTGGGGCAAGATGATGTTGCAATAGAGTTTTTATCCATCCAATTAGGAAACAATAATGATGGGTATATTGCATTAGTAAACAAGAAAGGATATTTATATCCGCATTTATATACTCTATCAGATACAGAGACGCTTAATTCTGTTAGGAATGACAGCCCATCTGCATTATACAATTTGATTTGGGATCCATTGAGGAATGAGCTAGATAATACAAATAATATATTCTTCTCTCCTGCTGGACAATTGCATAATCTTGGTATAGAATACCTGAATGATTCAACAGGCCATTATCTATTTGAAAAACATGCAATTTATAGATTATCTTCTACACAAGAGTTATTGTATTCCTCTCCATCTAAATTATTACAATCTGCAGTTCTGTATGGAGGTCTTGATTATTCCTCTGCTAGTTCTTCTATATTAAACGAAAAAACAAACTGTAAGGAGGATTTTTGTAACACTTATATGAGTGATAGCTTTGTACGCTCAATTAATGAAAGAGGAGGCTTTGACCCCCTATATGGTACTTATACTGAGATAAAAATCATTTCAGAATTATTGCAAGATGGCAAAATTAAATGTAGGATCTTTACAGAAAACAAAGGAACAGAAGAATCCTTTAAATCTCTTGTAAGCATTCAACCGGACATACTTCATATTGCGACTCATGGCATGTATATAAAGATAGATGATAAAGAAAACCTTGTGAATAATGGATTTTCATTTATTCTTTCTGAAGACGATAATAATTATCATCCGGAGGACATCGCATTAACCCGCTCTTTTATTGTGATGTCAGGTGGTAATCAACTAATTCAGCGTGATTCAATACCACTTAATAGCGAAGATGGAATTGTTACAGCACAAGAAATATCTCATATGGATTTACATAAAATTGATATTGTTGTTCTGTCTGCATGTCAAACAGGTTTGGGAGATATATCAAACGAAGGTGTATTTGGGCTTCAACGTGGTTTCAAAAAAGCTGGAGTGAAAACAATTCTCATGAGTTTGGACAAAGTAGATGATGAAGCAACAAGAATATTAATGGTAGAGTTTTATCGGAACTTGATGAATGGTAAAACAAAACGCCAGTCGCTTCTAGATGCCCAGCAATATCTACGTAAAGTGGAAAATGGTAAGTATGACGATCCTAAGTACTGGGCATCGTTTATAATGCTTGATGGAATAAATTGAAGCAAACAAAGAGGAGACAGTCAACCTGTCTCCCTAGATTTACTTGTTCGTAACCAAATCATAATACTCTCAATAACGACTTTTCCATCTTTTAGTAAGCTGACATAAAAGTCTGGAGTCTATAGCCATCCCTCATGACATAAGATGTAGCCTTTGTAGGCCAAGTCAGCTAGTGCATAAAGCACATCACGGTGGCGAATTACGAACCGCCCAATCTTTGAAAGTTTAGACTGAGCTTTTCTAAAAAACTCAGTCTACGAAGTTTTTTCTTTCTTCATATACTATAGTTTTTGTTTGTAAATCTAGCATTAAGGGACTCGAACCTCTTAGCTAGGCTGGCACCATGCCAATGCGGGTGCAAATATACAAAATAATTCATTTGGTTGTATCTTTTTCGCCAGAAAATTTTATTCCTTCCTTAGTTTCTTTAGAACCTCTTGTGCCTTAGCTGCGATAGGAGTATCAGGATTGTCTTTCTCCAGTTTCTCTAAGATGGGGATAGCCTTATCTGCCTGATCATCCTTGATGTAAGCAAGTGCCAGATTAAGAGCTATGTCATTGGCATAGGCAGAGTAGGTGAAGTCATGTTCTAAAGAAGTATAGATAGGCTCCAGTTCTGCTATGATATTGCTGACATGACGCTGGTTTTGTATATTATTAAATAAAGTATAGAGATTGGCAACCTTAGTGGAATCTATGTCACCACGTGCGTAATCATCCATACTGTACTCGGTATAGTAGGGGGATACCAGTGCTGAAAGTTCATTATATCGCTTGTCCTTTGAATAGCCAAAGAAGATAGCAAAGACTGCTGCAATAGAAGTGGCCCACCATAGGAGGGTACGGGCTCTATTAGCCGATTCGCTACGACATAAACGAATAGTTTGTTTATTATAAGCATTCTTTCGTATTATATCTTTTTCTTTTAATGCTCCTTGAGATCGAATACCCTTGATGAGTGATACTGTAGCCAATACATGAGCTCGAAGATCAGGGTCAGCCTGAATTTCCTGCTTAAAGGCAGCTTCCTCTTCCTCAGTCATCATACCTCTGATAAACGCATCGATGCGATCATCAATGGCTTGCTGTATTATATCGTTGTTCTTATCCATAGATCTTTCCCTTTAATTCGTTATACTTATCTCTGAATTTGTTCATGCACTTATACTTCTGCGTTTTTACAGAGTCGGCATTGGAGAAGTTAAACATATCCGCAATCGTTGATGTCGAGAAATCATCCCAATAATAACTATGAAGGATGTTCTTACAGGTATCTGTCATTGATGCGATAATGTTGTTTACCAACAATTCCAGACGTACTTTTCTGTCTTCTTCCTCAGTATCCATACAGAAACCATAGAGATCATCTACTTTGTCATCGCGTACGGCATTGGTATTTGATAGTTTGCGTTCATCAAAGAATGGCACTGTTTTTTCTTTCTTCCTGATAAGTTTTAATGTCTGATTGATACAGACCTTAGTAAAGAAAGTGGTAAATGAACAAGTGATTTCAGAGAGTTTCCCTGCCCGATCCTTTTCTATGATATCTTTAAGCGAACTATAGAAAGCATCCTCAATGTCGTCATCCGAGACAGAAAACTTCTTTCTCAG
>JAEEGL012892525.1_pt1 | contig 10213 bp, 4 predicted proteins | sample 9134231 | NCBI WGS metagenome assembly JAEEGL01 (sample SAMN16246548, study PRJNA631951) | gut metagenome | biome: gut microbiome; feature: rumen; material: fiber-attached | host: Bos | place: Iran: Karaj | collected 2018-10 | reverse complement strand
CAACTATGCAGTAGTTAATAACATTGATTTAATTGTTCATGTCTTTGAAAGATATCAACTTGTTATTGTTTGTGCAGATGGACAATCTACTACATATACAGCATCTACACAAGGACCAATTATTACAATGAAAGCTGATGATGCAACAATTACAACCGGATTCACAGTTTCATATCAATATAAACTCACATCTGCAAGTTCATATACATCTGGACTTCCAACAAATGCTGGTACATATAACATCAAGATTAATGCAAATGGTTATGATTACTCAGATGCAGTTGAAAAGGTTGTAACATATGTAATTAATAAGGCAACACTTACAGTTACAGCTTCAACAATTCAAATCAATTACAATTCATCAGCAAGAGCATGGAGTAATATCCAATCAACAATTCAAGCAGGCATTACATATACTGGATTAAAGGGAAGCGATACAACAACCTTCACAGTAAATGGAATGCATAATGGTAAATACAAATATGGAACAGTTTCTGGATCATATGTGGCTCCAACTGCAGATACAGTAGTTGGTTCAGCTTATACAAACGTTATAGGTTCAACATATGTTGCACTCTTTACACAAAGCAATGCTAACTATACATTATCTAAAGATTATGTATTGGTTAAATACAAGACTGCAATGAAAGGTTCAACATATTACAAAATTGAAGATGCAAATACATCTAGTGGTACAATTACATTTGCTGGAAATCAATCTGGAGATGCAACCTATGTTGCAACAATGTTTAGTGCATTAGATACATCATATACGGGCTATTCTTCAACTTACACATTAACTGGAAGTAGAACACTTATTGTTCCATACAAGAATAGCGCAGATGAATATGAATATAAGGAAGATCCAACAGATAATCCAATTTCATCTAGAAGAGTATATAGTGCTCTCATTATTCCAGCAAATATTACTTTAAACGTCTCATCATCTGCAAAAATAGCAGTTGGTGCTTTAATTGGATATAGACAACCAAATACAACAGGTGTTTATGATAGAGGTGTTGTAATTAATGATGGTACTATCAACATAGCATCCGGTTGTTCATACAAATCATATGGATATACAAAGGGAACAGGAACAATCAACTTTGCTTCTGGTTCTACAGCTCTAGACGTAATGGCAACTTATGATTGGCCAGGTGGAAACACAGCAACTAAGTTAGACGAAACACTTCCATTAAATGCATGGACATTCCATAACATTTCTTGTGTATCTATTATTAACCATGGTGCTAAGTATTATGCACAATTATATGCAATTGCATCATCAACAAATATTTGGAAGGATGTTTGCTTAATTTCCTCCACCTCAGATGATTCACCAATATTCGTATCATCTAGTGGCTATATTAGAAAGTATGCAATTAAGGCAGCTTCATGGGCAGATTCTAATGCTGATGCATTAGCACTTAAGTCTGTAACAGGTTCTAACCAAATCGCAGGGCAAAAAGATGTTCTCGAATTGTACGGTGTATTTGTAGACGCTGCATTAAAGATTTCAGTATCTGGATTCTCAATTGAATCATCTACATCTAAGTGCTGTCCAATGGGATATACAGATATTTATCTAATGTCTGGTACAAACCTCACATTAAGCAAGGCAGACTATTTATTCTTCCCAGGAACAAAACTTGTTATTGGTTCTGGTGCAACATTAACAACAAATTCAGGCGTAGATCTTGCATTTGAAAAGATTGCAAACTTGAATTCGCCAAATTACACACAATCTAATTATGCATATGTAAAGAGATGTGTAGACCAAGTAGATGCATATCTTGAAGTAAACGGAACATTCATTTGTAAAGGTAATCTTGGTGGTCTTATAAAGACATCTGGAAGTGGTAACCTCAACTTAGCTAGTGCAACATTAACATCTACACATAGATCATTAACAAATGCCAATGGTGCATCTGCAACATCTGATATGAATTGTGCCTATAAGGTTGAAGGTCTTCCAGCACAAGGATATATCAACGATACATCTGCAATTTATGCATTCACAAAAGCAACATATACAGGTAATGCGGCAGGATACTTCACAGGAACAAGAGGTTCTGCAAATCCAGGAAATGGTACTCTTACTGAAATAGAGCCAATAGGTGGAACAACATGTTTTGCAGAGGGAACCATGATTGCTATGGCAGATGGAACATATAAAGCAGTAGAAGACTTAAAAGTTGGCGATATGCTTATTGTATTCAATCATGAAACAGGTAAATATGATGTCGCTCCATTACTTACAAATGTACACGCATTTGCAAATGTTCAGGATGTACTCGTAATCAACTTATACTTCGCAAATGGTAGCCATCTTAGAATAGTTGGTGAACACGGATTATTCGATTTAGAAGCAATGGAATATGTATATCTTAACACAGAAAACTGCAGATCTTTCATTGGACATAGATTCGTAACTTATGAGAATGTAAACGGTGAAATGATAGCATCTAATACAACTCTTGAAAGAGTATTCGTATCTTGTGAATCAATTAAGGTTTATAACCCAGCTTCAGTATGGCATCTAAACTTAGTTGCAGAGGGTATGCTCACATTATCTGCAGGTATGGTAAACTTCTTCGACTACGATGATAACCTCAAGTATAACGAGGAAGCAATGACAGCAGATATTGCAACTTACGGATTATATGAATATGCAGACTTTGCTGATTATGTAAGTGAAGAAGTATTTAATGCATTCCCATTCAAGTACTTCAAAGTTGCAGTAGGTAAGGGATTATTCACATACGATAAGATACTTTGGTTGATTGGATTCTACAATTCAAGTGAATCAAATAGTTAAAGGATAAAATATGGCAGAAACAGAATACACACTAGAGATAAAAAACCTTTATAAGTCCTATGGGAAAAAGGAAGTTTTAAAGGGCATTAACCTAACTTTAGCCAAGGGACAAATAGTTGGTTTAATTGGTAAAAATGGTATTGGTAAATCCACAACCATAGACTGCGTTATTGGCAGTAAGAATATAAATGATGGTGAAATTCTTATAGATGGAAAGGATATTCAAAAGAAAGCCTTGGAGGTAAAAAAACTCTTTGGATATACTCCATCTGAACCATGTTTATATGAGGCTATGACGGGATATGAGTATCTTGCTTTTATGGCTTCTATCTATGGAATAGATAATACAACATATAAAGACAAAATGATGTCTCTTGCGAATAGTTTCTCACTAACAGAACAAGATTTAGCTAATAAGATTCAAGGTTATTCACATGGTATGAAGCAAAAACTCAGTTTGATTGCATCTTTACTCCATGATCCTATTTTATGGATATTAGATGAACCAACAATTGGTCTAGATGTAATGGTTTACCATTACTTAGTAAAACATATGCTTGAGTATGCAAAAGAAGGTAACTCTGTTTTAATCACATCTCACAACCTAGATTTCATTGGCAAGATTTGTAACAGAGTAGATATCATAAATGATGGAATCATCTTTAAATCTATAGATTTAGATGCAAATCCAGAACAAAGAACCAAACTAGATGACATATTAACTGAGATATACGGGGAATAAGATATGATAGCAAACCTAATTCAGAAAGAATTTAAATCTTCATCATTTGCGTTGAAGTTTAAAAAAGATAACATTCTCAATACTATTATTGAGCTTTTGTTATATGCTGGATTTATTGCAATTGAAATATACTTATTCAACATGCTTTCAAAGAAGCTAAATATCTATGAGAATGCACCACAAGCATTCCTTGCTATATTCTTAGCTTTGGTTAATTTAGTTTTAATTGGTATTTCAACAATTTCTGCAAGAAAGGTTTTCTTCAACGAAGAAGACTCTATGATAATGATTACAAGACCAGTGAGAGCAGTGGATAATATAATTTCAAAGATTATCTTTGTATATGCAAGGACACTCTCCTTGAATTACATAGTATCCTTCCCAATTTTAATCTCGTATGCAATTAATATGGGAATGCCTTATTATATTTATATAATAGCAGTGCTTTATCCAATCGTTATAGCACTAGCACAAACTGGTTTTGCTTCGCTTTTTGCTTTGCCAGCACAAAAGATATATTTGTTCTTAAAGAGATTCCCGGTAGCACAGATTATTTTCTCACTTATTTTAATTGGTGCATTCTGTGTTATTTATTCATACGTTCTTAACATCTTCATGATTATTGTTGAGAACGGAGATATTAACAAAATCTTTACGACAGAATCTGTTGCAACAATGCAATATATAGGCAAGTTCTTGTTTATAACAAGATTCTTTGCCCCTATCTTTAGCTTTAAGTTTATTTGGCTTTTATTATTTGCATTTATTTGTATAGTTTTAATGGCAATAGGTGTAGTGGCTTCTTCTGCTTATTACATTAAATTCATTAAACAAGAAAGAGAAGGATACAGAAACTATGCTGGATCCTTTAAAGGACCAAAATCAATGTATGGTGCTTTATTATATAAAGAATTCAAATTGATATTTGCATCTAACTCAACGATATCTTTCTCAACTCTTTTAATAATGGAGCCAATACTTACATATATTATCGTTAAAGCAATTAACTTGATTTTCAAATCTGGTGTGTTCACGTTTGTATCATCAATGTTTGAATTCTTTAATCCAGTAATGGATATGTTACTCATTGTTTTATTTGCAGTTATTGTTAACACTTCATCTTCATTCGTTTTATCTAGAGAAGGATATAACGGAATTAAGATTTGTAAGACAATTCCAGTATCATATTCCAAACAGTTGCTTATAAAGATGATTGTTCCTTTTGTCTGTTCATTCTTTGCTTTATTGCTATCTGTTGTTATTTTGATGGCATTTAAGGAAATAACGGTTGTTAATGGAGTTTTAACATTTGTAATAGCAATAGTTCTATCTCTAATTCTCGAACTTGTTTCTGTAACTTGTGACCTTTATGCTCCAACTACAGAAAAGGGAAATGCAGGTAGAGCGGTTGTTGAAATAATAGCTATATTACTTCCAGTAATATTTGTTGGTGCAATAACTATTCTTTGTTATAAAGGAATGGCATTAATCCCAGCATACTTCATATCACTTGGAGTGCTTGTTGTTATGCTTGGTGTATATCTCACTATTTTCATATTGAAAATAAGTAAGAAGTTTGCTTTGCTGGAGATAAGAAATTAAGGTATGTCTAAGAAGTCGTTGTTTATCTTATTATTAATACCATTCATTTTGGCAATATCTATATTCGCCATTTCTTCCTATGTAATTACTAAAGTAAAAGGAGATATTTCTAATATTGAATGGGATTATAAGAATAACGAAGTCTATGATATTGAAAAGGGTGAAGCAGAGCTTAACGCTAAAGCAATTCTAGCTAACCGCCAAGAAGATGTAGATGCAACGCTATATTGGAGTGTAGAAAACGTTAATAGCGAAGAAGAATTGCACGCTAGAATTGAAGAAAGAGAAGGAAAATATTATTTAGTATTTTTATCCAAAGGAAAGGTAATAGTTACTTGTACGAACTCAAGTGGTAATATATCCAAATCATTTACAGTTAATATCTATGATGGTGGTGTTATAAACATTAACACTAGAAGATTGAGATCCGCAGAAAGTATTGAACAAAAAGATTATTATGGACAATATGATTTCAATGGGACAAGAACAAAGGAAGCCACATTCTATCTAGATGTTGAAATGTTTGGAGAGAATGTTAGAGAATATGTATCTCTTGAGATTTCAGATAATATTGAATTTGATGAAATTACAGGCAAGGTTACTATTTATGAGGCAGGAGAAGCCTATGTTAGATATGTTTCTTCTAATCCAGCATATGTAGATACAGAGGAGTATAAATTTACGGTTGTTGAAGATGGATACAATGTTTATTCATACAATGACTTGTTACTTTGTACAAACAAGGACACAAATGGCGGAAAGATAGTATGTCTTCAAGTAAATCTTGAAGCCTTTGAAAATACTTATAATTCAGATTTAACAAAGAAGGATTCAAACACAGAGTTATTTGGTAATTATGTTGAAAGAACCAGTGAATATAACTTTATAAATGAAGTTTATAAATTCCAATCCACATACAACTGTGAATATATAGATCAATATAACTCTCAAACATCTTCAAATATTTCTAAGGAAATAATTGCAGGTGTACATATTCAAAAAGACTTCTATGGTAATGGATATTGTATTAATGCACATAACCTTACATACCCAACCGGCACAATGTCTACTAGTGAATATATTGTAGCATTATCTGATAAAGACCTCTTTAGAGGTCCACTCCCATACATATTCATTGGTCAAGCGGGGACTCCTGTTGTTAAGGCATACGGACAAGATAATGTTGGATTCTATGTAGATGGAAATAATATTACTTTAAGAGATGTTAACTTTAAGAACTGTATTTATTCAAATATCCTTGAAAATAACGATTATACGGGCACTGTAGTGGATTTAAACGGTGATAATATATCTATTATCAATTCACACTTATCTGCTGGTAAAACGGTTTTACGCTCGTTCTCAAATAAGAATACAGTTGTTAAGAATTGCTTACTTGAAAAAGGAAGAGAATTCATTGTTAAAGTTGGAACAAATGAATATGAGAAGATGAATCCAAATAAGAGAGTAGAGTTCACATTTAACGGTACAACCTATTCTTATACATATAACGAGTTCTTTAACAGCAAGGATAAAGATATGTGGAATTTACACAGAATATCTGCAGCACTATTAAAGACATCTTATGCTGTTGTAAATGAAGCGGATAGTTCATTATCTGATAATGATAGATTAGCACTTGCTGCAATCTTAAATAAAGTGTTCAGTGATGTATCCCTCGTCAAAGACGAGCACGGCAATCCTATATACAAAAACGAGATAACTATCGAAGATACAATGTTCTATCAATCTGGCTTGTTCTCAATCGGTGTAGACACTATGTTTAATGGACCATACATGTTTAATGCTGCTCCAGTTAAAGATGTTCTAAGTCGAATAGATGGTGTTGTATCGCCAAATAATGTTGCTGGCATAAATTATCCATCGCTTATTCATCTTAAAGGAAAGACTGAATTCTATGATTATAAGACATTAGATCAAGTAAACTTGAACTGCACAATTGACACAACATACCTTAACGAAACAATTAAGTCACTACTGCGCAGTATGGCTGGTATTGATGAAGCAGTTGATATGACTATTGATGACTTTTTCCCAGTTAAAAAGATACTTGCTTCAATAGCAGAAGAAAGAGGATACTTCACTTTAGGTGAAAATGGAGAGAAATATGTAAACACTCCATATGCTATGTTTGGCGGTGGTATTAATACAACCACTATTGATATGTCTGAACTTGATAATGCATCTGAATTAGATACAAGTATTAAGCTTGATATTTACAAAGAAGTTCTAAAGCTTAGTGCAGAAGCATCTGGAGATGAAATTTATGTAAAGGGTGCAAAAGTATTACAAAAATGTGTATCTATGGCTCTTGGATTTGAACCTTTTGATATCATGACATATAACGATAGTTATTTGTTCGGTGAAAATGTAAGTATTAAAGTATTAAGATCTAGAGCGTAATAGCAATCTTACCTTGATTTAAATTGAAAGTGTGTCCTATGTTTTTCTTGAGAAAATCAACATGGGACTTTTTTATTACTTGTCCCTCGTATAAAATAGGTACTCCAGGTGGATATGCGCCAACATCTGATGCGGAAATTTTGCCAATGGATTCATCTAAGTCCACATATTCTATGACACTATCTGCCGAAATAGGCTTTGGTAAGATATTTGGAGTTTTAGGTATTCTAACCGCATTAATTTTCTTAATTGGTTTTAGTTTATAAAGTAATTTATCTATCTCATTTAGTTTGTCCATATTGAATGGAGTAATAATAAAGTTGGTCCATCTGCCAAAGCTAGTCTCTGGTTGTATACCATGATTTATAAAATCATCATACTTTGCATTAATAGTGATTTTTGCAGGATCAAATGGATTGCCAATAAACTCAAAACTCTTATGGTTGTTAATGATATTGCATTTTAGTTGAAGCATTTCTTCATACTTATTGTTTTTAACCCATTCAGTTTGCATATTTAATGCTTCTTCAATGGATGTCATTGTTAGATAAGATGGTGAAGATGTATGAACTTTTGCTCTCAAGAGCAACGCTTTGTTAATTATTGTTCCTTCTTTATCATTGATGTTTAAAATAGACCCACCAGTATAAACAGGCAATGTTTTATGCCAACTTTCTGCTACAACATCTGCTAAGCTAGATGCAGGGGTAAGTCCTACTCTTAATCTAAGATGTGCACCATGTGCTGAATCTATAAATAATGTAAGACCATTATATTTAACAATTTGAGCAAGTTCTGCATCTAAACTATTGCCAAAATAGTCTGGTGTAGTTAGAGATACTACTTTAACATCTGGATTTGAATTTAAATATAATTTAAAAGCATCTGAATTTATAGGCTCAACAATACCATCTTTTGTAAATTCTCTTGGGATTATTTTTATTTTATATCCCCAATGTCTTGCTGCTTCAAAAACAGACTTATGAGAGAATTGATCTATTGCAATAACTTTGCCAAATTGACGTAATGCGCCTAATACCATAAGAATGGATGTGGTTGTTCCTGCTGTGGAAATCAAGGATCTATCTACTTTGCAAAAACTTGCAATCCTTTTTTCTAAGTCTAAAATTACATCATTAGGACAATTCAAATTATCATTAAAATCAAGCTCTGTTACATCATATTTTGCAGATGAATATAATGGGGAAATATTTTCACCATTATGTCCAGGCATATGGAACCTAGAAACACTAGATTCAGCATATTTTTCGAGTTCGTCTTTCAATGATTTAGCCATAAAAATATTTTAACTAACTAACGCTTTTATTTCAACATAATTACTAAATAATGTGATTTTTGCTAAATTTTGCCACAAAATATAAAAAAATATATCAATTTTAAAGTGAAATCTTGACTATTTAACTTATATTAGAATAAAATGTTTTTTAGTTTATTTTATCGCATATACGCGGGAGATTGTTTCTTATGAACATGAAAGAAATTGAAGCAAAATGGCAAAAGAAATGGGAAGAGAGTGGACTTTATAAGTTCAATAAAGACAACGTAAACAACAAGAAATACGTTTTAGAGATGTTCTCTTATCCTTCAGGTGCAAGATTGCACGCTGGTCACTGGTACAACTACGGACCATCAGATACATACGCAAGATTCAAGAGAATGCAAGGATACGAAGTATTCCAACCAATGGGATTTGATGCATTCGGTTTACCAGCTGAAAACTATGCAATTAAAACAGGTATTCATCCACAAGATTCTACACTTAAAAATATAGATACAATGGAAGCACAATTAAAGAGAATTGGTGCAACCTATGACTGGGATTACGAAGTAAAGACTTGTATGCCAGATTATTATAAGTGGACACAATGGATGTTCCTTCAATTATATAAGCATGGTTTAGCCTATAGAAAGAACGCACCAGTAAACTGGTGTCCATCATGCGAAACTGTTCTTGCAAACGAACAAGTTGTAGATGGAAAATGTGAAAGATGTGGATCTACAGTTATTCGTAGAGACATGACACAATGGTTCTTCAAGATTACAGATTATGCAGAAGAATTACTCCAAGATTTAGATAAATTAGATTGGCCAGAAAAGACCAAGATGATGCAAAGAAACTGGATTGGTAAATCTGTAGGTGGAGAAGTTGAGTTTGACACATCTGTTGGCGAATCATTCAGAGTATTCACAACAAGAGCCGATACACTTTTTGGTGTAACTTATGTTGTTATTGCTCCAGAACATCCACTTGTTGATAAACTCACAACAGCAGATAGAAAAGCAGCAGTTAAGAAATATATCGAAGATGCTGCAAAACTTGAAGAAATCGAAAGATTATCCACAGCACGTGAAAAGACTGGTTGCTTCACAGGTTCTTATGCAACTAACCCACTAAACGGAAGAGAAGTTCCAATTTATGTAGCAGACTATGTTCTCGCTTCCTATGGAACTGGTGTTGTTATGGGTGTTGCTGCTCATGATGAAAGAGACTATATTTTCGCACAAAAGAATAATATGCCAATTGAAAGAGTTATTAAGGGTGCAGAAGGACAAAACGATGACCTTCCATTTACAGATGATGGTATCTTAGTTAACTCTGGTGAATT
>JAEEGL011820310.1_pt1 | contig 10213 bp, 8 predicted proteins | sample 9134231 | NCBI WGS metagenome assembly JAEEGL01 (sample SAMN16246548, study PRJNA631951) | gut metagenome | biome: gut microbiome; feature: rumen; material: fiber-attached | host: Bos | place: Iran: Karaj | collected 2018-10 | reverse complement strand
GACTTGTAAACATGACAGGTACAATCATTGATACATGGATCATCTGTACAATGACAGGTCTTGCAATTGTAATTGCATTCTACGGAGACATTATTGGTGGAACTGCTGAATGGAACGCAGGTGCTCAGGGTGCCGTTCTTACAGCTACAGCCTTCTCAAAGGTACTTGGTGGCGACGGACACTCAGTTCAGTTCCTTCTTATGCTTTGTCTTGCATTCTTTGCTTTCACAACAATGCTTGGTTGGGATTCCTACTCAGAAAAATGTCTTGTATATTTGACAAAGGCAAAGATGGGACCTGTTAAGGCTTACCGCTGGCTCTACATTATCGCTGTTGCAATCGGACCATACTTTACTGTAAATGCAGTTTTCACAATTGCAGATATCTTTAATGGTCTTATGGCAATTCCTAACTGTATCGCCCTCATCGTTCTTTCTGGCGTAGTTGCCAAAGAAACAAAGGCATACTTTGATAAGTATCCAACTCTGTAAGGGTTAAATAAAATTACCGGTGGTTTTGATAAGATGCTACGCATTATTCAACCACCGGTGATTGAGTAGGCCGAAGGCCGTATCGAAATCACGCTTTTAGATTTCTGCCCCATTCATATAAATCTTATTTCTGCCGTCTGTTTTTGCAAGGTAGAGATTTTCATCTGCAATTTTAAGAGTTCTCTGATAATCCATACAGAAAGAAGCAATTCCTGCCGAAATCGTAACAGGATTCCCCTCAACAATAAAATGCATTCGGACATCATGCATAACATGCTGGAACAATTCAAGAGTAATATCATCTGGAAGACGGGAAAGAATTACAAACTCCTCACCACCGTAGCGATATAATTCAAATTCATTGGAACAATATTTCAGAACAATCTGAGAAAGATTCTGCAGGGCAAGATCACCAGTCTGATGGCCATAGGTATCATTAATATTTTTGAAGAAATCAATATCATAAATAATGGCACTCTTAAAGCCAAGTTCGGCGCGGTTATCCAGAGCACGTCTGTTGTAAAGCCCTGTAAGTTCATCACGTGAAGAAAGTTCCTTATAGCTTTTTTCTGATTCTTCCAGTTTTTTATTCTGCTTCATAAACTGCTGAGAAACAAGATAGCATACACAGAAAAAGAAAATGTAATTAATGGAAAATGCAGTACAGGTTTGAATCATGTTTGTATTAGGAATAACAATACGGCCTGGAAAATACGGTGCTTTATAAGTTAAAACAAACAGAGTGTTGTATAAAATCAGATTAAGAACTGGAAGTAAATAACTGGTTTTTCTTACCGGAATTGAAAATCCGTAATACATCGGAATAATCAGCATGTAAAAAGGAAAGCCGCAACGGAGATTTCCAGTAGCTATATACATAGCAGTAAAGGTAATAAAACCACAGAAAGTAATGGCAATGAAGTTAAAGCTGTTGTAGTCTTTTTTCTTAAAGCAATAATGAATGAAAATGAAAAGGAGAATAATAGCGCAAACTAAGCAGACCAGAGTATCAATAATGAAATTCTCTGCTCCGCTAACGTGTGCGAGTCCTGTAATAAGCGAAATTAACGTCCCCAAAAAATTCGCAGTTATACCAAAAATCCCAAGGATAGTGGCAAGCTGCTTTGCAAAAGCATCGTTCTGCATAGTATAAAATTGTACCCCCAAAAGGGGGCTTTGTCAAAAAATCAGGGGGATATTATATTTCTCTTACTCCATCACCGCTTGAGCATGCAAAGAAGCCGCCTTCATAGCCGACAACTTTGCTATAACCAGCCTGAACATTTTTAATAAAATTTTCAGTATTGTCTTTGTGAACAAGAGCAATTGCACAGCCGCCAAAACCGGCTCCAGTCATTCGGGCTCCGATACAGCCTGGCTGTTTGCTGGCTACGTCTACAAGAGTATCGAGTTCAATACCAGTTACTTCATAATCATCGCGCAGGGATTTATGGGATGCATAAAGCAGCTGGCCGAGTTCTTCCAAATTGTTAGCTTTCAATGCATCTACAGCGCGCAACACTCTGTCCATTTCTGTAACGCAGTGACGCACGCGGCGGTAAATTACTTCATCTTTAATTGCAGAGCCTTTTTCTGCGAAAACTTCCGGAGTAATGCTGCAAAGGTCCGGCACCTTAAGCCCCGCCGCGTTCAACTCTGCCAGTCCCTGTTCGCACTGTGCACGGCGTTCATTGTATTTTGAATCTGCAAGCTTACGCTGTTTTTTTGTATTCATTACAACAAAGCGGTAATCACCAAGATTCAGCGGAACATATTCGTGTTCTATTTTTGCGCAGTCCAGAACTTCTGCAGTATCCTTCTTTCCTGTAGCGATAATGTACTGATCCATAATACCGCAGTTTACGTTCATAAACTCGTGTTCGCTCTGCTGCCCCATAAGTGCAATGTCTTTGCGGCTGATATTAAAGCCGAAAGTTTCGCTTACAGCCCATGCAAAACCACATTCAAGAGCAGATGAAGATGATATTCCTCCTGCGCTTGGAACGTTACTTGCAATAAGAACTTCAAAACCACAAGGGAAGTTACGGCCCTGTTTTTTCATACAGCAAAGAATTCCGTTCAGGAAGTTTGCGTAGTCATTTGCTTTATCAAATTTAAAATCATCATTGATATCAAAGGTGTAAGTTCCCGGGAAAAATAAATCATTGTAAATGATTTTAGAATCAGAGCGTTTACGGATTGCGCAGTAAAGATATTTATCGATTGCGGCAGGGAAAACTTTTCCTCCGTTGTAGTCAATGTGTTCACCAATAATATTAATGCGGGCAGGAGATGCGAACATTCGGATTTCTCCATTTGTGTCGCGGCCGGCTTCTGCGTTCTGATAAACTTCAATAAAGTTTTCTTTTAAAAGTTCTGGTGTTACATCAAATTTTTCTTTCATAATAACTCCTGTGGTTTCGATATATCGCTACGCGACACTTAACCACCGATGGTTGAGTAGTCCAAAGGGCGTATCGAAACCACCTTCTCTAACAGATAACCTTTCCTTCTTTATTTTTTATTCTTTCAATATAGTCTTCAATTTTTGTCAGTGGAGAGTCAAACTCCATGCCGCCGACAGCCATTGTGCCTTCTGATTTTTCTTCCAGAGCAAAAGCAATGTTATGAATATCTGAACCGCTGGTCATAGGGAAGTCGTAACTTTTAGCATAGGCAAGGGCAAGTTCATTCTGATCTGGAGAATTGCCTCCGTTATAAACTTCTACTCCGTGTACTTCACGAGGATGAAGATGAATTGCATTTATATAACCGCGTAATCTGAAAGGATGTGCCTGAATCATAAGACCGCCCTCACGGTTTACAGCATCAAAAAGCTGTGCATGATTCATTGTTTCAATTTCAGGATGATCAAAGAGCCAGTTTTTGTCGAGGCCGTAAATAAGGTAATCATCGCCCTGGAAAGTTTGCTCAATTCCAAAGAAAACCTTAAAGTTTCCGCCATCTTCGGCATTCTGTCTTTCTGCTTCGGCAAGGGCATTTTCATAACCGCTGCAGTATTGTTCTATTCTTGTATGCCAGTCGAGTTCATGTGAAACTGCTGTGTTTCCACCAAAGAAATGATCTGTAACAAAAATACCATCGTAACCAAGTTTTTTATAAACCGAAATATATTCTGCTCCCTGCGAAGATCCACATTTACTTGCTTCACTTGTGTGCAGATGAGTTTCATATTTATATGTTTTCATGATTAATCAGTATATCTGATAATAGATGCTGAAACAAGCGATGTGCAGAGCCTGTCGAAGTATTCAGCATGACAGAGCCCTTGCTTTTTGCTAAAATACGGGTATGGACAAAACAGTTTACATAATTGGACATAGAAATCCAGATACCGATGCAGTTGTTTCTGCAGTCGGTTATGCAACATTGAAAAATCTTTTAGGCCATCCTGAATATAAGGCTGCACGTGCGGGACACCTTAATCCTCAAACGGCATATGTTTTTGAAAAGTTCGGGCTTCAGCGCCCTGAATATCTTCCAGACCTTGTACCAAAGGTAAAATATTTTATGCAGGACAAGGTTGAGACTGTTACAACTGATGTTTCAGTTTGGGAAGCAATTGCACGAATGGAAAAAACTGAAACTCGTGTATTACCTGTTGTTGATGGAGAAGGCCACTATCAGTCACTTTTACATTATTCAGGTTTTGCAAAAGGTGTGCTTACAATTCTTAATCCGGAAAAGAAACATCGTTTTTCAACAAGCATCAGCCTGATTCAAAAAACCTTAAATGCTCAACCGATTTTTATTTCAGGCGATGCAGATAAAAATTTCAATGCATCAATTCATGTTGGATCTTCTTCTACAGAAAGTTTTGAAAAACGTCTGGAAGCACATGCCAGTGAAGATATTGTTGTTATTTCATCTGACCGCGAAGACATTCAGAGAATCTGTATTGAACATAAAGTAAAGCTTCTTATCACTACATCAAACTGTGTAATTGATAAAGGTTTAAGAGAACTTGCAGAAAAGAACGGCGTATCAGTAATTGTAAGTCCTTATTCTACATCTCCAACTTCAATGCTGATTGCTTATTCTATGCCAGTGTCTGCAATGGGAGATAAAGAAATTGTTACAGTGCATGCAAATGATACAATTTCTAAGATTAAAGAAATCTTAAAGAATGCACATTGTAAGTATCTTCCTGTTGTTGATGATGAAAATAAGGTTATCGGAATGATTTCTGAGCATGACCTTATGAAAGAGCCGAATGTTGAAGTGATTCTTGTAGACCACAATGAAATTACTCAGGCAGTAGAAGGTATTGAGCATTATAAGATTCAGGAAGTAATTGACCATCACCGTATCGGATCAATTCCAACTAAGAATCCTATTACATTTATTAACCGCCCTGTGGGTTCAACCTCTACACAGATTGCAGGACTTTATAAAGAATATAGAATCCCAATTCCTAAGGAAGTTGCTTCACTGCTGCTTTGTGGAATTCTTTCTGATACTTTGATTTTGCAGTCTGCAACCGTAACTGATACAGACCGCGATATGGCTGAATATCTTTCAAGCATTACAGACCTCGACATTAAGGAACTTGGAAACGAGATTCTTATGGCAGGAAGTAAAGTTGGTGGAAGACCTGCCGGCGAAATCATCCATCAGGATATGAAAGAATATGAAGAGGGTAAGTTTACATATACAGCCAGCCAGATTGAAGTTGGTAACCCTCAGGAAATTCTGGATCGTAAGGCAGAGTTTATGGAAGAGCTTGCTGTTGAGCGCCGGGCCAACAAGGCTTTGTTCTCATGTCTGCTTGTTACAGATATTACAAAGCTTTCAAGTATTCTGTTGATTGATTGTGATCCAAAGTTTGTTCAGTTTATTACATTCCCAAAAATGGAAGACGGTGTGTATTATCTGCAGAATGTAGTTTCTCGTAAGAAGCAGCTGATTCCTCTTGTTACTGAACAGGTTTTAAATTACAGCGCATAAAAAAACGGTGGCTGCGTGCAACCACCGTTTTCTCAAAGTTTAATGTCCGGACTTGCTCCGGACATTAATTATTTATTTGCAAGTTCATCAGAAATATCTGTAAGATGTGCGCGGATATCTGGCGCAGCCTTTGTTCTCTTATACTTGTAAACACCTGCAATGTCTTTGAAGTATGGGCTCAAAACCTTTGCCTTTTCAACATTGTTAATGTTCTTTTCAAGGGAAGGAATTGTAAGCTTCATTCCAGGACGAATCATTTCTGGATCCTGAACAACGTTTCTAGATGCAAGCATAATCAGTGGGAAGTAATATCCGTTGTCATCTCCGTATGCAGCTTTTGTGATTGAAGTAAGAGTATCCCCCTTATTCACGGTATATGTGTCTGCACCTGTAAGGTCCAGCACATCAAGATAATTGTCATAAACTTTGTTAAATGTACTACTCATATCCTTTACAGTTGTTGTTGATTTACATGCAACAAAACCGAAAGTGATAAGTGCAGCAAGAAGAGATAATGCGATTTTCTTCATTGAAAACCCTCCTAAATTGTATTATGTAAGAATTATAACAGAATACAATTTAGTTGAGAAGTGAAAAAAACTTTTTACTCCCATCCAAAAGTTGCAGGAGGCTTGTTTGTAGCATCAAAGTAGAGTGCATCAACAAATGGAAGTTCTGCAATCTTATGAACGATTGTTGAAAGAAGCTCTTTTGGAAGCATTGCAAAACGCGCTGTCATTACGTCTTCGGAAATTACCGGACGGAGCACAAAAGTTGCATGGTCTGGAGAACTTGCGTATGGCAGGTCGATTGTAAGATGCTGGAAGATTTTGTCATACCAGCCGCTCTTGTGAAGTTCTGTGAGTACAATGTTGTCTACTTCACGGAGCTGATCTAAGCGGCGGCGGTCACAATAGCCTTCCTGAATCTTAAGGTCGCCGTCTGCGAGCTTTGGATTCTGATAAAGCTTAATACAAGTGCGGTTAATATACTTTGCCTTGTTTGTAATTGTTGAAGAGCAGGCTTCGATTTTTTCACGCTTGTCCGGAAAGTGGTAGAAACCATTGCCTTCATCAGCAAAAGTAAGAAGGGCAGGGAATCTGTAAGTTCTGAAATCTCCCTGAACACCAACCGAGCGAACAGGCAGAATACTGCGCTTCAAACTTGCAGTACATTTTTCACAGAACATATCAAGTTTAATTTCATCGAGTTCTTTCTGTGCGAGAGGAAGTTCTTCTTCATCTTTTGGATTTTGCTTACCATCATTACAAAGAACGTTAATTGAAAGACCAGGACCTGGGAATGGGTGTCTCATAACAAGCTCATCAGAAAGTCCAAGCTTCTTACCGATTGCGCGAACCTCGTCTTTGTAAAGGTCACGGATTGGCTCAATAATCAGGCCTTTTGCAATAAGTTCCTGAATTCCTGCAACGCGGTTATGATGAGTTTTGATTGTGTGAGAATTCTTTGTTCCACCCGATTCAATAATATCCGGATACAAAGTTCCCTGGGCAAGCAGCCAGCTGTCATCAAGATTCTGACGGGCAGTTACTTCGTTGCGGACAGTAATAAAGTTTTCACCAACAGCCATTCGTTTTTTCTGAGGATCTGTAAGACCTGCGATGGCCTTAAGGAAACTCTCGCTGGCATCCTCAACGATAAAGTTTGTAAATCCGAACTTGCGGTATGCCTCGGCAACATTGTGGCTTTCGTTTTTGCGCATAAAGCCGTTATCAATATGAAGACCAAGAACACGGTTCTGTCCGAGAGCCTTATTCAAAAGGGCGAAAGTGATTGTTGAATCAACACCGCCACTTAAGAAGAGAAGAACGTTACGTCCATCTGCTTCTTTTTTGATATTTTCAAGGATGATATTTAATACTGTATCCTGATCCCAGTTCTTTTCCATTCCGCAGTAATCTGCAAAGTTCTGGAAAATCTGATTTCCACAAGGGGTATCTTTTACCTCACAGTGGAACTGAAGTGAAAAACGTTTCTTTGCAAGATTCTGTGTTGCAGCAAAAGGACAGTCCTTTGTGTTGCCGACCATTTCAAAGCCGTCACCCATCTTAAGAACTCCATCCTGATGGCTCATCCAAACCTGCTGGTCACCTTCGATATTCTTAAAGAGAGGGCATTTTGAAGCAGCGCCACCAACACCGTCTGCAAACTTCAGTGTTGCAAATCCGAACTCACCAACATCAGCTTTGCCAACTTTTCCGTTGTAGCCAAGCTGTACCATATAGTGGCCGTAGCAGAGTCCAAGAATAGGAATATCAAGATTTAAGATTTCAGAATTGAATTCCGGAGTATCATCATCATAAACCGAAGAAGGACCGCCGGAAAAAACAATACCCTTCGCATTCTCAAAGGCTTCAAGGCCAGCGGAAGGAAGGGCAATTTCAGAATAATAGCCAAGCATACGGAAACGCTTAGCAATCAAATGCGCATACTGCGAACCAAAATCTAATACAACAATCTTTTCACGTGACATAAAAAGAGTATAGTGATTTTGCGCGTAAATTGGAAGATAGTGTTATCTGCACTTATAGCCCCAGCTTGGAAAATGGTATTAAAGGCTTCTGCGGAGAATTGTGTTCGCCAATCATTTTTTCCATGTAGATGAGGTTATACCAGCGGTTGAACTTGTAGCCGCATTTTGTAAAGTTTGCAATTTTCTTGTAGCCTATGGCAGTGTGAAAGTGCTCGCTGTTTTTTGTTAAGTATGGGTCTTCTTCAAGACCATCTGCTAAATCTGCGATTCCGGCATATATGTTTGTTACATTCTGGCTGGCCAGGATTTCTTCAAGTTTCTGGTAAAGCATTCTGCCGAGGCCCATGCGGTGACAATCTTTATCAACATAAATTGAAGTTTCTGCAACCCAATCGTAGGCTGCGCGGGGACTGAAGCGGCCGGCATAAATATAACCTGAAATTTTTCCGTCAACTTCTGCAATAAGATACGGGTAACTTTCGAGAGTCGTGCAGATTCGTTTTTCAAATTCTTCAACAGATGGAACTTTGTATTCAAAGGTTATAGCTGTGTTTTCAATGTAATATGAATAGATGTTAAGTAAAGCCCTGGCATCTTCTTTTTTTGCAATTCTGATTTTAATATCCATTTTAGTGTCCTGATATAATTATTCTTCTTCGCCTTTATATGCGGTTGCAGTATATTCTGATATTTTAGAAATTGCCTTGCGTGCTGCATGGTGGCTTTTGTCAATAATCTGCATAAACTCTTTTGATGTAAAGGTGATTAGTTCACATTCAGAAAGTGCAGTTACAGTAGAACCATAAGGCTCGTTTAAAATACACTGTACATCGCCAAGGAAGGTACCTTGTGTTCGGAGCGTAAAACCTCTGTCTGAAGCTTCAGAAACTGCTCCATCTTTTAAATAATAAACGAAATTAACTTTCTGATCTGCAGAAAATAAAGTCTGTCCTACATCGAGATGAACTGTATTGTTTTTAGTTTGAATTTCAGATGGATTGATAAAGAGAAATCTTCGAAGGTATGCGCCGACACCTTTTGTTCCAAATGAAGGCAACTGATAAATTTCTGACTGGAGTAGTGGAGCAAAAAATTGAGATACATACATCATCTGTGCGCAAAAAAGGAAGATGATAAAGAAAAGGTAAACCTTCATCATTAAAAGTACAAGCGAACTGATGGTGCCGTAAATTGTATTATAATTTGTAACGTTTATAAAAAGATTAATAAAGAAGGATACAATGAAAAAACTTACGGTGCTTAAAAAGGCATAAAATATACAGCGTCGAAAAAGCGGTTTTGTTCCGGAAATAATTCTGTATGCAATTACGGTACTTACAAAAAGAACAAAATATAAAACTAAGGTTCCAATGTTGTGAGAGCTTTGTTTGAGAAGAATAGGAAAGTTAGAAAGAATACTCTGGAAAAATGGAAGTGAAATAATCTGAGTAAATGCAAAGGCAACAAGGAGTATGACGGCAATAATCAGAGTGATTAAAAATTCAATAATAAAAGTAAGCAGCTGATTAAACCAGGATTTGCGTTTGCTGGCAGAACGGAAAACTTTATTCATTGCAATGATGATGGAATTAAAAAGTTTTCGTGCCATCCAGATAACCCAGACTGCAAGGAAAATATTAAAGGATTTTACAGAATGCAAATGCATCATCTTATCGAGCAGAGGCATTACGTTTACGATATTCTGAATCTCTTTTGCAAAGTTGATTATAAAATTATAGATGCTTGGATAAATCTGAATGATTCCAACCAGGACTGTAAAGATAATCAATGTAATTGGGATGAAAGAAAAAATAAAGCCAAACGCACAGGCTGAAGCACTTTCCCACATGCCGTTTTTTGTAAAGTTTGATATCGTCAGATATAAGATTTGCGAGAAACGGGTGAATATTTTTTTCAGGTAGGCTTTAAAATTCATTTGGTAAAAAAATGTGTCATTGTCGGGCTTGACCCGACAATCTGCATATCACTGTGTTGTGCAGATTCCCGCGTCAAGCGCGGGAATGACAGATGTTTGGAAACAGACAGACTGTTAAAAATCTGCCAGTTTAGGAGCACGTGGGTAAGGAATAACATCGCGGATGTTCTCCATACCTGTTACGTAGCGCAGAAGGCGTTCAAAACCAAGGCCGAAGCCTGAGTGTGGAACTGTACCGAACTTGCGGAGATCAAGGTACCAGTCGTAAATAGACTCGTCCATTCCGCGGCGTTCGATTTCTGCCTTAAGCTTGCCGTAATCTTC
>JAEEGL010800745.1_pt1 | contig 10213 bp, 13 predicted proteins | sample 9134231 | NCBI WGS metagenome assembly JAEEGL01 (sample SAMN16246548, study PRJNA631951) | gut metagenome | biome: gut microbiome; feature: rumen; material: fiber-attached | host: Bos | place: Iran: Karaj | collected 2018-10 | reverse complement strand
TTCGATTTTTCATATCCGATTCTCCTTTTCCGGTATAAAATAAGTGCTTGTTGATGAGCGGATTACAGTGCAGTGAGGATGAATGTTACGATAAACAGCGCAAAGCCGACAGCCAACAGCAGGGTAGGTGTTCTGACAGATTTTAACTGAAATTTTTCGGGAAGTCTCACAGTTTCCTTCCGTATCAGATAGGACATCAGGAACGCTGAGGTCTGGAGCAGCAAACTCAGACTGCGCATAAAGCTGGGAACGCTGCGGATGATGGTGGCGGAGCCGACAAACATCAGCCCGCAGATGATGGCGAAAACAAGAGCGACGCCTCCCGCTTTGCTGCTTTTATATTTTTCATCTTCTTCCCGGTCCTTTTGCAAATCCTCGCGTTCCCATTTTTTGAACTCGGTCTGCTGCCTGATTTTCTCCACGGCAACCGCGTCACTGTCCACAAGCAGCTCCTTTGAGCCGCAGAACGGACAGAATATCAAGCTTTGATTGCGGTCGACATCAAGATTTCCGCCGCAGGATCTGCATTGCAGATGAATCGTGTTCTGTGACATGCTTTCCTCCAAAACAATAAGAGTAACCTTTGTATTTATCATACACGGTTACTCTTTGTTTTTGGTCAGCTGTCAGCTGACATATTGAGATTTATTTTGTGCTATAATGACTGTGAAATATAGACGGTGACGATGATCAGGATAACGCCGATCAGAATACTCAATGTGCCGAGAACACGCAACACAAATTTGCCGTTCTGCGGATTGTCGGGGTTGATTTTTTCGGACATGCGAAAGGCATCGCCAAAAAATAAATATGGCAGCAACGACCAAAAAAGCATCAGATCTGCGCAGAGGACAATCTGTTGAATCGCGTTTTTGAGTGTGCCGCTCATCAGCATGGAGAAGCCGTTGATATAGATAAACAGCATAATAATCCATGTGACGTAAAACAGAGTGGTGAGAATTTTCGGAAGCACACGCTTGCTGCGAAAGCCGGGAGGAGGCTGAATTGGTCTGCGCCTGTTGTGCTTTTTGCCCATCAAGACCATTTTGAGGTCGTTTGTTGTCTGAAAACGCTTTCTTTCATCAATCTCAATACATTGCTCGATGATATCGCGCAGAACGCCCTGATGCAGCTCCTCATTTGGAAGCTTGCCCGTCAGAAGGTAGTTGAGCAGCACGCCGCAGGCATAGATATCCGCCCTGCCGTTTGTCTGCCCGAAGCCGAATTGCTCGGGGGAGGCGTAGCCTGCCGTACCGAGAACATTGGTGTCTTTTCGTTTTTCGGGCTTCATCAGTCTGCTGATACTGAAATCGATAATTTTGACGCGTCCGCTCTTGTCAAGCATGACATTTTCGGGTTTGATGTCACGGTGAACCATGCCGTGCTGATGCAACACGGTCAATCCGTCACAAATCTGACAGATAATATTTTTCGCAGGTTGAATCCGATAGGTTCCGTTGTTTTCGACCAGAAACGCAAGCGTCACGCCGTTAATAAATTCGCAAAGGCTGACGCAGACGCCGTCTTTGATTCTGACGCTGTAAACAGACATCAGATTCGGATGACGGATGCCGCAAAGCGCTTTCATAACAGGATAGTCCTCGGGTACGGAAATCCGTCTGACCATCAGTTGACCTGTTGCGTGATTGCGCACCAAATCGATATTGCGGTGAATATTGCCGACAACGGAAAAGCTCCAAAACTGAGATTGAGTGATCTGCATATTGACCTCGCAGAAGATAATTGCTATGATATACCTATATTCTATCATAAAATCAGGGAAAGGGAAGATGAAACATGAAAAAAAGTACAGACGACCTCATGAAAATTCTCAGAAGCAAGTCGAGTGTTGGCGAGTATTTTGACGAGAATGACAGTGAAATTTTTTTCGGCAATCTGAGCGAGCTGATTGATTTTTTATGGTGCGAAAGGGTTTGACAAAAGCCGAGGTAGTGAGGCGGTCGGGTATGAATCGCGGCTATTGCTATGAAATCATCGGAGGCAAAACGCCGAAAAACATCTCCCGCGATAAGGTGATCATGCTGTGCTTCGGCTTGACGCTCACTGTTGATGAATCGCAGCAGCTGCTCAAAAAAAGCGGATACGCGCCGCTTTACGCGAGGGATACGCGCGATTCCATTATTATTTTTTGGCTGGAAAACCATATCAGCATCGTCAATACCAATATCAAGCTCGGGGAATACAATCTTGAGCCGCTGGAATAATTCTCTAAAAGAAATAAGAAGACGGGGGTGCCGTTAAGCTTTATCGGAAAGCTTCAGATATTTTTTGTCAAGGTGATTGAGTTCTATCACCTTGATCAGCGGAATACCGAGGACAAACAGCACGGCAAGCTCTCCGACCGCGACCAGCCCTCCCTGAATGAGAAAATCGAGAAATCCGATTTTGACAAAGAAAAATTCGATTTCAAATCCAACGATCAACCCATTGCAGACAGCAGGCATCAGCAAAGCAATAAACGGAATTTTGAAGAAGCGCACATTTCTCAGCGCGTACATACACAGTGCTGCAAGCAGGCTCGCGAAGGAGCCGAAAATCATGTCAAACGGTCCGAGAACGGAAAGAGAGCTGATATTTGCGATAATGCAGCCGAGAAAAAGCCCGGGAATGGCGGCAGGAGTGTAGAGAGCCAGAATGGCAAGTGACTCGGAAACACGGAATTGAATGGCAGCTGAAGCGCTTCCGGGGAGCAAAATGTTCTGCATAATGGTCAGGATTGCGTAAAGCGCGGCGATCAATGACGCCTGAACTAAATATTTGACGTTTCGTTTCATAATGATACCTCCGCAAGAAGATATCTTTACTATACCATAATTCAATGTAAAACGCAAAAGAATTATCAGGCTCGGAAGAAATCTTCTCCGAGCCTGATTTTCATACCGAAATGTTTTTCAATTTCCTGTCCGTTGCTAAAGCCGATCGGTATTACCCTTTGTTATTTGAGATTCTCCGCGGCTTCGTCACTGTTGTCATGAATGACCTTGAGCGTTTGGCACCTTGCCCAATCCGCGCATTCTCCGCAGGTGGCAAATCCTTTGCTGAGCGCGCATTTGCGGATTTCGCAGAGTGCGCTGCAATAGTAAGCCTTCACGCCGTCCGAGCGGCATCCCATGCAGTTGATCGCCTCAGGCGGAATCTCTGTGTTGTTCCATTCGCTCCACAACTTTGCCGTCTGTTTTCTCATTTCGTCATCGTTGTTGATTGTCGCGATGTAGGCGCCGCACTTTTCACAATCCAAGCCGCAGCATCCAAACAATTGTTTCAAGGTTCTCACTCCTTTATCGGTGAATATACATTCTTGACGGTTCGGGGTCGCTGCCCTGAACCATACAGTAGAATTCCCAGCCCTATCTCTCATAAAAGCCCGTGTGGTCGGTGATGAGGTAAATCGGGCTGATGCCCTTTGCTTTCATATCCTCGACCACCATGTTAAGCAGGTGCCCCGCGATACCCTGACCGCGGTACGCCACATCGGTATAGACCGCGCATACGTTTGGGAATAAATCCTTTCTCTCGTGAAAGTCGTTCTCGATTACGCCCAAACCGCCGACGATGTTTTCGCCGTCAAGGCACAAATACCAGCCATATTCGGTTTTGCCGTCCAGATAATCCTCCATACATTCCAGATATGCCTCTGTGGGCACGCCTCATTTTGAATGAAACCACTCCGCGGCGGAAGCTATGATTGCGGGACGATCCCGCAGAGTGATGTATTGAAATTGTTTCATATTCGAATTCCTTTCCAAATCAAATGCCCTCTGAATTCATTATTTCATACCGGATTTGAAAAATCCGGCGTCATTGACATCTGCGGCAGTCGGTAATATAATGAATAAAGAGGTGATACTGTTGAAGATAACCGCATTGGTTGAAAATACGTCGTGCCGTCCCGAAATCGGCTGCGAGCATGGTTTGTCGCTTTTCATCGAAACGAATACACACCGCATCCTGTTTGATACGGGTCAGAGCGAGCTGTTTGCCAAAAACGCTGAAAAGCTCGGCGTCGACTTGACAAAGGCAGACCTCGCCGTTCTTTCTCACGGCCATTATGACCATGGAGGCGGATTGGCGCGCTTTTTGGAACTGAATACCAACGCGCCCGTGTATCTGAACCGCCATGCCTTTGAGCCGCATTACAATGGCACGGAAAAATACATCGGACTCGATCTTGTACTGTCGGAATGCAGACGCTTGGTTTTCACCGACGAAGAGTACCGTATCGCGGACGGGCTGACGCTTTATGCCTGCAACGGGAGAGAGAAGACGGCGGATTTCGGCTCGGGGAATCTCAATGTTCTCGAAAACGGCAAATTGATTCCCGAGGACTTCCGCCATGAGCACTATTTGCTCATAGAGGAAAACGGCAAGCGTGTTCTGATCAGCGGATGTTCCCACAAGGGGATTCTGAACATCGCAGAATGGTTTCGTCCCGATTACCTGGTCGGCGGTTTTCATATGATGAAGCTCGAATGCGGAAAACAGCTGAGAGAATATGCCGAACAGTTAAACAGATTTGACACGGAATATTATACCTGCCATTGTACAGGAGAGGCGCAATATGTATTCATGAGAGGAGTCATCCCGCGTCTGCACTATCTGTCCGCGGGACAAGCCATAGAGATCTAGCTTTATTCCAGCACGCCGAGCATCTGCGCAGGATTGTCGGCAGCCTTGACTTTGTCAAAGGCTTTGATAATGACGCCGTTTTCGCCGATGAGGTAGGTGGTGCGCACAACGCCCATGCTGACCTTGCCATAGAGCTTTTTTTCCTTCCAGACATCATAGGCTTGGATGACTTCTTTTTCTGTATCGGAAAGGAGGGTAAAGGGCAGCCCGAATTTTTCCTCAAAGCGCTTGTGCGATGCGACGGAATCCTTGCTGACACCGAGCACGACCGCGCCTTTTTCGCGGAACTGCGGATAAAGCTCTCCGAATGCGCACGCCTGCTTGGTGCAGCCGGCGGTGTTGTCCCGGGGATAAAAATATAAAATGACCTTTTGCCCTCTGAAATCGCTGAGAGAATGCAGTTCACCGTTCTGATCAGGCAGGGTGAAGTCGGGTGCTTGTGTTCCGATGGATAACATAGAAATGACCTCCGTTTGGTTTGCTTAATGACAGTATATCACATGAGAGATACAAAAACAATAACAGGAGAGAAAAAGCGTATGACAGAAAAGTTTTGCCGGGAATGCGGTTCAAAATTAAGCGAAAAGGAGCTGAAGGGGGAGGGAATCGTCCCATATTGTCCGCAGTGCGGAGAGTTCCGATTTCCGATGTATAATGTTGCAGTCAGCATGATTGTCGTTAATCGGCAGACGGATGAGATCCTGCTGATTCAGCAGTACGGAAGGCCGTCCTATATCTTGGTGGCAGGCTATGTCAACCGAACAGAATCGCTGGAGCAGGCGGCCGCGCGGGAGGTCAGGGAAGAAACCGGAATGACGGCGGAACACATCCGGTTCAACCGCACGTGTTTCTTTGAACGCTCCAATACACTGATGTGTAATTTTACCGTGTTCGTAAAGGACAGCAGCGCGCGGAATCCTAACGGAGAGATTGATGCTGCCGCATGGTTTTCACGTGATGACGCGCGGAGGAATATCCGCCCGAACAGCCTTGCGGCGAATTTTCTGAACGCGTATCTGGACGAAGTGTAAATCTCGGCAGTCTTGCGACAGTTCTCCTGCCGTTCTTTTTACGGGTCAGATCATTTGTCCTTTGCCTTGCCAAAACGGTAGAGCATAAAGAAAATACCGAAAACATACAGTACCGTCAGTGCGATGTTGATGTGCATATACTCCCGGAATAGCAGCATCAGAACAACAAAGCTGACTGCAAATCCCGCCATTGTGAGCATAAAGCCCGCAGTTGGACGGCATCTTGACTTGCTGTAACGCAACGTGAAGAACAGCGGGATGTAAAACATGAGAAAAGAAATAATCAGAAGCATCATCTTTGGAAATAGGTTAATCTCTGCATTGCGCATGAATTCCAGCGAGGCAGTAATGAGGCTCAGCGCAAAAATCAGAATGATGTGGAGCAGCATATAAATCAGCCCCGGGGTTGACATTTCTCTGTCGATCAGGTGGTCATACACTGTACCGTAGCTGAGGAACAGTCCCACAACGATCAGAAAGCTCATCAACGCGAAGTAGATGGAATTGACGGTAAGCTCTCCTTCGAAATAACCGCTCAGCGCAATAATCATTTCGCCGAATGTAAAGACCACATAGAGCATGATTCTCTCGGACAGGTGCGTGAAATCCACCAGCCGTACCTTGGCTCTCTTGCCGTGAACCATAGTGCCGACAATGCCGAATAGAATGGCAGCAGGGGCTAGATTGAAGCCTGTCGCCTGATACACGGGAAGGTTACAAAGAACAATTGCCGCCTCTCCGAACAGGACGATAAGCATGCGCCGTGTTTGTTGAAAAATCATCAGATCCTTTTTTCGGTTGCGCAGCTCGATGATGTATTGTGTTCCGATGTTGATCAGAATCAGCGCCCAGGCGAGGTGGTACTGAAGCTGATGCTCCTGCCAGTCCGCCCGCGTTCCTTCGCCGAGAAAATAAAGCAGGAACATATTGATCAGGATGAAGATATGGTCGCGCAGCCCGTTGCGACCGTGCATATTGATATAGTAGGTTGAAAAGCTCCAGATCTGAATCACAGTCAGTGAGCAAAGAAGGTAGGCGGCAAACATGTTCATTTCAACAAAACCGTTTGTCGCATGGTGGAGCAGGGTACTGTTTCTGCCAATGACATAAACGAAAATGAGGTCATAAATCAGCTCGAGATACTCTACCTTTTTTTCCTCTTTTTTCAAAACTTCGCGTAACACGGCAAACCTCCTTTGACCGGCACTCTGTATAGTATTAAGGATATTATATCAATGAAAATAGGCAATGTCAATATAACACAGATACAAGAATGCAAATGTACATCATAGAAACAGCCCGTTCCGTCAGGAACGGGCTGTACATTTAAAATGCAATTTTGCACGTCAGGGTGGATTCCTTCATACTCATGTCAAAGCGAGCCTTATGCAGTTCCAGAATAGATTTGACGATGGACAAGCCCAGTCCGTTGCCGTTGTTGTGGCGGCTCTTGTCCTTACGGACGTATGGCTGCCAAATCTGTTTCAGCTCGTCCTTGGTGAGGGGTTCGCTTTCGTTGGAAATTGAGATGGTTTTATCGGAAACATCGATACGGATTACGCTGTCATTCAGCGAATACTTTGCTGCATTGTCAATCAGGTTCTGCAGTGCGGTTTTCAAAAGTTCCCTGTCCGCGCTGATTGTATTGTCGCCGCTGCAGGTGAATTCCATCCGCTTGTGATCGGGCAGTGAGGAATAGTTTTGCAGGATATCGCGAGCCAGCTCCGCCAAATCAAATTCCGTGCGGTTAAGCGTCATTTTGTAGGAATCGAGCTTGCTGAATGTAAGCATTCTGTGTACCAGACTGTTTACCTCGTCGGTTTGTTCAATAATTTTGTCGAGATAAAGCTCACGTTCGGATGCGTCGATGTCCTCTTTCAGGCTGTAGGCATAGCCGCTGATGACAAACAGCGGTGTTTTGATGTCATGTGCCAGGGCGTTTGTCAGATCACGCCGTTTTTGTTCCTGAATCAGCTGCGTCTTGACTGTCCGCCAGATCATCACACAGAGGATGGCGGCGATCGTGAAAAAGAAACCGAAGAGCAATGCGATGCCAAATGCCAGTTCTTTTTTGCAGTTATGAAAGATGTTGACCTCTTTTGCGTACTGAATGAGCCATGTGTTGTCCGTTTCATCGGCGGTTATCTGATAACTGAAGAAGTCAGACGCATAAAAGACGTAATCAAACATGTTTTGCTGAATCAAATCAACAGGACTCTTCCGATGTTCCTTAGACAGTGAGCCAATGATGTCCTTGCTGCCTGAACCGTGCAGCACAAAGTCCTTTGTGATGGTATTGCGCCGTGTATCGACGCCTTCATAAACCCGCTCGTCATCCGCTTTATTTGAACTGAGGTCAAATAAAGCAACATTGCCTTCGGCTACAAACCGAGAATCGCTGCCGTCCACGAGAATCATTTTCAGCTCCAGTGGAACAAAATACCCGTTTTTAATTTGAAATTGTGTGCAGATGAGCTCATAGTAGCTGCCGTCCTCATTTTCAGTTTGCAGCAGATCGGTGACGGTCTGATATTCGCTGTCGCTCAGAGAGCCGCGGATGCTGTTGAAGTCAAGCAAGCCTATCTGACCTCCCATGGAATCCGCTCCTTCTCTCCATGCAAAAGAAACAATTGCGGTATTTGTCGTATCGGCAATGACCTGTTTGGTGTCGATGTCGGTGACGACAATCTGGGCGCCGAGGGAGTCCTCGAGATATAATTGTTTCAGAAAGTCAAGGTTATTGTACCCGACGATGATCAGCTGCTTGATTTGATTCAGATTTGATAGCTCTTTGCTTTGTATGTTGACCTTTTCCATATTCAGACGCACCGCGCAAAAGACCGCCGAAACGGTCAGCCATACCGCCAGCAATATCAGGATAATGCGAAAAAAAAGCCTGTTGCGGTCCCGTTTTAAACGTTCCTCCATATCTTATAACCTCCTGTTTGTTACTCCATGATAACATACCAATCTGAAGCTTATCTGAAGCTATTATAGAGCATTTTTCTTGAAAAGACAATGCCTTAACAACGATAAAATAATTCCGTAAAAGAAACAAAAAGCCTCCGTCAGGAGACTCTTTGCGCTTGTGTTCTTATTTTTCAGGCAGCATGCAGATGATTTGCAGACGTCCGTTTTCTGTCATCCGCGCTTTGATGGTGCCGCCATGCTTTTCGATAATTGCGCGCGCAATGGATAGTCCGATGCCGAAGCCGCTGTTTTCTTCCTTGGAGCGCGATGCGTCGCCGCGGTAAAAGCGGTCAAAGAGATGAGAGAGCGCTTCCTCGCTCAACGGCTCCTTCGCCGCGTTTTCCGTTGAAAAGACAATATTCTTTCCCTCGCGTTTCAACGTGATCAAAATGTCGCTGTCCTCGGGAGCGTGCTTGACGGCGTTCTCGCACAGGGTGCTGAGCAGCCTGCGCACCGCCTGTTCGTCTCCGCAGATCATGAGATTTTCCTCCGCGTCGAGAATCAGGTTTTTGCCGTTGAATTCCGCCATCCCTGCAAAGGGAGCAGCGACGTCCTCCAATGTGTTTGAGAGATTGAAGTTGTTCCGCTCAAGGCGCGAATCTGCCTCGTCCATGCGCGAGAGGTAGATCAGCTCGTTGACCAGCTTGCGCATGTTGGAAACCTGCTTTTGGGTACTGTGCACCCACTCATTTGAACCCAAATCCATGGAAAGAACGTCCATGTTGGCGGAAATAACGGTGAGCGGCGTTTTTAGCTCATGCCCCGCGTCCGTGATGAATTGCTTCTGACGCTCGATGTTTTCTACCATCGGCTTGATGGCCCGGTTGCTCAGCAGAGAAACCACCAACCACGCCAGCAGAATACCCGCGATGCAGGCAGAGAGAGAAATCACTGCTAGTGTTGCGACCTCGGCATATTTTGATTCGCAGTTTAGGAATATTGCAACCCTTGCACCGTCAGGCTTATCGGTAATCTGATAGCGGTAGTTTCCGATATTGCCTGCAAGATTTTCGGATGCGAACACCTCCTCGGCAAGCGTGAGCTGTTCGTCCTCGCTCAAATCGGTTTCCTTGGAGCCTGCACCGAGAAAAAGCTCGCCGTCGGTTCTCAGAATCACAATAAAGTAACGCGATTCCTCGAGCGTGTTCTGCATGTGGTTGTGACCCTTTTGTTTAAATGGTTGACCGTTTTCGCTGATGCTGTCTGCAGTCATGTTGTTGTCAGACCTGCTCTCATCCTCGCCATTCTGGAAGCCGCCCTTTTTCTGCTTGTCCTGAGAAATCATGTTTTCGTTCTCGACGAGATACCCAAGCGTGGTGTTCAGCTCATTGTTGGCACTCACCAGATGCACGAAATTGATAGAGCACGCGACGAGAAGCATCGCCATTGTCAGCGCCAGCAGAGCGATGCGGATGAAGCGCTGCCGGATTTGTTTCATCATAGTGTGTTCTCCAATGTATAGCCGACGCCGCGCACGGCTTTGATATTCGCGTGCGCGCCGAGTTCGCTGAGCTTCTTGCGCAGAAAAGAGATGTTGACCCAGACGACGTTGATTTCCGATTCGC
>JAEEGL010514277.1_pt1 | contig 10213 bp, 8 predicted proteins | sample 9134231 | NCBI WGS metagenome assembly JAEEGL01 (sample SAMN16246548, study PRJNA631951) | gut metagenome | biome: gut microbiome; feature: rumen; material: fiber-attached | host: Bos | place: Iran: Karaj | collected 2018-10 | reverse complement strand
TCCTCACCCGAACGGCGTGTTCCACGGTGACCTGGATGCCCTGTTTGATCAGGTTCACGGCAAGGAGATTTCTTACAACAACCTGCTTGACATCAATGCAGCAATTGACCTGATTGATGAGTTCTCTGAGACTACATTCGCCATCCTCAAGCACAACAACGCCTGCGGTGTAGCTTCACGCCCCACACTGCTTGAGGCCTGGAAGGATGCATTGGCAGGTGACCCCGTTTCAGCATTCGGTGGCGTGCTCATTGCCAACGCTCCCATAGACAAGGCTACTGCTGAGGAGATCAACAAGATATTCTTTGAGGTCATCATCGCTCCTGATTATGACTTTGATGCTCTGGAGATACTTGGTCAGAAGAAGAACCGCATCATACTTATCCGCAAGGAGCAGAAACTGCCCGTCAAGCTGGTACGTTCAGCCTTGAACGGTGTGCTTGTTCAGGATAAGGATACCAAGATTGAGACTCCCGATGACCTTAAGCTGGTTACTTCACGCAAGCCTACCGCTGAGGAGATAGAGGATATGCTCTTTGCCAACAAGATCGTAAAGAACAGCAAGAGTAACTCAATAGTATTTGCACGCGGCAAGCAGCTGCTGGCAAGCGGTGTAGGCCAGACCTCACGTGTGGATGCTCTTAAGCAGGCCGTTGAGAAGGCTCATGGATTCGGATTCACCCTTGAGGGCGCCGCAATGGCAAGTGATGCCTTCTTCCCGTTCCCTGACTGCGTAGAATTGGCAGACAAGGCCGGTGTCAAGAATGTGGTACATCCGGGCGGTTCAGTCCGTGACCAGGAGTCAATAGATTACTGCGAGCAGCATGACATGACTATGGTAATGACCGGCTTCCGTCATTTCAAACATTGATTCATAACGCATAACACAATACTACAGTGGGACTATTTTCATTAACACAGGAATTATCGATGGACCTTGGCACCGCCAATACCATCATAATGCACAATGACAAGATTGTAGTTAACGAGCCTTCAATCGTTGCCCTTGACAACCGTACAGACAAGATGGTGGCTGTGGGTAACAAGGCTAAGCTGATGTACGAGAAGACCAATACGGCCATACGTGTAATACGCCCGCTGCGTAACGGTGTGATAGCCGATTTCGATGCCTGCGAGCAGATGATGCGCGGTCTGATAAGTATGGTTGATACAGGTCGCCGTCTATTCTCACCTTCACTCAAGATGGTCATTGGCGTCCCTTCGGGTAGTACTGAGGTGGAGCTCCGTGCCGTGCGTGACTCAGCAGAGCATGCCGGAGGCCGTGAGGTCTATATGCTGTTTGAGCCTATGGCTGCCGCAATAGGTATCGGAATCGATGTGCTTGCTCCTGAGGGCAACATGATTGTCGATATAGGTGGCGGTACCACTGAGATTGCAGTTATCTCACTTGGCGGTCTGGTGTCAAACAACTCCGTGAAGGTGGCCGGTGATGATTTCACTGCCGATATCCAGGAGTATATGGGCCGTCAGCACAACGTCAAGGTGTCAGAGCGTATGGCTGAGCGTATCAAGATAAACGTAGGTGCCGCTCTTACCGAGCTTGGTGATGAGGCTCCGGAGGACTACATCGTTAACGGCCCCAACAAGATAACAGCTCTGCCTATGTCTGTTCCTGTATGCTATCAGGAGATTGCCCACTGTCTGGACCGTTCTATCGCCAAGATTGAATCAGCTGTGTTGAACGCACTTGAGAACACTCCTCCTGAACTCTATGCCGATATCCTCAAGAACGGTATATATCTGTCAGGTGGCGGTTCAATGCTCCGTGGCATCAGCAAGCGTCTGGCTGACAAGATAGGAATTGATTTCCATGTCGCTGCCGAGCCGCTTCTAAGCGTTGCCAAGGGTACCGGAGTGGCACTCAAGAACGTGGACCGTTTCTCATTCCTTATGAGATAAAACTGAACAGTAGCCGTGCGTTCACTACTTGATTTCATAGTAAAGCACAGCTACGTTTTCCTGTTCATCCTGCTGGAGACGTTATCGCTGGTATTTCTGTTTGGTTTCAATGACCGGCAGAATGAGGCTTTCATGACGTCAGCCAATACTATGTCGGGCACTCTGCTCGAGTGGCGTACCGGCGTGGAGCATTACTTTGGCCTGCGTAGGGAGAATACTGCTCTTTTGGAGGAGAATGCCAGGCTCCGCAGCCTCTTGTATGAGCTTACTGACAGCCAGTGTGTAGAGACTGAGAGGGCGTTGTCATCGGAGGGTGTCATAGCGGCCCGTGTCATAGACAATACTATACGCAAGGATGACAACTATATCACCATTGACAAGGGTAAACGTGACGGCATAGCTCCCGGCATGGGCGTTTACTCCCCTGACGGGGTGGTAGGGTCCGTTATGGTGACTGGTAACAGGTACTCAATCATCATGCCGGTGCTTAACGGAAGTACCAGTATAAGCTGCAAGATCAAGGGTAGTGAAAGTTTCGGATTCTTAGAGTGGCAGGGCGGTGACCCGTATGTAGCCCAGATAAGTGATATGCCTTACCACTCGATAGTGGGGATAGGCGATACCATAGTCACAACAGGTTTCTCTTCAGTTTTTCCTGAGAATATCCCCGTAGGAAAGGTGACCGGCGTAGAGAAGTCAAGCAACGGTTATACACTTAAGGTCAAGGTCAATCTGGCTATTGACATATCAGACCTGAGATGGGTTTACGTACACTCACGCACCCGTGATGCTGAGATAGACGGTTTGTATAAACAGATAAAAGAGTAGTCTATGGGTTCAGTACCGTTCATACGCAGATTATTGACGCTGGTTCTGCTTACCGCGCTGCAGGTACTGTTCCTGAACAGGATATGCCTGTTCGGTTACGTCACTCCGTTGTTTTATATCTGGATGATAGCCCGTTTTGACAGTTCCATGTCACGTACAAGCATTCTTACGTGGGCTTTCGTGTTGGGTCTTCTCATAGATTTGTTCTCCGCAACACCCGGATTGAATGCGGCATCGGCCACACTTTTAGCTATGTTCCAGCCGGGATTGGTGAAGCTTTTTGTTACGCTTGACCGTCATGATGTGTTCGTGCCCGGCTTTATGTCAATGGGTGGCCGGCAGTTTGCAGGTTATCTGCTGTTGCTTACGTTATTACACCATACGGTATATTTCATATTGCGCAGCATTCCGCTGGGTGACTGGTCGGTCCTGGCATTGAAGGTGGTATTCAGTGCACTCTTGACATTCATCTTCATGCTTGTGGCTGAACGTGTGTCAGTAGCTTCCGGTCAAAAACATTCATGATATGTTGAAGAACCATAGGTTTGACAACAGGAAATTCGTGATAGGCATAATGGTAATAACCGTTGTGCTGATATACCTGATACGCCTGGTTCAGATTCAGATTGTTGATACCCGTTACCGTAATTCGGCCGATAACAATGCCCTCTATTACCGCACGGTCTATCCTACACGCGGCGTGATTTATGACCGTAAGGGTCGCATGATTGTGAGCAACCAGCCGTCATTTGACGTGATGGTGGTTACCCGTAACATTAAGAATCTGGATACACTTGCTTTCTGTAGTACTCTTGATATAACAAAGGAGTTTTTTGACAGCCGTATGGCCGATATCCGTAACCTGCGTAAGAATCCCGGTTATTCATCATACACCGAGCAGGTTTTTATGGCGCAGCTCTCCTTCAATGAGGTATCGGACTTGAGGGAGAACCTGTACCGTTTCAATGGCTTCAGCATAAACCAGCGTCAGCAACGCAAGTACAACTATGAGGCTGCTGCCCATCTGCTGGGTGATTTGGGTGAGGTATCCAAGACTGAGATAGAGAATGACGGTTGGTACACACAGGGTGACGTGATAGGCAAGCAGGGTGTTGAGAAATACTATGAGAGCCAGCTGCGTGGTGAGAAAGGTATTGAAATACTGCTTAAGGATGCGTACGGACGTATTCAGGGTAGTTATTATAATGGCGAGTATGATCAGACTGCCGTCCCTGGACGTAATCTGAACCTTGGGCTTGACATAGAGCTACAGATGTTGGGTGAGAAACTCATGCAGCATAAGATAGGCAGCATAGTGGCCATAGAACCCAAGACCGGTGAGATTCTCTGTATGGTATCGGCTCCTACATTCAAACCCTCTGAGCTGTCAGGCAGGCAACGTAGTGAACATTATCAGGAACTGGCGTCTCGTGGTGACAAACCGCTGCTTAACCGCACCATTCAGGGTACATATCCTCCAGGTTCAACGTTCAAGACATCACAGGCGCTCACTTTCCTTCAGGAGCGGATAATTGATGAGCGTACCCAATATCCGTGTTCCGGAGGATTTGTGTTCCGTAACCTCAGGGTAGGCTGTCATGCCCATTCATCACCTTTGTCACTCAATTTTGCCATTGCCACATCATGTAACGGCTATTTCTGCTGGGGTTACTACTATATGATAGGTGCATATAAATACGGAACTCCCCAGAAGGCGCTTACAGTATGGAAGGATTACATGGTCGATATGGGATTCGGTTACGCCTTAGGCGTGGACCTGCCTGGTGAGGCCCGTGGCATGATTCCCAATTCTGATTATTATGACCGTCACTATAATAAGTCCTGGAACGGCCTTACAACCATAAGCAATGCCATAGGTCAGGGTGAGGTTACGCTTACACCGTTGCAGATTGCCAATCTGGGTGCTACCATAGCCAACCGCGGGTATTACATCACTCCGCATGTGGTACGCTCAGTTGAGGGTGTTGACAGTCTGGACTCAGCCTATGTTACTCGTCACTATGTGAATGTGGACAGGGAGAACTATGAGATAGTGGTTAAGGGTATGCGTCAGTCGGTCATTGATGGAACCTGCCGTTCGGCCGATAATGATAATTATGTGGTGTGCGGTAAGACAGGAACGGCGCAGAACCGTGGCAAAGACCATTCTGTATTTATGGGATTTGCTCCTATGGATGATCCGCAGATAGCCATTGCAGTCTATGTTGAGAACGGTGGATTCGGTGCCACATACGGTGTGCCTATCGGCGCCCTCATGATGGAACAGTACATAACCGGCGGCCTATCGGAAGAAAGCAAGGAGAAGGTTGAACTCTATTCAAACAGAGTCATTGATTATGGAGAGGAGGAACGCTAATATACGTGGCAGGATTGACTGGCTCACTGTTTTGCTGGTGGTGACCATAATGGTATGCGGTTGGTTCAGTATCTGCGGAGCCAGTGCAGACCTGGAGAATCCTGACCTCTTCTCTTTTGCCACCCGTCCGGGTAAGCAGATGGTATGGATACTGTGCTCCTTTGCCGTAGGTGCCATGGTGATGTTCATGAGCCAGAACTTCCTTAACTCATACGCCTATATCATTTACGGCCTGCTGCTGTTGCTGCTGCTTGTCACAATCTTTGTGGCGGGTGATACCAAGGGTTCCCATTCATGGCTGAATCTGGGGCCAGTAAAACTTCAGCCGGCTGAGTTTGCCAAGTTTGCCACTGCGCTGGCGCTTGCCAAGTTCGTTGACAGGTTTGATTTCAATCCCGCATCATTTAAGGATGTGCTCAAGGCATGTGCCATATTCCTGGTACCCATGTTGCTGATAATATGTCAGAATGAGACAGGCTCTGCATTGGTCTATGTGGCGTTCCTGCTTGTTATGTATCGTGAAGGAATGACAGGAAGCGTACTGCTGGTAGGATTCTGTGCCATCCTGTTCTTTATACTTGAGATCAAGTTCAGCCCTGTAAACTTTGGCAGTCAGCCGTTCCAGTTGGGAACATGGCTTGTCCTTAACATCATCCAGCTTATTGAGAGCTGGATGATATGGATCATGTCCCGTAACCGCAGTCTGTCACTTACGGTGTTGGGGCTGGGTACCGGAGGTATGCTTATAGGTCTGGCCCTCTCTCTTTCAGTTATACCGTTCAAGGTTACATGGCTTCAGACCGCCCTGATCATTGTAACAAGCGTGTTCATTATATTCAGGTCTTTCAAGGATATTGCCCGCCGTTATATCCTGGTGGCGCTATTCGGCATTGGTTCTGTATGCTATCTGTTCTCTGTTGATTATGCCTTCAATGAGATCTTGCAGCCTCACCAGCGCACCCGTATCAATGTGATTCTGGGTCAGGAGGATGATCCCAAGGGAGCAGGCTACAATGTGAACCAGTCTTTGATAGCCATCGGCTCAGGCGGCCTTACCGGAAAGGGGTTCATGAAAGGTACTCAAACCAAGCTGAAGTTTGTTCCGGAGCAGGATACTGACTTTATTTTCTGCACCGTGGGTGAGGAGCAGGGGTTCAAGGGTTCTGTCTTTGTGCTGCTGCTTTATCTCAGCCTGTTGTTGCGCTTGATTGTGCTTGCCGAGCGGCAATCGTCCGTATTCGGCCGCGTCTATGGCTACTCCGTAGCTTGCATCCTTTTCTTCCACCTATTTATAAATATAGGTATGGTGCTGGGCATCACGCCAGTTATCGGCATCCCCTTGCCTTTCTTCAGCTACGGTGGTTCCTCACTTTGGGGCTTTACCATCCTCCTCTCCGTCTTCCTGCGTATCGACTGCGAACGCACCACTAATTATTGATACTAATCGAGCGACGCAAAGGGGTCGTTTAACAATGCGTCGTTTTCCGCTTTATTTTTTCAAGGCTGATTCCGCTAACGGAAGGTGATTGCACTAATGACGCTCTTGATGAAAATGTGGTTTGTATTTATCATGGTATGAAAGAAAACTCTTAATTTTGGCTCATCCATAAAATGCGGATTCCGCTCTGGACACACAAATTGAAACATCAACTGATAAAAGGCATTAAAGATATTATGCATAATTCCATACAAACTACGGGTGGCGTGTTATACCCATCAGATATTGAATATATCAAAAATTATATCTGTGAAGTATTCGATTGCTCATCAGAGAGCATCACAGATTTAAAGCCTTTACAAAAAGGATTATCCAATTCGGTCTTATCCTTTCGCTATAATGGTGGTAAGTATGTATTCCGTTATCCAGGTTTGGGCTCCGAAATATTGATTGACCGTGGACGTGAGTCAATTGTCCAGAAACAAATTGAGGAGGCGGATGTGGATACATCACTTGTGGCCATGAGCGTTCGTTATGGTTGGCGAATATCCCGATATGTGGAGACCAGAACCTTTAATTATCATGACGTAAATGATATGGTAAGAGGAATTCTCCAGCTTAGGAAACTTCATGCTATAAGGCCAAAAGTCAGATGGGAATTCGATATAAAGGAGAAATGGGAATCAATACGTGATATGACTCCTGCTGATAAATACGGAGAGAATTTTGCAGAATTTCCTGAGTTTAAAGAAATAAAGGAAAGAATCTACAAACTCTATGAACTAGCTAAAACAGATGGTATTAAGAAGTGCCTTACTCATGGTGACTGTCGTGATGAGAACTTCCTTATTAATGACCACGAAATACACCTGATTGACTGGGAATACGCTGGTTATGGCGATCCTGGTTTTGATATTGGTACATATGTATGTGGTGGAGACCATACAGAAGACGAGGTTGACAGAATCATCTTCACTTATTTTGGTCGCAAACCTTCAATCAAGGAGCAGCGCCATTTCTATGCATATATAGCCATTTCCGGTTTCTTCTATATGCACTGGACAATGTATAAGGAGTCCCAGGGGCAGAAGATTGGCTACTTGAAACCGCTCTGGTATCACTTTGCCAAAGAGTATAGCAAAAAAGCACTTCCATTGTATAAAGAATAAAAGATTACAACGATGACATATATTGTATTATCAGCAGGTAAGGGTACTAAGTTACAACCCTTGACTTTGAATCATCCGAAGTCCTTGTATAAACTGGATGAAAAAACCACCATCTTGCAACGCTTGGTTCGTAAGATTAGAAAATACGATTCGGAAGCGGAGATTGTGGTTGTTATAGGCTACATGTACAAACAGATTCAGAAAGAACTGGAAGATGACAATGTGAAGTTTGTGCATAATCCATTTTATTCTGTCACCAGCTCCATGGGGTCTCTTTGGTTTGCAAAGGATTTCTTGCAGCGTGAGAATGTAACCATCATCAATGGCGACATTGTAGCAAGCGAAAAGCTCATTAAAGACGTGGTGAGCCGGCATACGGATTATCCATACGTATTACTTGATAGCACTCGCAGGGAAGACAATAAGTACAATGTTCAGATACAGGGTGATTTGGTTTGCGTAATGAGCAAGAACCTCACGGAATTTGAAGGTAACTATGCAAGCATTACCAAACTGGATGCTGTATCTTCCCGTTTCCTTTTGGAACAGTTGAATCAGATGGTCAATGAGGAAATGTACAATCTGTTCTTTGAAGATGCCTTGGTACAGATGGTTTTCCAGAAGAATTTTGAACTGTACTACAAAGATATCAAGGATTACGAGTGGACTGAAGTTGACGGCGTAGATGATTTGTTAAAAGCACGCCAGATCCAGGCGGAAAGCGAAAAGTAAAGTATGAATTACGTTATTATTATAGCTGGAGGAGTGGGAAGCCGTTTGGGCGCAAAAGTTCCCAAGCAGTTTGTGGAGGTTCTGGGCAAACCTATCATTGCGTACACCATGGAGCATTTCCAAAACCATCCGGATATAGATGGTATTGAATTGGTTTGCGTTGATGGTTTCCAAGAGCATTTGCAAGGTATCGCAGATAAGTATGGCATTACCAAGGTCATCAAGATAGTTAAGGGAGGCTCTGAATATGAGTTTTCCATCATGAATGGTGTGGCTGGTCTTAAAGGAATAGCCAAGCCCGACGATGTTGTTATGATTCATTGGTCTGCATCTCCTTTTATCAATGAAGAAATGATAACAGACAATATCCGAGTCTGTAAAGAAAAAGGTAATGCGATAACAGCAAGCTATTCTTACCTTCTTTATGGCACCAATGATGGAGATTGTGCCAAGAAGAATATCAATCGCGAATCTTTTATGACACTTTCTGCACCACAGAGTTTTCTTTACAAAGTGATAAAGGATATATACAGACAGGTGGAAGAAAGAAATTTATTTGAATATGTTGAACACCATACTCCAGCCTTAATGACAGAATTGGGTATCCCTATCTATTTCTCAAAGGGCAGTCATACAAATATAAAGATTACGACCAAAGAAGACATTGATCTATTCTTAGGTTACCAGCTTGCAAAAAAATATATAGTTGAGCACATGGAACAATGAGCTGACAGTCATCGCAAAGCGATGTTATACTTATTGTTGTTGAGGGCGATTTTGACCGCCACCCGGACGGTGGTGCTTTTTCTTTTTTTTCTTCTTGTCAAAGCGGGAGAGATCGCCATCGGTGAGGATGTCGTTCTCTATGCGGGAGTCGGTGTGGACGGCGTTCTCATCCAGGCTCAAGGGTTTCTGACCCTTGCGGTTCATTGCAATGATTTCAAGGGCGCGGGCGGGAGTGATGGTCTCCACGTTGGCGGCAAAGACCTTGTCAGTAGAGTAGGAGAGCTGTCCGTTCAGGATATCGGCCTTGAAGAAGTAGTAGGTGCTGTCCTTGGTCTCCAGTGGGATATCGCGTGATGGGAATCCCTTCTGGGCCTCCACGTAGGCATCGACCTCATAGTTGAGGCAGCACTTGAGCTTGGCGCACTGGCCGGCCAGTTTCTGCGGGTTCATGGAGAGGTCCTGGAATCGGGCGGCACCGGTTGAGACCGATACAAAACTGGTCATCCAGGTGGTGCAGCAGAGTTCACGACCGCAGGGGCCGATGCCACCTATGCGGCCTGCCTCCTGACGTGCACCTATCTGTTTCATCTCAATACGTACATGGAATGCATCGGCCAGCACCTTGATGAGCTGACGGAAGTCAACGCGGCCATCGGCAATGTAGTAAAAGATTGCCTTGAGGCCGTCACCCTGGTACTCTACATCGCCTATCTTCATCTCCAGACCCAGGTCCTTGGCGATCTGGCGGGAGCGGATCATGGTGTCATGCTCGCGTGCCTTGGCCTCGGCATACTTCTCCATATCAACCTCACGCGCCTTGCGGTAGACGCGCTTGATCTCAATGTCGGGGCGCAGGTTGGCCTTTTTCATTTGGAGCTTTACCAGACGTCCGGTCATGGTTACGGTTCCAATGTCGTGCCCGGGATTGGATTCCACAGCTACGATATCGCCTTTCTCCAGAGGCAGTTTGTTGGAGTTGATAAAGAATCCCTTGCGGGTGTTCTTGAACTGTACCTCAACATA
>JAEEGL010513189.1_pt1 | contig 10213 bp, 9 predicted proteins | sample 9134231 | NCBI WGS metagenome assembly JAEEGL01 (sample SAMN16246548, study PRJNA631951) | gut metagenome | biome: gut microbiome; feature: rumen; material: fiber-attached | host: Bos | place: Iran: Karaj | collected 2018-10 | reverse complement strand
TAACGCGCGCCGAACACATTCACCTCGCCCACGCCAGGGATACGGCTCAGGCGGGGTTCTATGTTGATCTGCATGTAGTTGGTGAGGAAGTTCGACTGGAAGGAGTCGTCGGGGCTGTAGAGCGAAACGAACATGAGCGTGCTCGTCTGCCGTTTGCGGATGGTCACACCCGTCCTAGTCACTTCAGCCGGCAGCAGGCGCTGGGCCTCGGCCACGCGGTTCTGTACGTTCACCACCGACATGTCCGGGTCGGTCCCCTGCTTAAAGTAGATGCTGATGCTGGTGGAGCCGGCATTGGTGGCGTTCGATACCATATACATCATGTTCTCCACACCGTTGATGGCCTCCTCGAGCGGAACGGCCACACTCTTCTGGCAAGTGGATGCGCTGGCGCCCGGATAATTGGCCATCACGCTCACGGTGGGCGGAGCAATGTCTGGGAACTGCTCCAGAGGCAATTGCAACAGGGCTATAACGCCAACGATCACAATGGCCACCGAGATCACGCCCGAAAGGATGGGGCGGTCTATGAAGGTCTTGACGTTCATTTCTGCTCCTCTTCTTGGGTAATGATAGCGGTGCCTTCTTTCACCAGGCCGGCGCCCTCGGCAATGATTACGTCACCGGGATTGAGACCAGATTCGACCACATAGCTGGCGCCGTCGTTGAGCCGGAACACACGCACGGGGGTCGATTTGGTCTTGCCTTCCACCACTTTCTGCACGAACACCTTTTCCTGGATCTCGAACGTGGAGGTCTGCGGGATCACGATGCAGTCGGTGCGGTGTGTGGGGATGATCACGGTGGCGCTGCCGCCGCTGCGCATCAGGTGGGCGGAGTTGTCAAAACGGGCACGCATACGCACGGCGCCGGTGCTCTGGTCGATGATACCGCTCACCGCATCGATTTTTCCGGACTCGGGCAGACGGTCGCCGGTGCTCATGACCAGGGCCACGGGCGGCATTTCCTTGAGGAAACGCTCCTGCGAGCCGAACTGGCGCATGAGTTCCAGGATCTGGTTCTCGTTGAGCGAGAAGTAGGCATAGATGAAATTGTCGTCCGACACAGTCACAAGCGGACTCGCGATGGAGCTGCTCACCAGGGCGCCCACCCGGTAAGGAATCATGCCTGCAACGCCGTCCACGGGGCTTTTCACTACCGTGTAGGAGAGGTTGTTGTGGGCCGTGGTCACCTGGGCCTTGGCCTGGGCGTACGCGGCTTCGGCCGAAGCCAGGGCGTTGCGCGCCGTCTGCAGTTCGTAGGCCGAGATAACCTCTTTATCGAAGAGCATCTGGTTGCTTTCCGCCGTGAGGCGGGCGGTCGCCAGCTGGGCCTCGGCGCTCTTCACGTTGGCATCGGCCACCTCCACCGCAGCCTGGTAAGGCACCTGGTCAAGGATGAAAAGCGTCTGGCCCTTGCGGACCTTGTCGCCCTCATTGAAGCAGATCTTGGTGATGGTACCGCTCACCTGGGGCCTGATTTCCACGAGCTGCTGCCCTTCGAGGGTAGCGGCGTACTTCGACTCCAGGGTCTGGTCCGAGAGGGACACGGTGATGGTGCGGTATTTCGCCGGGGCTTTTTCCTTACCGGCCTGCGTTCCGCAGGAGACTGCGAGCGCGACAAGCGCCAACGGCAGCAGGAGTTTCAACTTATTCATATCGATAACTCATTATTATTCAACGTACAGAAGGAGCCCCTTGAGGTACTCCCCTTCCGGATGGTAGATGCTCACGGCATGGTCGGCAGGCTGGCAGAAGCGGTCGAGGATGCGCACACTCCTGCCCGTCTGGGCGGCTGCCGAAAAGACGGCCAGGGCGAAACGCTCCTTGTCCACCACCTGCGAGCAGCTGAAGGTAAATACGAGACCACCCGCAGCCACCTTGGCGATGGCGGCAGCGTTGAGCCGCTGATAGGCCCGCAGGGCGTTGTTCAGGGCGCCCCGGTGCTTGGCGAATGCCGGCGGATCCACGATCATGAGGTCGTAGGCGCCCGGCTCGGCCTTGGAAAGGAACTCCATGGCGTCGCTGCAGTATCCGGCGTGCCGCTCCGCCCCGTCGGGGAAATTGAGGGCCACGTTCTTCTCGACCAGCGCCATGGCCCGGGCGGAGCTGTCGACGGAATCGACGTGCTGAGCACCTCCGGCAAGGGCATAGACAGAGAATCCACCCGTGTAGCAGAAGAGGTTCAGCACCCGTTTGCCGCAGGCAAGGGCCTCCACGCGGGCACGGCTCTCCCGCTGATCGAGGAAAAAGCCGGTTTTCTGGCCTTCGCCCCAGTCTACCAGGAACTGATGGCCGTTTTCATGCACGGTGGCTGGACCTTCCGTAAATCCATCTGCCTTATAGAGATAGCCGTCTACCAAATCGAGCCCCGCCTTGAAGGGGGCAGTACCGGAGCTCTTGTCATAAACCGCCTTGAGGGCATCTCCGTAGAGGGTTTTGAGCGCGGCGCAGATGGCAGTGCGGGCCCGGAACATACCGGCGGAATGCGCCTGCATCACGCATACACCCGCATAATAGTCAATGATGAGTCCCGGCAGGCAGTCACCCTCGCCGTGCACCAGACGGTAGCAGTCGGTGTCGGGATCGGCCGTGAGTCCGGCCGCTTCCCGTACCCGGAAGGCCTTCCCTATGGCCTGCTCCCAGAAATCGGGTGCAAGCGGGTCTCCGGCAAAGGAAAGGACGCGCACGGCGATGGAGCCGATCTGCCAGTGTCCGGCCGCAATGGCCTCCCCGTCGGCGGAACAGACGCACACCACATCGCCCTCAGCGGGATTGCCGAGGACCTGTGCCACCGCGCCGGAGAACACCCAGGGGTGGAAGCGCCGGAGCGATTCGTCACGCCCCTTCCTGAGGATTACCTTCACCATTGCTCTGTTTCTTTTTCCTGTTCCGGCCGCCTCTGTGTCTGCGGCGCCGTTTCTTGCCGTCCCCCTGCCCTGCCGCCTCGGCAGCTTTCTTCCTTTCCAGGGCCGCCGCCCGGGACTGCTCCCGCTGCAAGAGGTCGGCCGGAGCGAGGCGCTCGTCGGGCGTGAGGGGGTGTTTCTCGCTCGCAAGGAGGCGCAGGTACATTTCCCTGCAGATCCAGGCGTCGGTTGCGGCATATTTCTGCTGAGCCTCGCTGAGGGTCTCCGCCTCCCAGTTGGAGAGCTGTTGCGTCTTGGAGATGCGCACGCCCAGGATGATGGCGGCCATCTTCTTCACGCTCTTGTCGCGGATACCCCATTCCCAGCCGATTCTCTGCAGGTCCACGAAGCCTTTTTCCTCAAAGAAACGCAGGCGCTGCAGGCAGCGAACGTCGTCGTGTGAAGCGGCGCCCACCTTGATGATATCGGGATTGGAAAGGATGGCGCAGATGCGGCGGCGCATCCCCAGGCTCTGCACGCGGAAAAGGAAGGCCTCTTCCGAACCCGAGAGCTGCAGCAAAGCCACGCCGTGATTCCGCTGACCGGGTGAGAAAACGGGCCGGGTTTCGGTGTCGAAACCTATGATTTTCTGGCGTTTGAGGTAGGAAACCGCATGATTGAGTTCCCGACCGGGACGGGTAATGACGTGTATGACACCGGGGAACGAGACAAGCCCCAGTTTTTCAATCTCTTCTGGACTGATACTAATCTTGAACATCCGTGTCTGCGGTCTTCGGGAGGAAACGGCTGCTGTACTGGAGCAGCATCGTGGTGGCGGCCGATGAACCCGGGGCACGGCCGAACTTGAAAGCGTCGGTGAAATATCCGTCCGCTCCGTAATACTGTTCACCCAGCTCGGGGCGCGGACAGAGCATGAAGAGCCTGGTAGCCGGGAAGGAAATGCCGTGCGTGAAGAGGTTGCGGGTCCTCAGGGTACGGAAACAGGCGTCGATGACGGCCGTGCGCACGTCGATGACGCGGAAATCGGCCGGGAAGACCTTCCCGTAGGTCATCGATTCCTCGTCCATCACCGAACGCATCCGCTCCAGACGCTCGCGCAAGGCGGTCATATCGACCGAAAGGTCGTCGACCAGCAGAACGTCGAGCGGACGGTCGTAGCCGGCCGCCAGATAGGAATCCACAAAGGCCTGCAGCGGATCGGGCTCCGAAGCGCTGGCAAAAGCCACGCACTCGCAGGCCGGTACGCCGTTCTTGCGCGCTTTCTGCCGCAGCAGCGTGGAGTAGATGCCGGAAGCGATGTCGGAACGGGATCCGAGCACGCCCACCATCGTTGGCTTGCGCGCCGGGGCGAAAGCCTGATCCAGCATGGCGTCCAGCGTGGAAATGACAGGCAACTCGCAGCCGGCGCTGCGCAGGAGCGTATCCAGGTCAAAGAGGCCGTAGAGCGCCATCTGCGACGAGGCGAGCACGACCGCTTTCGCACGGGGTTTGAGGCCCATACCGCTGCGATCGTAGGGAGAGACATAGCAAAGGGTGTCGAGCGCGTCCAGCACGCTTTTCACCGTGAGTTCACGCAGGAAATCGGCGTTGCCGGCATCGGCGTAGCCCGCGTAGGGGACATTCACGCAGTCGTAGACGCTGCAGAGGGTCTCGCCGGCGAAGTCGGGCAGGCCGTCGGAAGAGCGCCGTCCGTCCACATTGTCAAAGGCGTCGCAACGCTCGAGCGCATCGGAGATCTGGCTGCAGGCCTCCTTTTCACCCACGATGAACAGGGCGCCGCCCGCATCGGCCGCATTGTACTCCGACAGCAGGACCCGGCCGGGCAGGCTCGCATCCGAAAGGAGTTCCTGTACGAAAGGCGTGACGGGACGCGTCACGGTCTCGGAATGACGACAGCCGCAGAGTGCGACAGACAGGCACAGAAGCGGCAAAAAGGAGCGGACTCTCATCAATTCTGGTGATTACTTCCTGCAAAGGTAGAAAAAATCATTATCTTTGTAAAGAAAGAATTGCATCTATGCCGCACATTTCTCATACCGCGGAAATCATGCCGGAGTCGGCCATCCGCAAACTCACACCTTATGCCGATCAGGCGGTTGCCGACGGCATAAAAGTGTACCATCTCAATATCGGCGCGCCCGATATCAAATCGCCCGACAGCGCCATGAAGGCCGTCCGCGATTTCCAGTTCGACCATCTCCCCTATTCCAACTCGGCCGGCACCTACGCGCTGCGCCGCGCCATCGCCGAACAGTACTATAAACCCATCGGCATTGAGTTCGAACTCGACGAGATGCTCATTACCGTGGCTGGCAGCGAGGCCCTCACCATGGTATTCCAGGCCGCCTGCGACCCCGGAGACGAAGTGCTGGTGTTGGAACCTTTCTACTGCAACTACAACACCTTCTCCCTCATGAACCGGGTGGAGCTGGTGACCGTGCACACCGACATCCGTAACGCCTTCAAGCTACCGTCCATCGAAGAGTTCGAAAAGGCCCTCACGCCGCGCACCAAGGCCGTTCTGCTCTGCAATCCGGCTAATCCCACCGGCACACTCTACACCAAGGCGGACATGCTGGCCATCGGGGAACTCTGCCGCAAGCACGACCTCTTCCTCATTTCGGACGAGGCGTACCGCGAGTTCTGCTACACCGACGAACCCTATTTCTCGGCCATGCAGATTCCCAACCTGCAGGAGAACGTGATCCTGGTCGATTCCGCGTCCAAACGCTACAACCTCTGCGGCGCGCGCATCGGCTGCATCATTTCGCACAACAAGGATGTGATTAAACTCATCAACAAACTGGCCCAGGCGCGGCTCTGTCCGCCCGTCCTGGGGCAGGTAGCCACCTACGGGGCGCTGAGCGCCGGAGCCGACTACTTCGAGAAGGTACGCGCCGAATACATAGCCCGGCGCGACATCACCATCTCCATGCTGAACGAGATCCCCGGCGTCTACTCACCCTGTCCGCAGGGCGCCTTCTACACCGTGGCGCAGCTCCCCGTCCCCGATGCGGAAGACTTCTGCAAATGGATGCTCACCGACTTCCGCGACCGCGGCGAGACGGTCATGATCACCCCGGCGGCTCCCTTCTACAAGACGCCCGATACCGGTCTGGACCAGGTGCGCATCGCCTATGTGATTGAACAGCCCGAACTCCGGCGTGCGCTCGAACTGCTCGCCAAGGGCCTCAAGAAATATCCCCATGCACGAGCATAATCATCATCATCACCACCATCATCACACCGAGGTTCCGGCTTCGATGGGGCTGGTCTATATCCTGTCCATCGTCCTGAACGTGCTGTTCGTAGCCGTCGAGGCCGGAGTCGGGTTCTGGAGCGGATCGCTCGGCCTGCTCTCCGACGCAGGTCACAACCTGGGCGACGTGTTCAGTCTCCTGCTGGCCCTGGTGGCCTTCCGTCTGGCCCTCACCCACGGAAACAGCCGTTTCACATACGGCTACAGGAAGGCCTCGGTGCTCATCTCCCTGCTCAACGCCATCATCCTTCTGGTGGCTGTGGGGGCGATCGTCATTGAGAGCATCCACAAGTTCTCCGACCTGCCGGGAACGGTGCTGAACGCCAGGGCCATCAGCTGGACGGCCGGCATCGGCATCCTCGTGAACGGCTTCACCACCTGGCTGCTCAGCCGCGGTCAGAGCCACGACATCAACGCGCGCGGCGCCTTCCTGCACATGCTGGCCGACACCCTCGTCTCCGTGGGCGTCGTCCTCTCCGGCATCCTCATCCAGTACACCGGCTGGGTGGTGGTCGATCCCATCGTGAGTCTGGTCATCGCCGTCATCATCCTGGTGACCGCCTGGAAGTTGCTCGCGGAGAGTTTCCGCATGCGAATTGACGCCGTTCCATCCGACATCGACCCCGACGAGATCCACGACCTGATGGCCGCCGAGCCGGGCGTGCTGGAACTGCACCACCTGCACATCTGGCCCATCAGCACCACGCAGGTCGCCCTCACAGCCCATCTGGTGGTGGAAGACCTGTCGCAGATGCAGGACATCGTGCATTCGCTCAAACACAAGCTTGCGGAAGAAGGCATCGCCCACTGCACCCTCGAAACGGAGACGCCCGGCGCCCCCTGTCCCGACCACGATTGCAGTTAATCTTGGTCGTTCCCGCTTTTTTTCCTAACTTCGAACGCTGAAAAGAGTAGCGTATTATGAAAAAGATGATTGTTGCCGCGGTCTTTTGCACCGCCATGCTGGCCGCACAGGCCCAGCCCAAACCGAAGATCCAGTTCCCGGAATACGAGTTCACCACCATTAAGGAGAACCCTGTCACCCCGGTGAAGAACCAATACCGCAGCGGCACCTGCTGGTGCTTCTCTGCCCTCGGCTTCGTTGAGTCGGAGGTCATCCGCATCAACAATATCAAGGACACGCTCAAGTATCCCGACTTCTCGGAAATGTACGTGGTGAGCAAATCCTATCAGGACCGGGCCGACAAGTACGTGCGGCTCGACGGTCACCTCAATTTTGCGGCCGGCAGCGAGGCCGATGACGTGCTGCACGTGATTGCCGATTACGGTCTGGTGCCGCAGGAGGCCATGAACGGCATGAACTACGGTACCGACAAGCCCGTGCAGGCCGAACTCGACGCCGTGCTCAAGTCGTATGTGCAGGCCGTGGTGAAGGTGCCCAACAAGGACCGCCTTACCACCGCCTGGAAGAACGGATTCAAAGGGATTGTGGACGCCTATCTGGGCCCCTGCCCCGAGGAATTCACCTATCAGGGCAAGAAATACACCCCGGCTTCCTACCGTGATGCGCTCAAGTTCAACCCCGCCGACTACGTGACCCTCACCTCGTTCTCGCACCATCCCTTCTACACCAAGTTCGCCATTGAAGTGAGCGACAACTGGCGTTGGGACCAAGCCTGGAACGTACCCATCGACGAGTTCGTGAACATCCTCGACGAAGCGCTCAACAACGGCTACACCGTAGCCTGGGGGGCCGATGTGTCCGAGGCGGGCTTCAACCGCGACGGCCTGGCCATCCTGGTGGATACCGACGCCCTGCCCAAGAGCACGGCCGGTTCCGACCAGGAGCACTGGGTAGGCAAGGAAGAAGGTAAACCGCAGCCCGTTCCCGCCCCCAAGGAGAAGGTGGTTTCGCAGGAGTCACGCCAGAACGACTTCGACCGCAAGATCCTCACCGACGACCACGGCATGCAGATCTACGGCATCGCCCGCGACCAATTCGGCAACAAATATTATATGGTGAAGAACTCCTGGGGCGAGGCCGGCAAATACAAGGGCATCTGGTATGCCTCTGAAGCCTTCGTGAAAGGTCAGAGCCTCGACTACATGATCCACAAGGACGCCCTCCCCAAGGACCTGAAGAAAAAGCTCGGCATCCAATAGCGGCCTGCTTATGAAGATTGTTCGACACATTCCCAACTTCATCACCTCCCTGAACCTGCTTTGCGGGGCCGTGGGGGTGGTGTTTTCTTTTAACGGACGGCCCGACCTGGCCTTCGCCCTCATGCTGGCGGCCTCGGCGTTCGATTTCCTGGACGGCTTCTGCGCCCGCCTGCTGGGCGCCTATTCCGAGATGGGCCGGGAACTCGATTCCCTGTCGGACCTGGTGAGCTTCGGGCTGTTGCCTTCGGTCATGCTTTTCAACCTCATGCGTTCGGTCTGCAGTCCGGCTACGGCACTTCCGGGAACGGCCCTTTCGTGGTATCTGTTCCTGCCGCTGCTGCTGGTTGTGGGAAGTGGATTGCGGCTCGCCAAATTCAACGTGGACGCGCGTCAGGAACACGGATTCCTGGGTCTTCCCACCCCCGCCTGTGCCCTGCTCTGCGGGTCCCTTTGCCTGTATGCAGCGGCCGTTCCCGCCGGACGCATCGCCCTGTGGTGCGCATCGCCCTGGTTCATCCCCAGCCTCGTGCTGCTGCTCTGCGCCCTGCTGCTGAGCGAGATTCCCATGTTTTCCATGAAATTCAGCCGAGAGGACGCGGGCCTTCTGAAAGCCAAGCGCATCATTTTCGTGCTGGGCGCCGCGTGCATCATCGCCGCCGTGGTCTTCTGCCATGCGCACTGGTCGCTCGCCGTGCTCCTCATCTTCGTGTTCTATCTCGTAAAGAACCTCATCTACGCCGCCTTCCGCCTGTAACCCGGCGGTCCTCAGACCGCCCGGCGGAGAGCGGGACGGAGCCCGCAAATCCTGCTCAGACCAGCGCCAGCAGGCGCTCGGCCGGGCCGGGTATTTTTGAGCGAAGCGAGAAAATACGGAACCGACGCACGAGCGAGGGAAGAAGGTACTCGTATCTTCTTCTGAGCGAGAAGGAGGAGAGCGACGCTAAAGGCGGAAAGGCCGCGGGGGTGTTAGGGGGCGCTAGCCCCCTGTAATAAAACTACAAAAGCGGCTGTTGGCAGCCGCTTTTGTAGTGGGTAGGAGAATCGAACTCCTATTGCGAGATTGAGAATCTCGAGTACTAACCGTTATACGAACCCACCGGTTGGGAGTGCAAAGATAGAGAAAAAACTTCGAAGTCCAAATTTTTTAACAAGATCCGTCCCCTATTCAGCGCGCAAACACGAAAAAGACGGCCGCTATCAGGCAGAAAAATGCCGCATAATGGTTCCAATGCAGTGTCTCTCCCCGGAACATCACCGTCACGATGACGGTAAAAACCGTGAGGGAGATCACTTCCTGGATGACCTTGAGCTGCACCAACGTGAACGGTCCTCCGTTACCCCGGAAGCCGATCCGGTTGGCCGGAACCTGAGCGCAGTACTCGAAAAAGGCGACGCCCCAGGAAAAAAGGATTACAAGGATCAGGGGCCATGAGTCGGAGACTTTCATCTGCTGTAATTTGCGATGTCCGTACCAGGCGAAGGTCATCATGATGTTGGAGACGACCAGAAGAAGGACTGTCCAGAGTGCTTGCATGTTCTTTGCGCTAAAACGCGGCAAAATTAGTATAAAATCACTATTTTTGTACATCCATGTAAAGGATAAGGAAAATAATATGAGTCTCATCAAATCCATTTCCGGAATCCGCGGAACCATCGGCGGTCCTGCCGGCGAGGGTCTCACCCCGGTCGATATCGTCAAATTCACCTACGCCTACTGCGCCTGCCTGCGAGAGCGCAAAGCCCCGTACGGAAAGAAATACAAGGTCGTGGTGGGCCGTGACGCCCGTCTGAGCGGAGCGATGGTGGAGCAGCTGGTCTGCGGGACGCTTATCTCCTGCGGAGTCGACGTGGTGAAGGCCGGATTCGCATCCACCCCCACCACCGAACTCGCGGTTACCATGGCGCACGCCGACGGCGGCATCATCCTCACCGCCTCGCACAACCCCCGTCAGTGGAACGCCCTC
>JAEEGL010303184.1_pt1 | contig 10213 bp, 3 predicted proteins | sample 9134231 | NCBI WGS metagenome assembly JAEEGL01 (sample SAMN16246548, study PRJNA631951) | gut metagenome | biome: gut microbiome; feature: rumen; material: fiber-attached | host: Bos | place: Iran: Karaj | collected 2018-10 | reverse complement strand
CCGTCGTTATCCCGGCGGCGGGGCCCGGCGGTGGTGAATCCCGCTCCTCCCTCGCCGGCGAGTTCCGTCTCGGTGGGGCCAGCCAGATCGGAAGGGATTCCGCTGAAGGCTACCCTGCACTCTTTTGAGATCTTCTTAATGTCCATTACCTCGATCTCCCTGTCCAGGGTCTCTCCGCTGTACACGTAATCCCTGACTTTGAGGACATCCGACAGTTTCTTGCCGCGGGATCTTTCCGACGCGTACAGTCCCTCCATCTCGAAATACGGGTGATCTTCCAGCATCTGGATGAATCTCTGTCCGATCATTCCGGTTGCTCCCAAGACTGCAACTTTGATTTTGCTCATTGCGGACACACTTCCTTTGCCGACCCTCATTACTGGATTATGATAAAAAACTGTTTATTATTCCCCGGGAAAAACGGGAACCGGGCGCGGCCGCACGGTTTCCGTTATATTATTGCCGCAGATTGTTCCGTTTTCCCGTCCAAGCGAATTAAATAATAATGATCCGCCGATGTCGTCTCCGGTTCCGGAGCTGTCGCGCGCGGCGGTCCGGGAATGAAGGAACGGGAGAATCGGACTGTGATTAAAATCGAATTCGAAGTGAGCAGGATAGGATATGTTCTTTACAGAAACGGAATGAACCCCGTGATAACCGCCTCCGCGGAGACGGACGAGGATCTGGACAACGCCGTTTTCACGATCAGGTCCGAGCCTCCGTACATCATGGAATCGTCGTTCAAGGCGGACCGCATCGACGCCGGGACTTCGCTGGATCTGAGAAAGCATCTCCGCATCAGCATGGATCCCTCGCTGCTGATATCCGCCGCCGACACCGTTCCCTGCCGCGTCTTTCTCGAAGTTTCCGCGGAAGGAGCGGAAAGCCTGTCCGAATTCTGCGATACCGAGATTCTTCCGTTCGAATACTGGCCGGGCATCGAGAGCTCTGAGCTCATCGCTTCTTTCGTAACTCCCAACGCCGAGTGCATTCCGATGATAAGATCCGCCGCCTCCGATATCCTGGGAGAGTGGAATATGGATCGCTCGCTGGAAGGCTATCTGGGCGACAGGAACAGGGTTCTCGCCATGGCCGCGGCGGTTTATATCGCCATACAGAGGCTCGGAATCAATTACGTTCTTCCTCCGGCGGGTTTCGAATCCTCCGGCCAGAGGATCAGGCTCCCGGAAGCCGTCGTTTCCTTCAAAGAAGGGACCTGCGTGGATCTGGCGGTGCTGTACTGTTCCGTGCTGGAATCCGTCGGCCTGAACACCTTCGTCTTCTTTTCCAAGGGACACGCTTTCGCCGGATTCTGGCTCGTCGACGAGTACATGGCCGACATGGTATCCGTGGACAGCGCGTCCATAACCCGGCTTATCCGCAACCACGACGTGGCTGCCGCGGAATGCACTTCTCTCTGCGTTTCGCGCTGGACTTCGTTCGACGATGCCTGCGCGGCCGGCCTGAACAGACTGGATAACGCCGACGATTTCATCTGCGCGGTCGATATACGCAGATCCAGATCTTCCGTTCTTCCCCTTCCGACCCGCCGTTTCGAGAACGGAGCCTGGGTCGCGGACAGGGAGATCGTCATTCCGGACGCCGGCGCCCCGAGCAGGGTCGGGGATATTTACGAGGAAACCGACTCCAGAATGATAACGAAAACCGACGTCTGGAAAAGGGAGCTTCTGGACATCAGCAACAGAAATCCGCTGGTAAGCATGAAGGCCGGGGCCAAAGCGGCGGCCCTCATGATATCCGATCCCCCCTCGTTCGAGGACGCCTTTCTGGAAGGGACGCAGTACACCCTGATGCCCAGGCCTCAGGACTGGAACGGCTCCAAGTTTTACTCGGAGAAGCCTTTCGAGACCGGGTATTACATCAAAAACTATTCCAAGGCCTGCCCGGACGACATAGCCAGAGGCTGGATCAGAACCCCGCTTTCCGATACAGATATGCAGTCGTCTCTGAAGTCGGTGTACCGCCTGTACAGGAGGGAGCTGGAGGAGAGCGGATGCAACTCCCTGTTCGTTACGGTGGGGGTTCTGAGATGGTTCGAGGACGGCGGCTGCAAGAGTCCCCATTACGCTCCGCTCATTCTCATTCCGGCGGAGCTTATCAAGAAGCAGAAGAATTTCATTCTGGCCAAATACGACGAGGACGCCGTTTTCAACGTCACGCTGGCGGAGAAGCTCCGTCAGGAATACGATATCACTATTACGAACATAGATCCGCTTCCGGCGGACGAGAACGGGATTCATGTCGAGCGCGTGATGCAGAACGTCCGCAGATGCATCGAGGGGATGGAAGGATGGGAGGTTCTGGACAGCACCGCGCTGGGCGTCTTCTCGTTCAGCCAGTACGCGATGTGGAAAGATATCGACAAGAATATGGAAAGGCTCTGCGCGAATCCGATAGTCTCCGCGATGGTCTCGGGAGGGGTGTATCACGCGGACGAGGAGCTGGGCACCGGAGCGGATCCGTACGGGCTCTGCCTTACGGTAGCGGCGGACGGCTCCCAGATCAGAGCGGTTAGGGCGGCGGGAGAGGGCAAGTCGTTCGTCATGCACGGTCCTCCCGGAACCGGGAAATCGCAGACCATCACCAATCTCATCTCCGATTCCCTGTACAGAGGGAAAACCGTGCTGTTCGTAGCGGAAAAGAGGGCGGCGCTGGAGGTCGTCCAGAAGAGACTGGAAGAGATCGGCATCGGAAACCACTGTCTGGAGCTGCATTCCGACAAAACCGAAAAAACCAGGGTGCTGGATCAGCTGAGAAAGTCTCTGGAGCCGTGCAAGGAATACGACGTCTCCGAACTGGACTCTCTTCTCGCGGATCTGGAATCCATGAGATCGAAGCTCGACGCCTACGTTTCCGAACTGCACATGAAGCGCGCATGGGGATTCAGCGCCTACGAGTGCATATCCAGATACGAGATGCACAACACTCCCGGAGTCAGAGATCTGAAGATATCCCCGGATACCGCGATGTCGATGAAGCCGGAGATCATCAGCGGCCTGGAAGACGATATACTCAAAGCTTGCAGGGCTTTCGAAATCGCCCGGGAGATGTGCGACACCGGCTCCCTCGCGGATATCAGAACCGATACCCTGGCCGCCTCGCTTCAGTTCGATATCGAGGAGCTTATGGATGCCGCCGAAGAGGCCGCGGACAGGGCGGAACTGCTGGGGAAGAAGCTGTCCGGCCCGGCCGCGGACAACATCGCCGCCGCGGCGCCTCTGACGGGGCTGCTGCTGTCTATGGACGAGAACGTGGTTTCCGACGAGAATTTCGCCGGCATTCCGGAGAAGACGGAGCAGGCGGTTTCCCTCTGGGAAAAGATAATCTCATCGGTATCTTTCGATTCGTTCCTCAATTCCGATCGCGAAACTTTGCTTGAAACCGCGGATCAGGCGGAGAATCTGAAGAACATCCTGTCCGGTCTTCCGCGGATCTTGCAGGATAATATGATGGAAGAGGCGGCGAAGGATATAGCGAGGATCTGCACGGATCTTTCCGGAATTTATTCTGACAGGAAGAGGATCGAAGCCAGGTGGAAGCCTTCCGTTTACTCTTTTGACAGAGGGTTCGGCATTCTGGACAAATGGAAGGAAGCGGACGGGAAGATGTTTTTCAAAGGCTCCGCCAAGAAGAAATTCATTTCCGACGTCTCCTCCGTTCTGGTCAATCCCGGTTCCGATTTCGATTCTCTCAGGGATACGGTATCCGCGATAACCCCGGTTTCCCGCGTTCTCTCCGACTCTGATTCGGTTCTGAAGACGGTACGGTCGGAGATATCCGGCACAGAGGCGGAAAAGGAGAAGCTGATCTCCGTATCTGCGGACGTTTCTTCCGCATTGGAGATGGCGGAGGCCGCGGGAATACCGCCGGATGAGATTAAAAACATCATCGCCGGGGCAGGATCGTCAAGAGAGGATACCGGGAACTATATCAGGGCGGTCGAAGAATGGGAGGAATCTAAGAACAAACTTCTGGAGACGCTGAAATCCGATAAAACGATCACAACCATTCCCGAGTTCAGGGAATACTGCCGCAATCTCCGTCCGAGTCTAGGGGGGATATTCGACTGGGCGAGCTGGAATTACTATTCTTCGAAACTTTCGCAGCAGGGATTCGGATCGGTCGCCGAAGCGATCTCCGAAGGAGCCGATCCGGAGACGGCGGTGAACTCCGCTTACAGATCCCTGTACAAAACGATGATAAACATCTGCCGCCAGGAATCAGAATCGTTAAGGATGTTCAACGCTCCCACGTTCGAGGGGCTGATAGAGAAGTTCAGGAAAACCGACGCTTCTTACACGGAAGTCAACAGAAGCATCCTGAAATACCGGCTTTACAAGAATCTCCCGCGCAACATGGACGGAACGGTTCCGGATTCGGAAGCCGGCAAACTGTACAAAGCGATCAGCGGGAGCCGGATGAAAAAATCCATAAGAACCCTTCTCAGCGAGATCCCTCACATCCTTCCGAGGCTGTGCCCGTGCCTGCTGATGAGCCCGCAGTCCGTTTCCCAGTACATCACCTACGATTACCCGCTGTTCGATCTCGTTATCTTCGACGAATCCTCGCAGATAACGACCGCGAAAGCGATATGCTCGCTGGGAAGAGCCAAGGCCGCCGTGATAGCCGGCGACAGGGAGCAGCTCCCTCCGACGAGGTTCTTCCAGAAGAGGATCGAGGCCGAGGAGGGGGAGGAAGAGTTCGAAGACATGGAAAGCTTCCTGGAAGACTGCCTCGCGCTGAACATGCCCCAGACCTATCTGGAATGGCATTACCGCAGCAGGCACGAGAGTCTTATAGCATTCAGCAACAGGATGTTCTACGACGGCAAGATGCTCACGTTCCCGTCTCCGGACGATCAGGAGACCAGGGTGAGGTTCGTCCGCACGGACGGAATATACGAAAAGGGGAAGCGCTGCAATCCGATCGAAGCCGAAGCCGTCGTAAACGGGATTTACAGAATCGTTATGGACAAGAAATACGACGGCAGGAGCATCGGGATCATAGCCTTCAGCATCAGCCAGCAGAACTGCATCGAAGACGCTATGGACGATCTCCTGGCGGGCAATCCCAAGTTTTCGGCGAAACTGTCCGGAATGTCCGAGCCGATGTTCATCAAGAATCTCGAAACCGTCCAGGGAGACGAGAGAGACATCATTCTTTTCTCCATTGGATACGGCCCGTCCAGGGACGGAACCGTCGCGCAGTCGTTCGGTCCGATTAACCGCGCCGGAGGGGGAAGACGTCTCAATGTCGCGGTTTCCAGAGCGAGAACGGAGATGATAGTGTATTCGTCGATGAGCTATACCGACATCAAACTCACTCCGTCTTCAAGCAACGGGGTCCGCGGAATGAAGGAATTCCTCAGATTCGCCGAGAACGGAGGCCGCTTCCAGGATCAGGGGATCAGGAAATCTTCCGAGTCTTCTTCGTACATACTGAAAGAGATAGCGGATATGCTGAAAGAGGAGGGATACGAATCCCGCTTCAGCATCGGAGATTCCGGATTCAGGGTCGATCTGGGCGTGGTGGATCCGGAAGATCCGGAGAAGTACATTCTGGCGATACTCAGCGACGGGGAGGGTTACAGAAATTCCGACAATACCCGTGACAGAGAGTTCGCGACCGCCGACGTTCTGATTAGGCTCGGGTGGAATGTGATGCACGTCTGGTCCGTCGACTGGTTCTTCAGCAGGAAGCAGACTCTCAGGAGGATCGTCTCCAGGATAAACGAGATACTGGAGAACCGCGCGAAAGAACCGGAGCCCGCCGGCGAGCCGGAAGAGAGCGTTCCCGCGATTCCGGAGGAAGCGGAGATCCCGGAGGAACCTGCGGAGGAAGCCGAGAGCAGGAAGCTTCCGTATGTTCCGCCGGAGATAACTGTGACGGAGGTTCCGGCGGACGCCGCCGCAGCGGACAGAGAAGTAATATCCTCTATCGCAGGGGAGATTATAGAATCCGAATCCCCGGTCGCCGAAGAGCATCTGATCGCTTTATACAGGAAGGCGGCGGGGATCAGGCGTCTCATGGAACCCAAGAAGAAGCTTCTGATTTCGAATCTCAGGGGTCTGTATTCTCCGGAGATCCGCGGGGATTTCGTAACCTACTGGGCGGAAGAGGCGGACCGCGAAATGACAACGTACAGGGTCGCGGATAGCGCGAAGGATTCCAGGGACATCGCCTGCATTCCCTTGATCGAAATCGTGAACGCCTGCGTGGACGTTGCCGAATCATCCGGCTCCGTTCCCAGAGAAACATGCGTGACCGCAGTTGCGAAACTGTTCGGATTCAAGCGTCCCGGAAACAATGTTATCACTATAGTCTCCTCGGCACTGGACATCGCGATCGAGGACGGAAAGATAATCGATGAGAACGGAAATCTGATGGTCGGCTGACAGGTATCACTATAGGGATATTATTTATCAACGGCCGTCCGGTTTCCGGCACCGGGCGGCCGTCGTCCGCCGCCTGAACGGCCTTTTCCTTAATAATATAAACAATGAAATCTTACCGGCACGTATGTTCGGTGCGCTCTCCCCCTCCGCTGTAATGAAAAACGTTTGCAAAGCGCTGGATGCTTCGGACCTCAAGTACAACAAGACTCCGGACGGAGGCGTGACCCTCAGCGCCATGGGCGACGATCTCCCCATAAACATGCTGGTTGCCGCCGACCCTAACAACAAAACTCTCAACATTTACTGCTTTCTCATGTTCGATATTCCCGAAGCCGCGGTGCCGAAGGTTATGAAAGAGCTCAATACCGTCAACAACTCGATCAACAACGGGAGCTTTTTCATCGTGGAGGAGGGCCCCAGGATATGCTTCAAGATAATCCAGAGCTTCTTCGATACCCTGCCGTCCTGCAAGCTCATCCAGCACCTGATCATGATCGCTTTCAAAACTGTCGACGTCAACGACGGCAAGCTTAAAGATCTCATTCCGCAGATAACCAACATGGACGTAATGTACAGCTGATGATCGCATGAGAGATAGAGAGAAACTGGCAGCGTCGAAATTCTCGTGCTCCGAACGCGAAAGGGCGGTGTTCGAGGCCGGAATCAAAATGGCTACGATTTACCACCAGTTCGTGGGCGTTCCGGTGAGCAGGGAGACCGTATCCGGACTGGAAACCGCGATTTCCGAGGCGATATGCGTCCAGCCGTACGTGTCTTCGGCCTGCGTGCGCATTGACAGATCCGTGTTTCCCTCGGATAAAGACCGTTACTCTTACATTTCCCTCACTGGGGATATGATCGATGCGGTCGTGACCGTTGCCGTCGGATGCACCGAAGTGGTTTCGGAAATGAGATATGACAGGGATCTCAAGTATCCTCTGATGTTCGTCTCGTCTGTAAAAACTAAAGAGAAGCGCCCGCAGGAATGATTTCCCGCGGGAAAATGTTTCATCTGTCGGTTATTTCCTCTATTTTCTCTTCTGCCTGGTTGTACAGTTCTTCCATTTTCTCCTTGTATTCGTCGGAGGCGTTCCACAATCCTCTCTCCATGGCCTCCTGAAGGCGGTTCAGGATGTTCATCATCGCATAGGGATTCACGTCCAGCATCCATTCCCTGGTATCTTTGTCCAGAAGATATTTGTCCATGAGGCCGTCGTACATCCAGTCTTCCGCAACGTCGGATGTGGCGCCCCAGGCCATGGTGTATTCCGTAAGGTTCGCCATCTCGGCGGCCCCGCGGTATCCGTGCTCCTTCAGTCCGTTAATGAATTTCGGATTCAGGATTTTGCTGCGGTATACGAACCTGAGCTCTTCTTTGGTGCTGCGGAGTTTGGATTTTTTGGGATCGGAATCGTCTCCCATATACGTGGAGAAGGTGTCTTTGTGTTTTCCGTAAGCGCGGACGAACGCGTTCATTCCGCCGAGATATTCGTAGACATCGTCGCAGTCCAGAAGATCTATCTCCCTGTCCGGCATGTTTTTGATCGTTACCGAAACGGAGCTGAACCTCTTCACGAATTCGTCCTTCATCTTTTCTCCGAAGTGTCCTCTGGAGTATCCGTTGCTGCACCAGTCCATGTAGACATCTGCAAGATCTTTCACATCCTTCCAGGAGCTGGCACCTATCGCGTGGTTGACTCCGGTTCCGTATCCTCCCGGCGGGGCTCCGAATATTCTGACGGCATTTCTTCTGCGGGCCTCGTCGGGGGTAAGTCCCGCGATTATTCCTTCGAACACGTCGCGCCTCATATTGGCGGCAAGCGCATTGTTCTCGTCGTCCTCATCGAGATCCGCGATCAGGTTCACGGCCTCGTCGATCAGATCTATCAGATTAGGGAACGTGTCTCTGAACAGCCCTGTTATATTGACGGTAACGTCGACTCTCGGTCTTCCGAGTTCTTCCAAGGGAACGACTTCCAGATCCACCACTTGTCCGCCGGTGCGCGCCCACACCGGCCTCACTCCAAGCAGCCAGAGGATGTACGCCACGTCGTCGCCGTAGGTTTTCATGGTGTCGGTCGCCCAGATGACGAAACCGACTTCTCTGGGGAATTCTCCCTTTTCATCGACGTTGCGCTGGATCATCTGATCCGCCATGCGCTTTCCGATTTCCCAGGCGGTGCGGGTAGGGATTATATCGGGATCCAGAGAGTAGAAATTGCGGCCCATGGGAAGAACGCCGGCTCCTCCGCGGGTCGGGGCGCCGGAAGGTCCCGGAACGATATGTTTTCCGGAGAATCCGTCCATCATGTGCCCCAGCTCGTCGTCCATCCTGTATATGTTCGGGGCGAGGGTGCCGCACGTGTATTCTATGCTCTTCCTCAGATCATCGGAAACGTTGCCGATGCGGGATATCGCCGTCTCCGCATTGTATCCGTCCGCTCTCATCTGCGCGATTATGTCCCTAATCTCTCCGTCGATTCTGTTCGCCGTCTCTGAATTCAGTTTTCCGTCCGGGCCTATGCCAGACGGATCTTCCAGAATTTTCTGGAAATCGATGCCCTGATTGAACGCGTAAGCGTCCCTGATCGACATGACGTCTCCGTTGTCGAGGCGCATCAGGGAATATACCATCTCGTCGAAGTGGTTCTCTCTGGGAACTCTTCCGAGAACGTGGAGATCCGATCTGATAAGCGCGTCCTTAGCTTCTTCCAGATACTCGTGCAGAGGGATGATGTAATCTCCGAATCCTTCCGGACCCGGATCCGTCTCCTCGGTGATTCCGAGATCTTTGAGGAGATTGTTTTTCTTAGCCGCTTCGTAGATGTTCGCAATGGCCTGCTTCTCCCTGTCCGGGCTTCCGGTTCCGCCCAGTCTCAGATAGTCCTGAAGTTGCACGTTGACCTCGTCCAGTTCCGGATAGGAATCAGCGCGCGCCATGGTCGGGGGCATGTGCCCGATGAGAGCCGATTCTATGCGTCTTTTGCACTGGATTCCCTCGCCCGGATCATCGATTATGTACGGGTAAATGTTGGGTATCGCGTCCAGAACTAGATCCGGATCGCATTTTTCGGACAGTCCGACGTTCTTTCCGGGAAGCCACTCGATGGTTCCGTGGGTGCCCATGTGGAATATCATGTCCGCTTTGAAAACGTCCTTCAGCCAGCGGTAATAGGCGAGATACTGGTGCTGGGCGAACATCACCGGATCGTGGATGTTGGCCTCCATCTTCTCGGCCCATCCCCTCAGGGGCTGGTATCCAATGAACACGTTTCCTTTGATTATTCCCGGAATCACAAGGCGCTCGCCGTCGGTGCAGATTTCTCCCGGAGGCTGTCCCCAGTCCTTGATCATCTGTTCCTGATCCCATTTCTGAATGGATTCGAACTGCTTCCTGTAATCTTTCTCGGAAACGAGATCGACCGCTTTTTCCCTCATCAGCTCGATCGACATGTTGTCCAGATCGTTGGTGACCCCGTCGAGAATCTCTTCGATGAGAGCTCTTCCGTCTGCCGGAACGTTTTCCACCTTGTATCCGAGGCTGTCGAGGCGCTTCAGTATCTCCGAAACGCTTTCGGGAGTATCGAGTCCGGCGGCGTTCCCGATGCATCCGGAATTCGGTCTGGACTGCCACATGAGGATGGCAACGCGGCGTTCCTCCGCGGGTTTGGACCACAGCTTCCCCCATCCTTTGGCGAGACGCACCAGGTGCTCCACCCTGTCCTGCACGGGGATCAGGCGGGAGGTGCCTCTGGTTCTGACTTTGTAGGCGAACGGAACTCCGAGGATGCATCCTT
>JAEEGL016700107.1_pt1 | contig 10214 bp, 5 predicted proteins | sample 9134231 | NCBI WGS metagenome assembly JAEEGL01 (sample SAMN16246548, study PRJNA631951) | gut metagenome | biome: gut microbiome; feature: rumen; material: fiber-attached | host: Bos | place: Iran: Karaj | collected 2018-10 | reverse complement strand
GACCAACGGATATATGGTCGCGATCGATGCCGGTCATCAGATTCGCGGGAACCATGAAAAGGAGCCGAACGGACCCGGTTCGTCAATCATGAAGGATAAGGTTTCCGACGGTGCGGCCGGTTGTGCGACAAGGGTGCCGGAGTATCAGCTGAATCTCGACATCGCAAAGAAGCTTCGAAAGGAATTAAAAAAGCGCGGATACAAGGTGTTTATGATCCGCACGAAGAATAATGTCAATATTTCGAACGTTCAGAGGGCGCAGGCAGCGAATGAAAGCGGTGCGGATATCTGTATCCGCCTCCATGCGGACGGGATTGATGACAGTAGTGTTCGCGGGGTTAGCGCGCTTTACCACACGACATCAAACCCGTACAATCCGCATCTGAGCAAGAAGTCCAAGAAGCTCTCTAAGTGTGTTCTGAACGCTTATTGCGAAAGCACCGGCTTCAATAACCGCGGGCTTTCCAAGCGGGATGACCTGACAGGCACAAACTGGAGTGAGATACCGGTTACGCTTCTCGAGATGGGATTCATGAGTAACCCGGATGAGGATAGGACGATGCAGGATCCCGATTTCCAGAAACGTATGGCGAAGGGGATTGCCGACGGTATCGATGCCTATTTCGGTTTGGACTGAATATAGGAATCTTTCCGGACAACGTTCCCGTCTAAGCTGTTATTCTACATCGTAAACGGTCCCGGCGAAGAGAATGGAGCCGTCATTTCCCGTGATCACATAGATGAAGGGCTCGTCCAGTACGAAATCATAAACGGAGAGTTCTTCCACCGGTGCGGCGCCGTCTGCCATGGTGATTTCCGTGAAGGCAGCGGCCGTGACACACCTCTTCATCGATCTTTACCATCGCGTCGTGCTGAATACGACTGACGTACGGTGTGTGTTCGACATTCTCATTTTTATCAAACAACCCTTGCATCTCGGCCATTTCCGGGACGAAGACACGGTTTACGCCGAGCTTTTCCAGACCTTTGATCATTTCCGTTTCACTGTGGATTTCAAACTTCGGTACCGAGAAGTTGACCGTGTCGTAGACCTGTGTGGATCCGATCGCGGTCACGCCCGGATCGTGGCGATGAAGTGCGTTATATAGCTTTCCTTTCGGTAGATTTTTACGTTTCTACCCATATAACAAGCGAAGGGCGGAGAACCCTACAATTTTTTTAAAATAGTTTTTGGGGGGCCGCGCTCTCCCGGGATGTGCTTTCCCGGGACGCACTCATCGTTACTTCAGTTGCTCGAGGATATATTGCTTTACATTCTCCAGGCGGCTCTCTTTCCAGGCGCTCTGCTCCGCGGTTTCGGCGAAGGGGCAGATGATCTGAAAGTCTAGTGCTTCACCTTCGACACGCCCGCTCCGGCGCGGGTTCATGAAGTTCTCTTCCCAGGTCTTCTCATCGGCGTCTTTATACTGGTCCGGGTATAAAAATATTTGCTGCTTCTTCGTCGCCTCGACGAAGGCCTTGGCCGAAAGAGGCGCCAGCTTCTCGTACTCATCTTCCTGTACATCTTCAAAAATAAGCGGCAGTTCCGCGCTTACGATGCGCTCCTGTTCCCGATCGATGCGGATCCCGTAGGCTTTGAAGTCGTAGCTCTCCGGTGTCAGGTTAAGACTCAGGACGATCCCTTTTTCCGTATTATACTGCGCTCTCTGATAGTTCGTATCAAAAATAAAGTTCCCCAGTGAGTAGAAGATGATCTTCTCCCCGACACGTTCATAGTTCATCGGCACGTGCGGATGATGGCAGACGATGATATCGACACCCATCTCGAGGTAGCGCAGATACCGGTCGCGCGTGTAGGGTGAAGGAAGCGAAGTGAATTCTTCACCGCCGTGCGAAACCAGGATACACCAGCGACACTTCGCTTTGATCTCATCGATCGTTTTCTGAATGGTATCAAAGTCGGCCCAGTTGAGGCACCCGGCTTTCTCCGGTCCTGCCGGCTTGCACCCGCGCTGGTATCCGACCGCGAAAAGGCCGATTCCGCCGGCCTCGTCGAGGATAACCGGACGGGCGGCTTCGTCGAGATCCATCCCGACACCGATCGTCTGAACGCCGATCTCCTTAGCTTTTTTCAGTGAGCTCGCGAGCCCTTCCGGGCCGGCGTCCATGATGTGGTTGTTGCACAGATTCCAGATGTCGCCGTGCAGGGACTGCAAAAATCCAACGGCGGCCGGATCGATCGTGTGCATCAGTCGCATCTCCGCGGCTGTAACGAGTGTAGCGTCGTCCTTGCCGATCAGCGGCCCCTCGACATTCGGGATCACATGATCGGAGGTGTGCAGGATATCCATGATGTCACGGGAGACCAGTTTGGGATCGGTCCATTTTTCCGACATATAATGGTCGAAGCCGATGTCTCCTGTAAAGGTCAGGGTGGTTTTCTCTTTCATTTATACGGTCCTTTCTTTCTGTGAAGCCTGTTCTGCGAAATCCGGCTTTATTGCAGCAGTTCCTTAAACTTATCGCCGCGTTCCTCAAAGTTCTTGAAATACCCGTACGACGCGGCGGCCGGTGAAAGCACGCAGGCTTTTCCGGCAGCGGTTATCGCCTTTGCCTTATCGACGGCAGTGGCCAGATCCGGTACGTAGCAAACATTTTTCTGTGTTTCTACCTCATGAAAAATACGCTCGCCCGAGGCATACATGCAGACAAACTGAACCTCCGGATGCTCCGGGATAAAGCGGATCAGCGGCGTGTAGTCGATCTCGCGGTCCATGCCGCCGACGAGAACCGTCGCCACTCCCGGGATACTTTCTACGGCCTGGATAGTCGCTTCGGGGATCGTGGAGATCGAGTCGTCGTAGTAGCGGACATCGTTCACCGTAGCCACATACTGCAGGCGGTGCGGGAGTCCGGGGAAGTCTTCGATCGCAGCCCTCACGGCAGCGGCATCAAGTCCGAAGTGCTCTCTTGCCAGCCGGTCGACGAACGCAGCGTTGTAGCGGTTGTGCTCGCCGAGAAGGTGCATCGCGTCGTCTTCGTAGCGCTCTGTTACCGTCACGATCTGTGCCTCGGTCTCAAGCGCCGGCACATCGGTACCCAGGTACAGGAAGTCCACTGACGTCTGGAATTCCGTGATATGGCGCTTCGCCTGAAAGTAGGTCTCGCGGTCACCGTAGAAGTCCAGATGATCCTCGTACAGATTCAGAAAAATGCTCCAATGCGGCGATACCGTTGCGTAAGCCAGCTGATGGCAGGAGAGTTCGAAGACGGCGATCGCGTCGCCTTCGGCCATCTCGTCGAAGTAGTCGAGACAGGGGACGCCGATGTTGCCGACCAGGTAGGCGGTGCGAAGACCGGCCGTGCCAGAAGCACCCGCTGCGGAGCTCAGATCACCCGAGGCATTCGTCTTTGCCTCCAGGCATGCCTTCAGTACATGGTGCATGAGCGACGTCGTCGTACTCTTCCCCTTGGTTCCGGTGATACCGATCACACGGTCGCGGAAAGCCTCGATGAAAAGATCGGTCTGAGAAGTCAGTCGACGAGTCAAAAGAAGTGAGGCCGTATTAACGATAGCCGGATCCTTGCCATGGGCTAATTTGTTGAAATCCTCGATGATCGGAAACTCCAGCCGTATCCCCGGGCTCTTGAATACATAGTCATAGCCGGAAAAATCGACCTCGCCCGGCTTTCCTTCCGAGATATCCACCGAAGCCGCCACGGGGTGACGGCGGAAGAAATCCTCCGTAGACTTGCCTTCGCGGCCGTATCCCCAGATCAGAATATTTTTATCGCGAAATCTCTCCAATATCGAATTCATTATTTCTCCTTTCGAAACGGAAGCAAAACATCCGTATTAAACTCTTTGCCTTCATGTGAAAAACGCACCATACCGCCATTTTTCTCCGCCGTAGACGTGATCGAGGAAAGTCCGATTCCGTGCCCCTTGCGGTGGTGGGTGGTGAGATAGCGCCCGTCCTTCACGCGAACCTTTCCGTCGAAGGAATTCGAGGCCACGATGTAGATCTGGCCGTGATCGTTCCGGATCAACAGGTCGATGTAGCGCTCCTCCTCCGGGATGTTCTCGCAGGCGATGATCGCGTTCTCAAGGATATTACCGAGAATACTGCACTGATCCAGACTTGGGAGCGATGACGAAGCGGGCAGATCGATCTCCAGGTTCATCTCGATTCCCTGATCCACGGCGCGGTGCGCGTAGTGATTTAACATAGCATTTACCGCCGTATCGGAGCAGTACTGAACCGTGTCCGAATGTGGCTGTGCCTCGAGATATTCTTCCAGATACTTGCGCACAGCCTCGACATCACCGTTGGCCGCGAGGTCACTTAGCGCGCCGATCGTGTGCTTGAAATCGTGACGGACACGTGCCGTCTCATCCATGTAACGCTGGACGGCATGGTAATGACTCTCCTGCATCTCGAGAAACTGATTTCGCTCCCGCGTTTCCGACGCGGCGATCAACCCGTCGACGATAAAGTAGAACATGATACAAAGCAGCAAAAGCAATACAAACAGAAGCCCCAGTGACATGCACATCCCGAAGAAAATCTTGTTGACATGTACGGTTTCATACTTTATTGGCAGTGTCATGATATTGGATGTGATAAAAATAGACAGAATCGGCAGTGTACCGATCCATACCGTACGGATGTCTAAACGATCAACAATCCGACTGCCATATTTCCACATCGGAAAGAAAAACAGAACAGCAAAAATAACCGCAAGAGTCAGCTGAAAGATGGTCGAATCGGAGCTGGCGTGGTCGAGATCCAGTGTCGGGTGAGTATAGGCATCGTAAAGCACGGAGATATTGGCCGTGAAGCTCATCAGCGTGCAGACGGTCGAAAAAACGGTCAGTGACTTGGTGATATCCACGGTCAGACTGTGATGATAAAAAACGAAGGCGGCCACAAGGATAACCGGAGTCATGGCGTTGTATTCCGAGGGAAGGAACGATTCCGCCACCGAGGATACCGTGATCAACGCTAAGAGAACCAGAATCATATTTCGGATCGTGGCACCAAAACTCTTCTTGAGGTTATTTTTCATCGGAGCGATACACAGAACGGCCGACGGGAGCACCACTAACCATGAGAGGAAGGACCCCATGAAAGAATCGAAATTCATGTGTGTATGTCCTCCTTTGTTCGCGAGTATTCTACCCTATCATATCACAAAACGGGGGTTCGGACAATATTTTTTTATTACTTATATAATGTCTATTGATTTTTCGGGCGTAAATATGGTATGATGATACAGAATGGGCTGATTTTTATATAGGCGTATGCCTATGAGGGGGAAGAGGAATGGCGGATTGGATCATCGTTGTAGATGATGATACGGCAAATCTTCAGATGGCCGGTCAGATTCTGAGTAAGCGTGGAATGCGCGTTACAGCGTTGAAGTCCGGTCGCGCGATGCTTGACTATCTCGTGGATCATGGGGAGCCGGAGTTGATTCTGCTCGACATCATGATGCCGGAGATGGACGGGTTTGAGACGCTTGAGAAGCTGCGCGCCTGGGAGAAAGAAAGTGGCAAGCCGGAGATTCCGGTGATCTTTTTGTCGTCCGAAGAGGATAGTGATACGGAGACGAGAGGCTTTGAGAAGGGAGTTTCGGATTTCATTCACAAGCCGTTCAATCCGGATGTTTTACTGCGCCGTATCGATCATGTTATCGGCACCACCGAGAAGCTGAACCGTTTCGAGGAGGATGCCCAGACGGATGCGATGACGGGATTTTTCAATAAATCCGCTACACATACAAAACTGGAACAGATCTGTAAAAATGAGAAGGGGTGCCTGTGCATGATTGACCTGGACTCCTTCAAACCGGTCAATGATCTTTTTGGCCATGATGTCGGTGATGAGGTTCTCATCCTGTTTTCCCAATTGATAAAAAAATATACACCGGCGGGGAGTCTCTGCGGACGTATCGGCGGTGATGAGTTTTTGGTGTTCGCGAAAAATATGTCCGAGGAGGGCGAGGTCAGGGAACTGGCCGATGTGCTGAATCGTGAGTTGGTGGCAGGCGCCGGAGAGCTCTTCGGAGGTGATACAAGGATACCGATCGGTGCCTCGATCGGTGCGGTGTTCGTGCCGGAGTACGGTACCGACAGTGATGAGCTGTTCCACATGGCGGACAAGGCGCTCTATGTGGTTAAGGACAATGGCAAGCACGGCTATTCCGTTTTTAAAAAAGGTATGCACAACGACGTGGGTCAGAAGGGCGACATGGATCTGAAAGCCCTGACTTCGCTGTTGGAGGAACGCAGTATTCCGAACAGCGTGATGTGGATGGGGCAGGAAGCTTTCGGAAACGTCTATCGGTATATGATGCGGTATATGGGACGATACAATGTCGTCGGTTACAAGGCTCTGATCTCCGTAAGTGTAAGGAATGGCGTGGATGAGGAAGAGGAGTTCCGTATCATCGATGTTGTGAAGCAGATGCTGCAGAGCTCACTACGTAACTCCGATGTCATGATGCAGACGAGCAGAGATCAGTTCTTCGTGCTGCTCCCGGAGCTTGGTTCCGAGCACATCGATACGGTCATTGATCGTATGATGAAGGCCTGGGAGAATCATGAGGAGCACGCTAAGGCAGAGCTTTCTTATGAGGTGGAGGAAGTCCGGGCTGATCAGAAAGAGGAAAAATCCGTTGACGAGCCGGATTGGGTGGTTATCGTCGATGATGACTCCGTGAATCTCCAGCGTGCCGGTCATATCCTGAGCCAGAACGGAATCCGCGCGACGGCGCTGACCTCCGGTGAGAAATTGCTGGAATTCATGAAGGACAACCATCCGAATCTGATCCTTTTAGACTATCAGATGCCGGGGATGGATGGATTTGAAACGCTTCGCAAACTCCGTATCCAGGAGGGCGATGAAGATGAGGTTCCCGTGATCTTTTTGACGGGTGACGACGATGAGGAGACGGAGGTAAAGGGACTCAAGCTCGGGGCGATGGACTTTATCAAAAAGCCCTTCACACCGGAGGTGCTCCTGCTTCGTGTCCGTCACAGCATCGAGCTGATCCGCCTGCAGAGAAATCTGTCACAGGCGGTTGACAAGAAAACCGAAGAGAATGAAAAACTGTTTATCCATGTCGTGCAATCGCTTGCGACCGCGATCGACGCGAAGGATACCTATACGAACGGACATTCCACCCGCGTGGCGACCTACTCCCGTGAGATTGCCAAGCGGTACGGGTATTCGATCAAGCAGCAGGGCGATATCTACATCATGGGACTTCTGCACGATGTCGGGAAGATCGGTATCCCGGATGCCGTGATCAATAAGCCCGGCAAGCTTGACGAGAGGGAATTTGATATGATACGCATGCACCCGGTGATGGGCGCGAGGATTCTGGAGTCGATTCAGGAGATGCCGGGTCTTGCAACCGGTGCCAGGTGGCATCACGAACGGTACGGCGGCGGAGGATATCCCGACGGACTTGTCGGTGAGGCAATCCCCGAGGAGGCAAGGATCATCGCCGTGGCGGATGCCTACGACGCGATGAGTTCGAGACGAAGTTACCGCGATGTACTGCCGCAGGAAACCGTGCGGGAGGAGATCATAAACGGAAAAGGAACGCAGTTTGATCCGGAGTTTGCCGATATCATGCTGCAGATGATAGAAGAGGATACGAATTATGAAATGAGGGAATCGTAAGGAGGGGTAGTGTGAACGAAAAAGTAAATCGCAATGACTTGTTCCAGACAGCGCATACCGTAATCCTGATCAGCTATTCGCTGTTTTCGGTTGCGCTGATCGCTGAGTCCTTTCTGATGGGCTGGGAGCTCTGGGCAATCTTAGTCGCGGCGGCCGGACTGGTCGTCTCATGGGTACTCCACATCGGGCAGGTGGTCACGGAGAATGTACGTCTCTGGATCTATTCGCTGCTGATGATGGGGACATTTTTTTTCTATGGAATCCATCTGACCAGTACGTATGATATGGTGGCCGTGATGGGAGCGGTCATGATCATCTACGTCATGGCCGGCAAAAAGAGCCTGATCAATCTTTGCATGGTCACCTACTATATCACACTGGCATACGATGTGATGGCGATGCTCTATCAGGACTATAGCTTCGACTCCCTGACGATCAGCCGGACTATGTTGCATATTTTCATCGTCGCGTTGATTGGCTGGGTGGCGCGCGTCGTCATCGGAAAGTGGAGCAGCGTGATGGACAAGACCAACGATCAGATCGAGGTTTTGGCGGATGCCTCGGAGCGCCTGAACGACTTCCTCGCCAACGTCTCGCATGAGATCCGAACACCGGTCAATGCCGTGATGGGTCTGACGAGCGTTTGTCTGGAGAAGGAAAAGGATCCCGATATTAAAAAGGATCTCGAGCTGATCTCGGAGGCCGGCAAGCGCGTCGGGGAGCAGATCAGTGACATCCTCGATTATTCCGAGATTGACCGGCGCAAACTCATGGTCAACGGCGAGGAGTACATGATCTTCTCGCTGATCAACGACCTGATGGAGGAACTCCGTCCGTATCGCAAGCCGAATGTCGAGCTGGTGATCGATGTCAGCCCGGATCTCCCGGCGATGATGTTTACCGATGTAACGAAGATGAAAAAGATCCTCTGGCATCTGATTGTCAACGGATTGAAATACACGAAAAACGGCGGTGTGTATGTCCACATCACGCAGATCCAGCAGGAATACGGTCTGAACCTTCTGATCGAGGTCAAGGACACCGGTATCGGTATGGACACGCAACAGCTGGAGCGTGTCTACGAAGGCTTCTATCAGGCGGATTCCGGTCGCTCGCGTCAGGTCAGCGGTCTCGGTCTCGGCATGACGATCGTGGCCGGTTTTGTGCGCTCGCTGGAAGGATTCCTTACGATCGATTCCGCGCCCGGGGAGGGCACGACGGTCCGTGTCAGCCTGCCGCAACGGATCATCGACAACGCGAATTGTATGTCGGTTGCGGATCCGGACAAGCTTGTGCTCGGTGGATTTTTGCATTTTGAAAAATTCCCGCATCCGGAGGTGCGTGAGTTCTATAACGCGATGGTGAAAAATATGGTGCAGGGACTTCACGTTACGATGCACCGAGTGGAGACCATCGATTCCCTGAAAATGCTGGTGCCGAATCTCCGAATGACGCATCTTTTTGTCGGTGTGGAGGAGTATGAGTCCGACATCGAATATTTGGAAGAGATCGCGAAAAATATGATCGTCGCGATCGTCGCGGACGACGAGTTTGTCCCGAAACGTGGCAGCCATTGTCGCGTAATGCGTAAGCCGTTCTACTGCTTCCCGGTTATCTCGATCCTGAATGCGTCTCCGGGTGATCATGTGCGAGGCGAGGAGAAGATGTACTGTCATGGTGTTCGCGCGCTTGTCGTCGACGATGAGCCGATGAACCTGTTGGTGGCAGACGGTCTGTTCAAGAGTTATGGTATGGAAGTCACATCCGCGGAGTCCGGATTTGACGCGATCCGCCTGTGCAACGATAACGAATACGACATTGTGTTTATGGATCATATGATGCCGGAGATGGATGGCATCGAGGCGATGAAGCGGATCCGCGCCGATAGAAAACGCGATCACAAGGAGCTTGTGATCGTCGCGCTGACGGCGAACGCAGTGTCGTCGGCGAAGGAGATGTTCATCCGCGAGGGCTTTGATGGATTTGTCAGTAAGCCGGTCGACATCGTGGAACTGGAGCGCGTGCTCCGGCGTGTCCTGCCCAAGTCTAAGATTACTTTCGAGTATGAGGATGAAGAGGGTGAGTTGGTGATCACCGAGCCGCCCGAGCAGGAATCGGATGAGCTGTATGACCGACTCCACAGTCTCGGCGTCGATACGGATAAGGGACTTGGCTATTGTCAGAATGACAGCGATTTTTATCACAAGTTGCTCGCAGAATACGCGAAGACGCCGGACAAGAAGCTGGCGGATCTGAGGCGGTTCTACGAGGAGAAGGATTGGAAAAACTACGCTATTCGCGTACACGCGATCAAGAGTACATCTAAGATGATCGGAGCGGCGGCGCTCTCCGAGACAGCCAGACGTCTTGAGGATGCCGCGAAGAAGGAGGAGATCGAAATCCTCGAGAAGGAGCATCCGGTTCTGATCCCGATGTACGAGGAACTCCTGATGACCTTGCAGTCCGGCGAGGACTCGGAAGATACCTCAGAGGTACTGGAATTTAGTCCGGTCGGTGAGGAGGAAGAAGAAATCTTCGAGTTTTCACCGGTAACAGAGG
>JAEEGL016516489.1_pt1 | contig 10214 bp, 7 predicted proteins | sample 9134231 | NCBI WGS metagenome assembly JAEEGL01 (sample SAMN16246548, study PRJNA631951) | gut metagenome | biome: gut microbiome; feature: rumen; material: fiber-attached | host: Bos | place: Iran: Karaj | collected 2018-10 | reverse complement strand
GCAGGTGAACTCGGGGTTGTGGGTGCGGTCCATGCCCTCGTTGCGGAAGTTGCGGCTGAATTCATATACACCTTTGAAACCGCCCACGATGAGGCGTTTGAGGTACAGTTCGTTGGCGATGCGCAGGTAGAGGTCGATGTCGAGAGCATTGTGGTGTGTGATGAAGGGACGCGCAGCGGCACCACCGGGGATACTCTGCAGTACGGGGGTGTCCACCTCAAGGTAGCCTTGCTCGTTAAAATAGTTGCGCATCTCGTTGACAATCATAGCACGTTGCACGAAGGTCTCGCGTACCTGCGGGTTGACGATGAGATCGACATAACGCTGGCGATAGCGCAATTCGGGGTCGCTGAAGGCATCGTAGACCACGCCGTCCTTTTCCTTGACGATGGGAAGGGGGCGCAGGCTCTTGCTAAGCACTGTGAGACTCTTCACGTGAATGGAGGTCTCGCCCATCTGGGTGACAAAGACATAGCCTGTAACGCCGATGATGTCGCCGATGTCGAGCAGACGTTTGAAGACGGTGTTGTAGAGGGTCTTGTCCTCGCCGGGGCATATCTCATCGCGTTTGACATAGAGCTGAATGCGGCCTGCATAATCCTGTAGCTCGACAAACGAGGCGGCGCCCATGATGCGACGGCTCATGATGCGGCCGGCGATGCTCACTTCCTGGAAGAGGCTGTTGTCAGTCGGATATTTCTCAAGAATTTCCGCACTGTTACAGTTCACCTCGTAGAGAGCGGCGGGGTAGGGGTTGATTCCAAGATTTTTCAACTCAGCCAGCGAATTGCGGCGTATCTGTTCTTGTTCAGTGAGTTCTGCCATGTATATGATTGCTTGATTGTTTGACTGTTCGTTTTTTAAGTAAAACGATTATTGAAACCCAAATAAAATGCAAAAATACACATTTTTCGTGACATAGAGATAAAAAAAGTGATGCGGGACATTTTTCCTCTGTTTCGATGGACTGGTGCGGAGGGTGAGAAGACAGGCATGTGCAAAAAGTCTCTGGGGTGTTGTTTTTATTAATAAAAATGACGAATTTTTTATTGTTTAAAAAGAGGGATAAGCAGTCAATAAATGTATTTTCGTCCCTAAAAATGGTATTTTCGACACCAAATTGGCTGATTTTGTCACTTTATTGTTTTGGGTGTACCATTTGTTCTTTTGGGATGAAAAATGGGTGTACTTTTGCACCACAAAACGAAACAAACGATGCAATGAATAGAACAGAACTCCCTACTCGGTTATTTGATATTTTGGAGATACGCGGCTCCGTTAGGAACCGTCGTCCCTGCTTCCGCCATGGCGACGAGGAGATGTCGCACGAGACCTACCGCCGCAATGTCGACGCTCTCAGTCATGCGCTACTGCTCCGTGGTTTGAAACGCGGTGAGGCCGTGGGACTTATTGCCGAGAACCGGCCAGAATGGAATGTTATTGACATGGCCGTTATGCAGGCAGGCGGTGTTTTGCTGCCCCTGTGCAAAGGACTGAGTGCTGAAGAGTATACCGAATGCTTGACCAAGGCTAATGTGCGGCTGCTGTTTCTTGAGAATGAGGAGTTTTACGGACGATTCCGACTGATACTTCCACAGATAGAGTCGTTGGAATTCCTTCTTTCTATTGACCTGGTGCCCACCGCGGCGGCTTTGTCCGACTTGATTGTTGAAGGACGTGTCAACGCCAACCCAGCCGAGCTTGCACGACGTCGCAGTCTGATTACCTCCGACGATGTATGCACGCTCATCTATACAGGCGGTTCAACCTATCGTAAGGTGACTCACCGCTCTTTGCTTGAGGATGTTATGATGCAGGCTGAAACCGAGGTTCACCGCCGTCAGGCAGCCTTGGGCAACAATGCCCTATGCACCCTGTATGGGCGTACAAAAAACTATGTATGTCAATGGATTGGACGTACGGTGAACTATCCGCAGCCTTTCATAGAGTATTGGCAACGCGCGGTGGCTTAGGCTGTCACACGTCGAATGGAATAGAGCGCATGCGAGTAAGTGTGCGCTTTTTCGTTATAAATACCTTTAGAATCAAGCATATCGATGCGTACACAGCCCGAGGCATGGACGATGTGGCCGTCGCCGGCGCATATTCCCACGTGGGTGATTTTGATTGCTTGATTGCTTGATTGCAAATTTGTTTGAGTAGGTGCGGGGCCGAAGAAGGCCAAGTCATCGCGCTGCACATCGCATAAGCATACCTCGTTGCCGCAAGTGGCCTGCTGTGAGGCATCACGAGGAAGCCAGATTCCCAATGCTTTGAAGCATACTTGGGTTAGTCCCGAGCAGTCGATGCCGCCGATGCTGCGGCCGCCCCAAAGGTAGGGGGCGTCGAGAAAAAGGCGCTCGGCCAAATCGGCTGCGCTATTGAAGGGAATAAATTGTTTGTTGTCGACCCAGCCGCGATATCCATCGTAAGTGCATTGCACAAGGCTCCATTTCTCTTGGCGTTCAACTATTTCCATAGTGTCGCCTATCAGCAGTTGGTTGACCATTTCGCTGCGGTCGCTGGCTTCAGCCCGCATGGGCACGGCTTTCAGATGGCAATATCCTTTCATATCGGTCAGAGTTGTTCGCGTTCGATTGAGCGGCAGATTCGGTCAATGAGGTCGTCTTTCTTGTTGTTTTGTGGGTCGAAGGTGTCTTTGAGGTTGTAGCCGAAGAGTTTGGCGAGTGTTTGGTAGAGGCCTGCGCGCAGGGAGCCGCGCAACTCTCCCACAATGCGATAAGCAGTCTTGTTGGTTTCGCGGTCAATGAGTTTGATGAGTACCAGTCCTTGCGAGAAAGTGTAGTTGGATAGTTCGCCTTTGTAGTCGTTAAGCAGTTGCGCCTCGGCAGCCTTGATGGCCTTTTTGCGGTCCTTCTTAGGTAGGGCGGCAATTTCGTTTTCAAGCAGGTCGAGGCGGCGTTTGCCCTCCAGGGCATAGGGACGCATGAGCTTGACGTTGCGTATAAGTTTTTGGTTCTGTTTGATTTCCTTGGGTGTCAGCAGCATACCATCGGCGTAGACTTTCACCTCCTTGATGAGGTAGAGTGGTATGGTATCGCCGTCGATGACAGTGGCATAGGTGTAGTGCCCCTTGTTGAGCATAGGGTGGATGGTGGTGTCGATTTTCACAGGCTGGAGCGAGCCAACGTGGGAGCGGAGTTTTCCAGGTCCGGGGAGGGTTATCTCTTTCTGTGCCGCAGCATTGTGGCAGAGGGCGATGGCTGCGATGAGCGCTAAGTATTTGGCCGTCGTAGACTTCATGGGGTTTGATTGCGTTTAAAACCAATAACTCAAAAGAGCTTGGTTTAGTATGCCATAGGTGAAATTAGGCGGAAATATTCTTAAAAAGCCATAAAACGGGTGGCTGTATGGAAAAAATGTCGTATTTTTGCACTCGTTTTGTGTCTACAGCTTGGACGAGTGTGACTTCAGTATATATTGGTTTCCAGTGTGATGCAAAGCAGAAGAGCGGATATGGCGTAATTGGTAGCCGCGCAAGACTTAGGATCTTGTTCCGAGAGGAGTGGGGGTTCGAGCCCCCCTATCCGCACAAAAATAGAAAAATTGAATACAGAAAGAAAGAATACGAGTCTTGTGGCCTTGCGTTGGAAAAGCGTGGGTATGAAACTTGTTTTCTTTTTTTTATGCGCGCAGGCGCACGCAAGTTATATTCTAGTGCCGATGGACGAGGCGCAGAAGAACCATCTGAAAGCCTACGGCGTGGCTTATTGGACGCTGCAGCGTGAAGCTGAAGTGACGTGGCTGCTCAACTACCGCGGTGGAAGTTTCATGACTAAATATGCCGATGCCATAGAGCGTGAGTGCAAGTTGCGCGGTGTGAGCTGTGAGGTGATTGCCGACGGCCAGTCGAGTGCCATTCTGAGCCACATTGCCGACCCGGCGGTCAACATGGATGCTGTCAAGTTGCAGAAAGCGCCGAGGATTGCCGTCTACTCGCCTAAGAACAAGTTGCCGTGGGATGATGCAGTGACGCTGGTGCTCACCTATGCCGAGATTCCTTATGATGTGGTCTATGACGAGGAGGTAATGGCCGGTGTGCTGCCTGGCTACGACTGGCTGCACCTGCACCACGAGGACTTTACAGGCCAGTATGGCAAGTTCTGGGCCAACTATCGTTCGCAGCAATGGTATGTGGAAGACGTACGGTTACAAGAAGCTATGGCCAATAAGTTGGGCTTCAGTAAAGTGAGTCATTTGAAGCTAGCTGTGGCGCACAAAATACGTGACTTTGTGATGGGTGGCGGATTTCTGTTTGCCATGTGCTCGGCACCCGACAGTTACGATGTGGCGCTGTCGGCCGAGGGGGTGGATATCTGTGACGTGATGTTCGACGGCGACCCTATGCAGCCCAATGCACAATCGGCGTTGGACTATAGCAAGTGTTTTGCATTCAAAGATTTCCGTATAAGTACCAATCCCGCAGAGTATGAGATTTCGACCATCGACATCGACGATCGGGCGCGCCAGCGGCAGGTGAACGAGAAGACCGACTTTTTCGTGTTGTTCGATTTCTCGGCCAAATGGGATTGGGTGCCCACCATGCTAACACAAAACCACACACGTGTGGTGCACGGCTTTATGGGGCAGACCACGGCCTTCCGTCGCGAGACGGTGAAAAGTGGTTGCGTGATATTGGCCGAGAACAAAGAGCTTGGCGAAGTGCGCTATCTGCACGGCGAGTACGGAAAAGGGACGTGGACTTTTCTCGGAGGTCACGACCCCGAGGACTACCGTCACTTTATCGGTGACCCACCGACCGATCTCTCTCTCTATCCCAATTCGGCTGGCTATAGGTTGATACTGAATAATATACTTTTCCCTGCGGCAAAAAAAGAGAAACATAAAACGTGAGGAAATGAGGCGAAGCAAAGAAATCAAGTGGTTAAGACAAATGAAGAATATGAAACACATAATAGCTACACTGGCTCTGTTTGTAATGTCCATCTCTGCCATGTCCCAAGGCAATGGCACATGGACGCTCTACAACACGAAAAACTCCGATATAGGAGGCAACAACATTTCGGCTCTTGCGGCCGACAACAAAGGTGTCTGGGTAGGAGGCTACCAAGGCCTCTGTCGTTTGAATGGCGGTTCATGGCTTGACTATTCTATGTTCAATGAGAAGCTCAAGGACCAGTCCATCAACTGCTTGATGACTGACAAGCGCGGCGTGGTTTGGATTGGCACCGACGACTATGGTGTCATCGAGTTCGACGGAACCCACTGGACTGAATATGCCGCCGAGACCCGTCGGCTGAAGATGAAGTTTATCAAAGAAATTACGCAGGATAAGGACGGTGTGTTCTGGATAGGTGTCACGTTAGGTGGCGTAGTGAGTTACAACGGCTACACCTGGGAGAAGTACACCCCCGAGGACTGCGGCCTGCTGAGCGATTTCGTGCTCGATTTGGCGGTGGACCGTGCCAACCGCAAGTGGATTACTACTAATGCAGGCGTCAGCGTCTTCAACGATCGCCGTTGGGTGAGCTACACTGTCGAGAATTCGGGGCTGCCCGACAATATCGTGCCCGCCGTGGCTATTGACAAGAACAACGTGAAGTGGTTCGGTACGCTCAACGGACTGGCCAGTTTCGATGGTGAGGATTGGAAGATATGGAACACCGCCAATAGTCCGCTACCTGGCAATCAGGTGAATGACCTGGTGTTTGATGCCGACGGTATGCTGTGGATTGCCACCAGTGTGGGTGCTGCCGTCTTTGACGGAGAGAGCCGCTGGGTGGTCTTCACCGCGAAGAACAGCCAGCTGCCCGCTGGCAATATCTACAAGGTGGCCGTCAGCCGCCAAGGCGATGTTTGGTTTGGTAGCGACTCGAAAGGTCTTGCAAAGCTTTCGGGCTTTGTAATGCCGGCTCCGGCATCAGCTGAAGAGCCGCAGGCCAAAGAGGAGACGCAGCAGAACGAGGAGGCCCAACAGCCTGTGGCCCAAGAGGAGAAAGTGCGTATCAACCCCCACCTGAGTGAAGGCTACATCACCATCACCTTTGAGAGTCCTTCGGCCACGGTGACCTTCACCAACAAGGCCGGCAAGGTGGTGAAGACTGTGAACAACTACCGCAACAACCAGAAGATTATGATTAACAAGATGGCCAAGGGCATGTATGTAGTGGGAGTGACGACGGTGCGTGGTGAGAAGCGTATTAAATTCAACTTGAAATAAGCAGAAACAACTCGATATGAAGAAGATTTTTTTGTTGGGCCTGATAGTTTTGATGGGCTTGTTTGGCAATACTGCCAGCGCCCAACAGCTCGACCCTGCCAAGTGGACCTATAGTGTCAAAGAGACGTCGGCCACAGAGGCCGAGCTGGTGTTTACCGCCAAGATTGACGACGGTTGGCACCTCTACTCGCAGTATACCGACCCGGCAGGCCCGCTGCCTATCGTGTTTGACTTTACCAAGAGTGCCGACTACGAGTTGGTGGGCAAGGTGCAGGAACCCAAGCCACACGAGGAACTGGACCCCTTGTTCGACTGTGTGGTCAAGTCGTTCAGCGGCACAGTGGTGTTCCGCCAGAAGGTGAAACGTTTGTCCGACAAGGACTTCACGGTAAAAGGCGTGTTGAGCTATCAGATGTGCAACAACGGCAGCTGCATCGCACCCGAAGACCATGATTTCATCTTCAAAGTGAAAGGTGCCGAGGCATTGGTGGCTGAAGCCGAGGGTGGGGAAGAAGCCGTTGACACTATGGCTGTGGCCAATGATTCGGTCGTGGCAAATCAGGATGCTGAGACCTCACAGGCTGACGAAGCCAGTAGCGCTGCCAAACCCGAGAAGAAAGGTCAGTCCCTGATATGGGTATTCCTGCTGGCCATCGGCGGCGGCATCCTCACCATGTTTACCCCCTGCGTCTTCCCGATGATACCGATGACGGTCAACTTCTTTATGCACAATAGCGACGACAAGCGCAAGAACCGCCGACAGGCATGGATGTTTGGCTTCTCGATAGTGTTCCTCTTCGCTGTGTTGGGCGCCATCCTGGCCCTCATCTTCGGTCCCGAGGCACTTTACTTCATCGGTACCCACTGGATACCCAATCTCCTGTTCTTCATCATCTTCTTCGTCTTTGCGTTGAGTTTCTTCGGCCTGTTTGAAATCAAGATGCCGGAGAAGTGGATAAACAGCAGTGACGCCCAAGCCGACAAAGGTGGTTTGCTTGCCCCCTTCTTTATCGCGTTGACCACCGTGCTGGTGTCGTTCAGCTGCACGGGTCCCATCCTCGGTGCCGCATTGGTGGGTCTTACCACCTCGAGTACAGACCGTTGGGTAAGCCTGGTCACTATGCTGGGATTCGGCATCGGTTTTGCGGCTCCCTTCACGTTGCTGGCCATGTTCCCGCAGGCGCTGAAGAATATGAAGAGCGGTTCATGGCTCAACACTGTCAAGGTAACCTTCGCTTTCCTCGAGCTGGCCTTCGGATTGAAGTTCCTGCAGATGGCCGACCTTTATTGCAACTGGGGCCTCCTGCCGCGCGACATCTATTTGGCATTGTGGATAGTCATCTTCGGCATGCTGGGCTTTTATCTGCTGGGCAAGCTGCGCTTTAAGGGTGACGACGAGGTGAAAGAGATAAGCACCTTGCGCCTCTTTATCGCCATCGCTGACCTTGCTTTTGTGGTGTGGATGATTCCCGGCTTGTGGGGCGCTCCGTTGAAGGGCCTCTCGGGCTTCCTGCCGCCGCAGTCGAGTCAGGAATTTGATATTGAACGTTTGGTCTCTGAACATAGTCAGTCGGTGGTAGCTGGTGGTGAGACGGTGCAGTATGGCAAGTTGCCGGCCGACCGCAAGTATGCCGACAAGCTGCATGTGCCGCTGGGATTTGAAGCCTTCTTTGACCTCGACGAGGCCAAGGCATATGCCCGTCAGCAAGGCAAGCCCGTCTTCATTGATTTCACGGGCAAGACCTGCGCCAACTGCCGCGAGATGGAGCATTATGTATGGACCGACCCCGAAGTGAAACGCCTGCTCAACGAAGAGTTTGTCATGTGTTCTCTCTATGCCGACGAGAACACCATCGAATTGCCCGAAAGCGAGTGGGTGACCGACGAGAAGGGTCGTACCCTCAAAACCCTCGGGCGCAAGAATCTGAACTACCAGAAGACGGCATTCAACATGAACGCCCAGCCCTACTATGTGATAGTCAATGCCGACGGCAAGGTGCTGACGGCTGAGAACTATAAGTACGACCGCGACGTGCAGAAGTTCGTCAACTGGCTCAACGAAGGTATTAACAACAACAAATAAACGATTTATATGCGCAAATATATACTTTTGGCTGTAGTGATGGTCTTGTTTGGCAACGCCATGCAGGCGACGCCTGTCAGCCAAGAGACAGCCCGCCAAGTGGCGGTGAATTTCTGGAATACCTACCGCCCTGCCGATGTCAAGCCGGTGGCCACCATGGAAAATTATAGCTTCCCAGAGCTGCAGCACCTCTTTGTCTTTGCCAATGACGACCAAGGCTTTGTGATAGTGACCGCCGACGACCGTGTGCGTCCGGTCGTGGGCTATTCTTTCGACAGCCCGTTTCCCTCACGTCTGCATCCTGAATTGCGCTACTGGCTTTCCGGCTATGAGGAGCAAATCTCCAATGCAGTCGCTGTTGAAGGTGCGGCAGATCCCCGTTGGGGTGCTCTGTTGGACGGCGAGGTGCCAGGTGCCCCCCTGACACTGTCGAATGTGCCAATGCTGTGCCAGACCCGATGGGACCAAGGAGAACCGTTCAACCGCCTGTGCCCTTACGACGAATACTACAACGACCGTGCTGTGGTGGGATGTGTGGCTACGGCGATGGCGCAGATTATGAAGCGCTGGAACCACCCATCCTGTGGAACTGGCAACCACAGCTATATGCATGGGAGTTCGGACTTTGACTACTCCTATGGCGTCCTTTCGGCCGATTTCGAGCACACCACCTATATGTGGCAGCTGATGCCCAACCTGATTCCTATGACCACGATGGAAGAACGTGCTATGGCTGTTGCCACCATTAGCTATCATTGCGGTGTGGCGGTTGACATGATGTACGGTACCCATGCCACCGGCGGCAGCGGTGCCTACTCCGAATGTGGATGGTGGGCTACTGCTTGTGCCGAGCACGCTTTCTATGAATATTTTAAGTATGAGAACACCCTCCAGCACCGCAACCGTGATGGCTATAGCGACAGTGTCTGGCTTTCCTTTATTGACGAGGACCTGGCCAACGGACGCCCAATCTACTATTCGGGCTCCGATGCCACCGGCGGACACGCCTTTGTGCTCGATGGCTCCAACCTTGACACCACCTATCACTTCAACTGGGGTTGGAGCGGCTATGGCGACGGTTTCTATGCGATGAACAACCTGGCTCCTGGAGGTGGTGGCGCTGGTGGCAACGCTACCTACACTTTCAACTACGGTCAGGGGGCCATCTTCGGTATCGTGCCGATGGAGGAGCAGTTCGACACGGTGACGGTGTACGATACGATATGCAATGACCTTGAGTCGTATGTGTTCTATGAGTATACCTTGCCTGTGGTGAGCACTACTCGTGAGTTGCGTCACCTCGACACCATCTTCAACCTCCATCTCACAGTGGTCAATACTAACGAAGCCAACTTCTCGTCCAATACCGGTGGTATGGGACAAGTGTTTACCGAGACCTATTGCTATGTAGACAGCCTGCTGCTGCCCGAGTGTCCCTATACGCGAAAAAAGAAGTACTTCTTCGGCTGGAGCCGAGACAATCATGGCAATGCGGAAATATATCAGCCCGGAGAGAAAGTCGGTGTTCGAGGCAATGTCACCTTCTATGCCATCTGGAAAGACAGCAGCACGCTGGCTATCCGTGACGTGGAAGAGGGTGTCTCGTTGTGGCCCAACCCCACGTCGGGCGAGTTGACAGTGTCGCTTGACGAAGGCCGTGTTGTGCAGCTGTCGGTATTCGATGCTGTGGGACGTGCGGTGTTGCGTGAAGACTATCAGAACTTATTGTCCAAAGGGGTCAAAATATCGTTGCAGGGACTGCCCAGCGGGGTATATACGCTGCAGATAAAGACAGAGAAAGGACTCTATAACCAACGTATTATCAAACGGTAGTGATTTTTCTGCCAAAAATATTTGGCAGAATGGGAAAATGTTCGTATTTTTGCACTCGATTTCAGCGATGAAATAAGAGAGTGCGGGGTAGAGCAG